>ENA-ORXF01002276-ORXF01002276.1-marine-metagenome-genome-assembly--contig:-NODE-2276-length-11564-cov-10.723252_pt1 | contig 11564 bp, 16 predicted proteins | sample MGYA00237864_ERZ511476 | MGnify/ENA primary metagenome ERZ511476 (study PRJEB26306, sample SAMN06343908) | marine metagenome | isolation source: coastal waters | place: Atlantic Ocean: West Antarctic... | reverse complement strand
TTTCCCCGCCTAAGGTTTGACAACATTATGATGGCGTTACAGGCGGCTGTATCTGGCCTTGGAATAACACTGGAAGGAGATTTTTTGGCCAGCGAAGAATTAGCGGCTGGAAGGCTTGTAATCCCGCCAATCTTTCGCAAAATGGTTGCCAGAAAATCTCTACGAAATTTTATTGTCCCGGAGACTCAAGCAAATACAACAAAAGTGCTATTATTCCGTGATTGGCTTTTCCACATGATTGATAAGTAAACGTACTAAAATTTTATGTTTTCTGTAAAGTGGTACGTATCGGTGCTGTCAGACTGCACTATCAGATAAACCGCTTGAGATGGGTGGAGCGTCTTTGTAGACTCGTGTGATGACAAAACATTCGCCATTCTACTACTTCGAAACCTGTCCTGAGATCATTCGCCTGGCAATAATGCTGTATATCAGGTTTCCCTTATCGCTTCGTAATGTGGAGGACCTGCTTGATGAGCGCGGTATCGATGTAAGCTATGAGACCATCCGATTTTGGTGGAACCGTTTTGGACCGATGTTTGCGTCAGAGATTGTCAGGAAAAGGGCTCGCCAGATGCGAGGTTGCTCGAACAGGCAGTGGCACTTGGATGAGGTGTTCGTGAAGATCAACGGCGAGTGGCATTATCTTTGGAGGCGCTGTCCGAGTAATGAAAACCTGCATCAGATTGCAGGCATAACCTAAATTTATGCACTCAAAAGTTGACGCCACTCGGCAAGAGCAGTGGCACGGTTGAGTTTGAAATTGGAGCGTGAATAGAGACAGCCACCTCAAACAAAACCCCAGTCAAATGAATCCACAACCCTAACACTAAAGGGCCGTGGTCCGATGCGCAGTGCCCCTGATCCGGGGTCCATGGTTCTGGGCCCTTGGTCTGAGTGGATTAGGCCAAGTAACCCCTTGTTGGAGCGTGGTACCGCTGGGTGTACCAGAACAAGGCACTTGCGTTGTGCTTGTGGATTGCTAACATATTGTTATTGCAATGATTGCACTCGGACCTAGGTCCTTGGTAAGGCATCGAACCCCGTGTGGGGGCACCAGAATTACCAAGATCCATGGACCAAGTACCTGATTTGCAATGAATTTAAACCTTAGAAACGGAGTTATGGTTAATCTTGGCTGAATCTGACTATGGTAACCGCGATAAAAGAGGACATTACAAGCCTAATGAACGGGTTAGTTATCCTCCAGTATTCGTTTGGCCGCTCAAACCGATAGGGGCCCTCAGTTGGGTGTTCTCTATTCCAGGGTATTTTATGCCGTGGAATTTATTTTACGTTCTGGTTGGTCTTTTATCATGGTTCTATTTTTCGCCACCATTAGAAGCGTATGCTCAACTCAATGTTAAAGTATTTTTGATCGCTTTTACTCGAAATAGTGTTTTAGTTGCCCTTTATTTTGGTGCGTTTCATTACCGCCTTTATACCCTACGAGCCCAAGATTTAGAATTTAAATTTAACCCACGTTGGCCAGCTGAAAAGTCAAAGCAATTTATGTTTGGCAATCAGAACCTCGATAATGTTTTCCTTACTTTTGTAAGCGGGGTAACAATTTGGACTGGGTTTGAAATTGGGATACTATGGCTTGCCGCAAATGAATACGTATCCGTCATTAATGTACAAGAGAACTGGATCTATTTCGTTTTTATGATCTTACTTGTGCACCTATGGCGCGATTTACACTTTTATCTGATCCACCGACTTATTCACTCTGAACCTCTGTACGCCATGGCGCACAGGATTCATCACAAAAATGTAAACCCGGGGCCATGGTCTGGGTTGGCTATGCATCCAATTGAGCACCTGTTTTATTTTTCATGCGCTCTTTTATATCTGCTATTTCCCTTCCACCCCCCATACCTTCACACCTCTCAACGAGGTCATAAAGACCATCACCAACATCGTGGTAGTGTTGCTCAAACTGGTCTGCGACAAGGGCAAGACATTCTTTTTTGATGTTCTCTACGGAGGTGATGAGTTTTTGCTGTTCCTCATCCATCTCATTCCACGCAAGGTCGTATATCTGTTGTGCGGTGAGGTCGGTGATTTCCTTTACCTCACCATTATATCTAAATGTTTTCATACTATTTCCCCGTAATATGTTTATGTAATTATGTGTTAGTTTCCATAGCCTCATCGTCTGTGTAGTTGCCTACTTCTTTCAGCCAATCTTCTAACGCCCCAATAAGGTCTTCTTTTGTAAAATGCTTGATAGATTCCAGCTTTACATCTTCACCACTTTCTTCTCGTAATCTTTCTAATTCTTTGGCAACCCCTGCCAATCCTTCTTGTTGTGTCTTTGACCCAACAATAAAAGAACCTATACCACCATCATCATTATAATCTCTGTATATATCCATAATAAAATCTCCCGTTATATGTTTATGTAATCGTATTATCTATTTATGCATCTTGGCAGGTTCATTTTTCATTTTTCTTCATTATTTTTATCTTTTTTTTCATTCATCATGGTTTCACTTTTCAGCATTATTTTTATCACAGAAAAAATATTTTGATCGTTTAATTTAGAGTTGTTTATAAAAATGGGGGGTATGATATATCACTAACAAGCATCTACCCTTTGTAGTCTAAATTTCTTCTTTTACTTTTTTCATCTTTTCTTGTTTGGCGGACCATCTATTATTCTACCAGAGGTGAAGCGTTGATAGTGTATCTCTGCTTCTGTTGGCGTATATTCTACATCCCTTACAGCTTGATACGCTGCTCTCATATCAGGTATAGTTGTATGTGATGTTTTAGTGCTATTCATAAACGCTTCATTTCTTTGCTGCATGATGTTTTTTTGTTTATCTTCTTCTGTCTTTTTTTGTTCTGCTTTTAGGGCAATATAACCCATAGTATGATTACTCATTTTTATGTTCCTTATAATCTCTCTTGGTTATACTCTTGGTATAGCTGATGGAGATGTAAATAATAGTTTTCTAATGTGATTCTTGTTATGTAATTCCATTCTCTATTTTGTATATTTTTTATCTGTTCTTCTAATTGGTCTATTCTTGTTTTTATCATTTTCCTGTCCTTGTATTTACTCACCCAAAGAACATAGAAATATAAATCTTATTCTGTGAAACCAATACATAGTTATGTATAATATGAGTCGCTGTTTGGGTGAAAATATAATTATGCTGCTATACCGAGTGCTTTATCCAAATTATCGTGTAATACCTTATTCATAATTCTATCTGTTTTGGGGTCAATAAAGTAATGGCTCATCCACCATTCATAATAAGATTTCTGGTGAGTATTTTTTACCTTATACTCTACTGAATTTAGTTGGGTAATTTCCCTTTTTGTTTCTTTTTTCATCAAAGCATCATCCAGCGGAAACTGGCTTACATCTTTCCACTCAACCAAATCAGCAACAAATTCTTCACCATATTTTTTGGTAAGCGTAGATTTCATCTTTTTTAGATTCGTTGCTGTAATATATTTTCCCCGAGATGTTCTGTATCCTTTCTCATTCATGGCACCAGCAAGGCGCTCTAATGTGCTGATCGTGCCATATCCTTCTACGCCAGTAGATTGGAACTTATGATTGCGTGAAAATACTTGGAATTTTAGTGTTGATGCTTTCACCAAAATCTCCATTCCCTTGCTAAATATAAATAGTTCATGGTCTCGGTTTGATTGTTTCTGGTCCATAGATTTTTCCTCCTGTGATAGTGGGTGGCAGCAGTTCTTCCCCGTTCTTTGCCACCCACTATTATTTCCCCAGACCCACAGATAAAGGAGACAAGCCAAACACTCTGTAAGTCTTTCGTATATCTATTTATACGACCTACCAGAGCGGCTTTTCATTTTTCAGTATATTTCTTACAAAATATAACAAGTGTATATTTTCTGGGATAATTTGAGCTATTTTGTTGACTCAAAATAGCAACTCATTATATTATCTAAAATATAGTCATAATATAATGAGCGGGTGAGAAAATGGCAGGATTATCAAAACAGGCAAAGGTCTTATCACCGAACCTGATTTCTACGGCATTATCCTATCTCACCCACACAAGGCACCCTGATAGAAATAAGCTTATATTTCTGCTCTCCATCAAAGCTGGATGTAGAGCAAAAGAAATTTCGCACATCACATGGTCTATGGTGCTGAATGCTGATGGTGATTTACAAGACCACATCAACCTCCAAAATAGTGCTGCCAAAGGTGATAGTGGGCGAGTAATTCCTATGGCACAGGAGTTGAGCGAGCAGCTGATGAAATACAGGCAAATCTCCAATCGCACAGAGGCACACCATCGTATTATCCAAACAGAAAGAAGCGATCAAGTATCAGCACAGACGATAGTGAATATGTTTTCTGCTTGGTATAAAGAATTAGGATTCGAGGGCTGCAGCAGCCACAGCGGTAGAAGAACTTTCATCACCAAAGGCGCAAAGAAAATAACATCAGTCGGTGGCTCTTTGAGGGACATACAATACCTTGCGGGGCATACTTCTCTGGCAACCACTCAAAGGTATATAGAGGGTGATACAGAGGCACAGAGGAAGCTTATAGAGTTGATGTAGGGGGTAAAATGAACGGCAAGCAAAGAGATGCTATGAAGCAGCGTGATTTTTTTGGAGGCGTCAGCACCATCAAACTAAATCTTTATCCCAAAAAAGAAGTCAATTGAGATGGCAAAACACGCCGGAAAAAGAACACCAACTGGCAAAAATAATGCGAAAGCAGGTAATAGTATTCCTCTGGGTCATAAAGAACCTCAAAAAGTCAAAAAAATATTAGAAAACCACATCATACGATTAGATGGTTTCTTCTATGATGAAAGTAGCAATAAGGGGGTTCGTTCCACTTATACATTAGGGGAAAAAACAGCCAAATATACTTGGCATCAAACCCCTCATTCTGGTGCTATACACCACACAAAAAAAGATATAATCAAATTGCTGAATACTCTTGGTGCTACGGAAAAATTGAAGTTGGAAGGTCTCTCAACTTCTGCGCTTCGCAGGCATTATGGATTAGCAATGCGATTAGGTGGAAAGTCCCCTGATGGTAAGTTGATGTTTCCGCCAGAGTTTAGAAATTTAGAAAAAGCACTTGATGAACTCCTATCCAAATCTCCGGCTGAATATGAAGCCGATATGCTAAATGAAGATACGGAGTTAGATAGGATGATTAGATATTATTGGTAAATCTCATAGCTACATCCAGCAATCTTCTACTTGGTAAGCAAATCATCCTTACTAACAGGTAATATTTTTATGCGATGAAAATAGAAATTATAGATGTAAAATTCGCAAAAATATTTATCCAAGAAAAACACTATTCACCTGTGATGCCAAAAATCACAAAACTTTGTCTCGGGTGGTTTAGAGATAAAGATGAAACATTTTTAGGTGATGAATTGTGTGGGGTAATTACACTTGGCTGGGGCACCCGCCCTTCACACACAATTAAAAAGATTTTTCCGTCAGCAACCACAGAGAGTTATTTGGAAATAGGCAAGTTCTGCATGAGTGAAGGAATGCCTCCAAATAGTGAGAGCGAGTTTATATCTCAATCCATAAAATGGATAAAAACCATGAGGGGAACTCGGGCTGGAAGAAAGCACCTCATAGCACCAGAATGCGAATATATATTCTCTTGGAGTGATGGAGCTATGGGAAAGCCGGGATATGTCTATCAGGCATCAAATTTTCTATATGGCGGGCATATATGGACTGATTTTTATGTTAGTGCTGATGGTGAAAAAATACATCCAAGAAGCATAGGAAATCATGTGAAAAAATCTCGCCCTAATGACGATGAAAGGCGAGAGCTAAAATTGGACCACATACGAGGAAAGCAGTTTCGGTATATCTATCCCCTATCAAAGTCAGCACGGAGAAAACTAAAACAATCCACTTTTGATTGGAACACAGAACATCCCAAAGATGTTGATTTGGAATGGAAGTATAAGGCTTGGGATAAAACAAAGTTTGTTTTGACGAAAACAATGCCGTTTCAGCACAATCCAAACGCTATTGAGTATAATGAGAAATCTGTAAATCGTGGAAGTCAAATGGGCGCAGCTACATTAGCAGATTTTATGGAATGATCGTTTTTTTCTTCTACTTGGTAAGCAAATCATCTTTACCGGCAGGCAACTTGTTTATCCCACATAAGTAGGTTGTGAAGGAATGTGGGGTGATGATGGTTAGTAGTTCGTCAGGCTCATAACCTGAAGCTCGTAGGTGGTGATAAGGTCAGCATTTCCTATTGGATTGGGGTTCCGTAGGGGTTGCGACCCAAGTTGATATACGGATTAGCAATCTGCTGCATGACCGCTCTGGCATCCTAAATTGCTGTTTAGAAGTTTATTCTTACTTAAGTTTAGTAAGTTTAGGGTCTATTTTCACTTTTAGTATCAGTATCTTACATGCCATCCGTATGGTTCTTGGAACTACATTCCATGTTTCTTGGAACTATATGGTTTATGGTTCTTGGAACTCTATGTTATGGTTCTTGGAACTACGGCTTCCACAGGAAGCGTTTTAGGGGTGGCACAGCGCATCTACTGGCTTTGTGGTAGATTGTTATACGGAAACATCGTAGCGACCCTCACAGACGCTCCTACGGGTTTGGAGATTGTGTATGGCACGAACACCACAGCAGATAGATTTATTCATAGCTTCTGCGACTGATGTATCACCAAAAGAACACCAAGACTTGATGAGCCGTGGATGGTGGAACCTCTCCAAGCAAAAGCGCACCACACCAATAGAACATCACTTCGGCGATAGTTATGTTCGAGTCACTGCCAATCCCAAATATGGTATCGCATCCATCTGGGATAATGACATTCTCTTATTCGCCATCTCCCAGCTGATGTATAACAAAAATCACGGGATGGCAGTTGGTCGGCGGTTTCAATTTACTGGATACGAGTTCTGGGAATTTACCAAAAAGAAACGCAAGAGCGGTAAGGGATATAAAGACCTTTGGGCGTCCATGGAACGGCTCCATCATACTCATGTAGAAACAAACATCCGGCAGGGGAATAAATCACGCCATCACAGCTTCGTATGGTTGAGCGACATAAAGCAAAACCACGATGGCACCCGCCACACCTCTTTTGAGATTACCTTACCAGAATGGCTGTATGAGAGTGTGATAAACGATCAGTTTGTTCTCACGCTGGACGATGGTTATTTTGATATTCGTGGAGGGCTGGAACGATGGATGTATCTCTTTGCGAGAAAGAGTAGTGGGTATAATGCTGATGGGTGGGTAGAAAGCGTAGAAAGTATCCACAGAAAATCTGGCAGCAAAACTACTTTGCATGAGTTTCGGCGGCAGGTTCGTAAGATACTATCCAAAGGCAAATTGCTTGGATATGATATTGGCTGGGAAATAACGAATAAACGAGACAGAAAAGGATTACGAAATGATAATCTTTTCTTTGCCCGTAATACCCCAAAACTAATACACGATAAATTATGATGGAGAGTAAATTGGATTACAAAGATGAATTGGCTGATATTCGTAAGCAGCAGAAGGAATTGGCGAAGCGAGAGAAAGCTCTAAAAGGTCGGCAGGTTGCCGAGAAAGATATGGGGAAATGGAAATCCCTTACTGAAATGAAAATAAGGTTCCAGCAAGAACTGAAAGCAAGTGATTACTCTGTCGGCATGTCGCTTTCTAAACTGGCATCTATGGATGAATATTACGAGTATCAAAATCCTAAAAACATTACACAAAAATCATTCAGCAAAGATACTGCATGGGTAAATAATTATACCCAAAAGGGAGATGTTGCTGACCTTATAGCAAAGGCACAGACAACACGGCATCAAGCATATATGAAAGCGATGAATAAAAGTAAAAAGTTGGATTCTAAAACAAACACAAAATCAAATGAAACCGGAACCTCTACCAACCAATCTAAAAGAAGCTCTCGGGGCATAAGCCATTAGCATGAAGAAAGATTTATTTGATAAAGAGCGTTATGCTTGGGCTACTTTATATCGTCCTCAAACAATAGACGAAATGGCACTCGCTCCCTCATACCGAGAGGAGTTCCTTATGATAGAGGATTTGGGCTATATGCCTAACTCTATCATTTTGCATGGAACACCCGGCGTAGGTAAAACCACCCTCGCAGAAATACTTGGTAAAATGGAAGGGTATTCATACTACGAACACAACTGCGGTGTGGATAATAATAAGGGCGATTTCGTGAATCTCGTCAGGTCAATAACATCCGGCGTTCTTACTGGTGAGAGAAAGCGAATTATATTCCTTGATGAATTCAATAATCAAAGCGCTTCTAAACAACAGATTCTAAACAAATCTATGGAGCAGCGTGCTGATACTAACACATTTATTATTGCCACCAACGATTACGAATCACTTACACCTCAACTCATAAATCGCTGTTCCACTTACCGAATGAATTTCTCTGTAATAGATAAGAAAACAGGTAAGCTGGAAGTGTTTAGTAAATCTCACGGGATGACGAAGGCGGAATGGATAAAAGAACTTCGGCGTGCGGCTTATCTGGTAGGCAAAAAAACAAAAGTAAAAATCCCTACTTTTGTGTTTGAGGATGTAGAGGAAAATGAAGAAAACTTGGTAAGCGTTAGAGGTTATATGAGAGCTGTTGGTGCTGGCTGCATGCGGCACGATTATAAAATATATAAGAAAAAACAAACCAAATAAGATATGGCAAACAAGGTTCCTGTTTCTCTCTTATCTCATCACCCAATAAATCGTTCCATATACAGCTTATCATCTATTGACGCTTTGATGCGTTCCATAGATGAAATGGGTCTCTTACAACCTCTTGTTATAGACCAAAATAACTATGTTATTTCTGGGAATCGTCGGCTCAAATCCATACAAAAATTAGGCTGGCAATCTGTATCCGTAGAACAAATTTCTGTAGCTGATGATGAGGTGGTGCCGCTTATTATTTCTTATAACCATCAACGGGTGAAATCTACCCGTGAAATCCTCAACGAATATGCTGCATTAGAGAAAATACATGGATCGGGTCAAGGTCGCAGAACGGATTTGATTACTTCTGGTAAATCTACCAAAGGTTCTGTCGCCAGAGACATCATCGCTGAAAAGGTAGGTGTTTCGTCAAGTCAAATGGGGCGTCTGCTCTTTATCCAAAAGACAGACCCTGATTTCGTGGATCATGTTGATGCTGGCACTCTAACCATCAACCAAGCATACACGGCACTCAAAAAACGGGTTGCCGATACATCCATCATCTCTACTAAATCGGGGTCAGCTGATTCGGTTGAGTCAGATGATTACACCTTTCACCACAAATCATCTTACCGAATGGATGAGGTAGAAGATGAGAGCGTCCAGTTGGTATTCACCAGTCCTCCATATTGGAACCAACGGAAATATAGCGATGGAAATGAAGTGTCATTAGGGCAGGAAGACACGCCAGAGGAGTATGTCTCAACTCTGGTAGATCACCTTGACGATGTGGAACGAGTATTGAGAAACGATGGTTCTTTCTTCCTTGTCTTGGGGGATAAATTTTTGGACCAAAATTTATTGAATTTGCCCCACAGGGTGGCGATTTCTTTACAGGAGAAAGGGTGGATACAACGCCAGTCAATTGTTTGGCGTAAGACAAATCCAAAGATGAGTTCGTCAAAGAGCAATCTGTCTTCCAGTTATGAAATGATTTTCCATTTTACGAAGACAACAAAATACCTTTATCAGCCGATTAGAATTCCTGCTGCTGGCAACAAAGGAAACCCGCCAGAAATAGGTAAGGTGATGCCCAAAATCGGTCATAATAATTTGATGTATGATAAGACAGACCATTCCTATCACCCGTATATAATTGATGGTAAAAAAGGACTGACAGATTTTTGGACCGAAGATGTGGTAGCGACAGCAGTTGCTTCTAATAACCGGAACAACGACAAGAAATCTCACCCAGCAGTTTTTCCTCATAAACTGGTAGTCTTACCTCTTTTACAGACCACCAGAAAAAATGACCTTGTGTGTGATCCTTTCTCTGGGGCAAACACTACTGGGGATGTTTGCCGGGAATACGGACGCCGTTTTGTCGGGTATGATATAAAGGTTTATTAGTCATCCTCATCTGGTGATGAAGACGATAAAAAATGAGTGGTAAGTGTGTTTTTTTGACGATAGAAAACACACTTTATACCACACACCATAACCTTTTTTATTAGCTTCTTTTACTATGTCTTATTTTACCCATTTACTGCATGTATTTGTGGCAAATCCGCTCCTGTGTCCGCTGCCAGTTTTTTCATATATTGAGACACCGCTTGGCGACAAACAGCACTTGTAGAAATCATATTATAATCTGCCACTTTTACTACTTCATCTAACATCTGTTGCGGCATGCGAAATACCATAGGACTTGTAGCGTATTTTTTCATCTTTTATTACCTCTTGTCAGTTGCTGAATTTGTTTCTTTGAGCGTTCTGCGAGCAACACAGATACAACACTTATTGCCGTCATATCACCAAGCATAACTCTTGTGTCTTCTATGGCACCCGCAAGGCTCTCTAAACCATCCAGCATGTGATTTATCTTCTTTTCTATATCGTCATTTTTCTTTGCTTGTGAGAAGTCATATTCAGCAGCTCTGGTGCTACGAACAACCTTATTGCCTGACTGCTTTACCTTGTTGGCATACAGCAGCGCAGCACCAGCTCTAACCACTCTCAATTCGTTGAGTTCTTGCTGGTCTATTTCTTCTCGTAATGTTTCGTATTCTTTACTCATTATATTAGTTATTTATGTATTCTTCTCTTCATCCTCTTTCTCAAACTCTGCGAGATTGTCTATTGAGACATCCACCATTTCGGCAAACATCTCCAATAGTTCTTTCTTTCCCCATCCGTTATGAATGAAACGAAAAGACAAGGCACCTAATAAATCCACATGAAAGAAACCCTCTGGGTCTTCCTCATTTGGGAATAGTGGAACAACCTGACTTTCCAGTTCAGCAAGGGAGAGATTGGTAAAATCCATTACCGAACTCTCTTTGGTCTTTGGTTCTGTATCGGTGGAGGTGGTGATGGTTTGAGTATCCATCAGGCAACCTCCTTCTCTTTTAGGTTTTTACTGCGTTGAGTGATTTGATAGACCTTTCCAAGTTCATCACTTATCCGTTCCATCATCTCCTCGTATTTCCACCCGTTTCGTTCAGTCATAAGAAAGAGGATGAAACCCAACAAATTAGAGTATTTGTCTGGGTCATCTGTCGGGTGAATGGGGTGTGCGTCTGCATGGTCTTTCTCTATTTTTGTCGCAAGAGAACGCATCCAAAACTCTTCGTTCCCTTTCAGCCCAATCTCGTATCCTTTTTTTGCGAAATAACCCTCATCATAAAAGTTAGATATAGCGTCAAAATAATCATCGGTTGTTGTCGCATTAGTCATTATAAAATCTCCCGTAATATGTTTGTGTAATCTTTCGTCTATCTATTTATACAACCACACAGGTTCATTTTTCATTTTTCTTCATTATTTTTATCTTTTTTTTCATTCATCATGGTTTCACTTTTCAGCATTATTT
>ENA-ORXF01002275-ORXF01002275.1-marine-metagenome-genome-assembly--contig:-NODE-2275-length-11565-cov-6.011142_pt1 | contig 11565 bp, 14 predicted proteins | sample MGYA00237864_ERZ511476 | MGnify/ENA primary metagenome ERZ511476 (study PRJEB26306, sample SAMN06343908) | marine metagenome | isolation source: coastal waters | place: Atlantic Ocean: West Antarctic... | reverse complement strand
CTCTCGCATACTTACACCTGTCCCAAATTTCCCACCCTCCCCCACACCATGAAGCCACGACCCACACACCCATCAGAGTCTCTACCCACACCACAATATTTCAATACCTCCCCAACCCAAAACTAACACTTGCTCACCCCGCCCATACTCCCCCAACCCCCGAAAAATACAGGCTACTAAGTACAAGTCAGATAGAAGACTTCACGAAACGGAAACTACTCGCTAGCAATACCTACGCCACGACAAATCTACCGCTCTCAAGAAGACATACTCACATACACACACACACACCAGACCAACAAACTGAATTTTTACTTGTCTGCCAACCTGCAACTGCGCCCCAAAAAAGAGAATTACTTAGTATTCTTAAAGAAAGTGGAAAGTACCTCATGCCAGGAAACAAATCCCACATGTCAGTCCCGATCCCACAAAATGATATCCACAACCAATCCACCTCATCGCGCCGTCTCCCTCACACCGATAACCCCACACATCAAATTAAAGTCCAGAGCGCAAATAAAAAGAAAAATTTTTCCCGAGTCCTCCCAATGCCCAACTATCCACCACATATAACACAGCTGAATAACTGTAACAGAGTACAACCTCACAACCTCCATAACCAAACTACCTCAACCTCAGTCCCTCAGACCACTACTGAACTACACACCAACCCTCAAGTACAAAAGCACCACTTTCAAAAAATACATATAAGTCACGCACCCGACACAACATATAACCATGACATTCCACTACCAATCCTTATTCTCCTCTGTGTTCTCATAGTACATTACTCACTCTCACACCGTGACCAAAAATACAAACCCAACAATAAATACAAATACTCCCACTGCAACAAACAACCCACCCTCATACCTAAAAAAAAACGGATAACCCAAACCACACATCTTCTACAGACAAAAATCTCCCCCATTACACCGCCCACTAATACACTCGCTCGAAGTAAACACCAACCACCATCTCCTCCTCCACAAAAACCAGACAATCCTAGTCCCCCCCTCACTCCCAACAACAACAATCACCAAAAATCAGACAAGCGAAAACGAAAACGCTCACAATCCGACCGAGATAAAGAAAAGCCCAAAAAACCAACCCCAAATAAATATCAACCAGCAAACAACAACAACCAAAAAAAAAGATTTAACTGCTACACAATTAACATCAGAGGTCTCACCCAACAAAAATGGCTAAGCCTTCTCCAGCATCCTGCACTAGCCGAACCCCACGCCATTATCATAACAGAGCACCATCTCCCATTTGGACACACACCCACCTACGCACAAAACTCTGGCTGGACATTCCATACAATTGAAGCACCTTACAAAACAGACAAACATGGTCAACCCACATTAGGCACCCGCGGAGGTATTCTCCTAGCCATCAAGACAAAATCCTTCACAGTTGCCCAAAAAATCCACTACTGTCAAGACACCCTCCAGGCCGCGACATGGACGCTCAGCGCAGGAGAATTCATTCCACATATCCATATCACAGGGGTGTACCTTAGCCCTGATTCCAAAGTTCCAACTGCCGACATAAAACAACTCTACACCACCCTTAACAATACATTTCACCCCCCCACCCCCCCAGCCCCACACATCACACACTGCAACCATTACCACATATACACGGGAGACTTCAATAGTTGGGTCGGAACTGAACAAGAAGAGCATCTCCACACCCACACAGGATTCCCCCACATCCCACCCAGAAAGGGCGACGACCAAATAGACCGACAACCCCCTGCCAACACACCCAACTCAGATTCCCTCACCACAAGTGCAAAAGCCAGAGGCCGCATGCTCCTGGATTTCCTGAACCCACACACACTTATTTTAGCAAATGACCGTTTCCATACCCCTCCCACCAACCCCAACTACAAACTGCAGGCACCCACCCACCCACCAATGCACACCCAACACCTCCCCTCCACAAAATATGGCACCACAGTCGACTACTTCATAGTCTCAAAGCTCATTACGCCTGACATCATAGACTGCACAACTCATTACAACTCGTGGCAAATAATACCTACCCTCCACCCAACAACCACCACGGAAGCCCATAAAAAACTGCCCATACGCACAGACCATAACATTATCTCCCTGACACTACTCATACCAGCACACCCCCCTCTCAATGCCAAGACACCAGCCGATACACAACGCCCAGAACGCACCTCCTACCATGCCTGGAAATTAAAATTCGGAGATGTCAAAAAATCATTCAAGGAAGATTTAGAAACAAGAGCAACAGAAGTCATACCAAAATTAAAAGATATCTTAGCACACAACAACCCCCACCCCCCATAAAAACGAGCCGACTACGCCTGCAAACTGGTAGGAATAGCCCTCCATGAAACGGCAGACAGTATCCTCTCCTCCCCCAATTCCAAGCACACCCACACCCACCCACGGAACCAGACTGCATCTGCCCACACCAAGCCCCGTCCAAAAAAGCACCCACACCCTCACCCCACCCTCTCTGCTCTCCAACTACGCCAAGAAATACAGATACTGAAAGACACCATCTCAGCAAGAAAGAAATTCAATCCTAATGACCGACAGTTGAAATCACTAACATCAAAATTACTAGCCAAAGAAAAGAAATTACAAATAGAATACCAAAAACTCAACAATGCTCTCCTCCACCAAAAAGTCAACGAAATCACCATTACACCCTTCCAAACCACCATGAACAGTGCCTGGAGACTACTCCACAACTACAAAGCCAACGACTCCTCCATCACCCCCCAACTACCATCTCAAATGCGTACCAATACATCCCCTGACAAAAGACTATGGAAAGAAGGAGAAATCGAAAGAGACCCAAAGATAGGCATAGAGAGCTGGCACCAACACAGATACCACCTGGGACATGACCTACGCGGGCATCCAGAATCCCCCTGGAATGAAGCTGAGGCCGACCGTGTGCACCAAGCCCTCAACCAACCACACCCCTCCGACTCTCTCATCCCCGACCCCGAGCTAAACAAAATACCTACCAAAGAAGAGATTAGAGCACAAATAAAACGTCTACCCTCGGACAAAGCAGCCGGCCCTGATGGAATCACAAACCGCATGCTTCAAGCAGGTGGCGAACTTGCCCTAGAAATGATCTACCTATACATGCTCATTATCTGGGAAGTCGAAACATACCCAGGGGCTTGGGCCTCAGCACTCATGCAGCCAATTTACAAAGGAGGAGGAAAGGATCGACACTCACCAGTCTCGTACCGTGGAATCTACCTCCTCAACACCCTCACCAAACTCTTTGAAGGATTAATCGAAGCACGCCTCTCAACATTCACGGAACTACACGACACACTCACTCCATCCCAACAAGGCTCTCGACCCAGCAGACAAATACACGACGCCATCTATGCACTTCTAGCAACAGTCCAGCAACGGTTCCAAATTGGTTCCCCCAGTTATTGCTGCTTCATCGACTTTTCCACCGCCTACCCCTCAGTGCACAGAGAAAGGCAAGCACTAACCCTCAAAAACTACAAAATCACGGGGAAAATATGGCACCTACTCAGAGAAAATTCTAGAAGAGTAAAAGTCAGAGTACTACACGCCCTCATAGCAAAAAATAAAGAAGTCGACATCCTCCGCGGCCTACCCGAAGGCAGCCGCCTCAGCCCCACTCTATTCGGAATCTGCGTAGCAGAACTAATACTCGAGCTTCGAGCCAAATACCCAGATTTAATTTTTCCCGAAATCACCACTGTAGATGACCTTAACTGGGTTGGAGCCTTCCTTTATGTAGACGACATGGTGCTCATAGCAAGATCCGCCGCACAACTCCAAAGCATGATAGACGCCTGCCAAGAATGGGCGGAACGCAGCCGAATGAAAATCAATGAAACAAAGACAGAGGTAATGGTTTTTTATGAAAATCCCACCCAGCAAGCCCTCCGTCAACCATCCACTTTCACCATAACAACACGCTTCCCACGCACACAGCCCCCACTGACCATGACTCTTAAAGAACCAGACGCCTTCAAATACCTAGGCCTCACACTCGACCCAGCCCTCACTATGGAAGCGGCCACCAAACACATCTGTAAAAAAATTAATGCTGCACACCAAACAGTTGCAGCCGTAGCACACAGTCTCCGTTATGACACCCCAGCAACCCTCAGGGGTATCCGATCAAGCCCACTAATTCTTTACCGTGTATGGCAATCCTGTGTCCTCAACTTTGCCACAGAGCATCTGCGATACTTAGTCAATAAGACACAAGTCGAAACTGTTGAACGTACTCTCATCAACTCTCTACAACGCACTCTACACTGCTTCACCTCACCACAAATAATAATGCTGGAACTAGGAGTACCACCTCTCGCCCTACAACAAGCAGCACAACTCATGGCCTTGCATTTCAGATTCACAGTCACACATACTCACACTATAGCAGCCCACCTCTATACACTACGCTGCGCACGCCGGCCAAGCAATGCGCACCTCCCCCAATCCATAGAAAACAGAATAGAAAAAGCACATAGAACTCTCCAACTCCACTCTTCCTCAGGCTACCCGAGACCCCCCCCCATTCCTCCCACAGTAGCCCAGGCAAAACCAGCTAATAAGGGAAAATCGTACACCAGATACCTCAAACCCTTAGTCAGCAAAGAATGGATCCGTCTTGTCCGAGTCCAATACGCAAACTCACCCAACCCTCCTTCAGGCATTCCCACCTCCAGACCTCACGCACATTTTCTCCTGCACCACCTCTCCCTCACAACCAACCTCTACAAACCCTCCCCCTACCTCAGAATATGTAGGGAAAAAAACCCCATGACCCTATTGCGGCTCCGTGCCCAAAGCCATCAACAAGTCCCTACACACATGCTCACAATCGAATACCATAAACGAGACAACTATGCCGATCGCACATGTCCTCACTGCCCCCCAGCGACTATAGGCTCCGAGATCCACATTATACTACAATGCCCTACCACTGCTCATATTGCCAAAGACATAATAGAATTCCTCACACAAACCCTAGACAACACAGGCCAACCCACTTGGTCCTCCCTCAATCCACACCAACAAACATCCCTCATCTTAGCCGACCCCCCCACCTCACTTCCCAAAAAATTCCACCACACCTGGTTCGAGACTGTACTCCCCCATATCCTCACATACATCACACAACTCGAAAAACATCTGTACCACTCCCCACACTCCGCCGGACAATCCCAACAATTATAAAAAAAAAAATTACTAGACACACGGCCCCTGACCCCACCAGGCGCCCCCACCAATCACTTCGGTCCGAGTCCCCACTACCTAACCGTGACCACAAAGAACTTGAAACTCCGTCCCATGATTTCACCAACAAAAATGATTCACCAAACATGACTTGACAAGAGGCCTCCCCAACGAACAACAAGCACCTTAGTCTCTCAGCCACACCTATCAGGAAAATTTTGACAATCTTCAGCCTCTGTTCCGACCGTACTCCCGACTACACTCCCCGACCTTTCCTCCCAATCCAGCCCCCAAGGGGTAGTTGGACAGGGATTTGTTCTCGACTTGGCCAATTTTTTTTCTAGTAGTTCTCGACGGGGTCAATGCGCGCTCGCCGTCTTCAGGGACACCCAGGGTCTATCAAGGCGACTGTGGGGCGACAAAGGCGACTCACGACACACCCGGTGTCAACGAGTTTCTTCCGAGACAGGGGGGACAAGTCCCTCAGGTCACTCACTCACTCACGCAGATAGGATAGATTCAGAACTGTACGGTCGGCGGGCGAGGTTGAGTTGAGAGGGGTCCGATGATCATAGTTACCCACACTGGGCAAACGAGAGCGGGACGAGCCTTTGGGTCCGTTAAGGGGTTAAGGGTCCGGGCCCGTAAAAGTCGGTGTACCTTAAAAATAAAAAGTGAGAGAACGAACAAGCAACACCTGCTCCATAAAAGGACGGCACTACAGACTGATTTTTTGCTATTTTTGACAGAAAAAAACAAAAAAACAGAAAAGTTACTTGGCAAAACAGTCGATGCGAAGGTGTCGCCAGCTGCTGCTGGCCCCTGGGCACGCTTGAGGCTCTGCGATTACACAAGGGACTACACGGCTAGACGGCGCGATTGCGGTCCATACGTTCAGAGATATGCTTTGTATTTTCGTCCCGTCTTCTATTGAAGAAGCACAATACAATCCTCCGTCACGTTCGGAGAAGAACGTAAAATCGGTGCGGAAGAACTTGCAGAATTACTACAGAGCGGTGCAAGAGACTATGGATGCGCATGTCTCGGTGGAGGCCAAGTCGACGGCCTTTGCGAGTGGACTCCATACACGGCTTGGATCGGCATCTAATATTTTATTGCTTGATAACCTCATTCTGTTTCTCATTCTAGGATTCGTGAAGAAAAGTCATATCGAATGGCGATATTTCATTGATGGTGTTGTATTTCCCCGTTCCCTCATATTCCGACAGCGGAGTTACGGATGGACTCATACCAACCCTACTACAAGACAAAAACTCAGGCTCCCGCCTTTGCGTCTTGTGAAAAGTACGGAAAACGGCACACAACTTATTTCGGTGGAATCCATGCCGCAGGACACTATTGTTTCGGAGTTCGGCGGAGAATTGATCGCCATGGCTGAATACAAGGCAAGGTGCACAACTATTCTCGATCATTTTCTTTTCTCTGGAACCAATTCACGCTGCTCCAATCAAGTGATAGATGGGTCAGTCCATGATGGTTTTCCAGAATCATATTTCATCATACATCACATGCTGGGATCCTTTGTCCGATTCACTGGCAATAGAGACAAGGCTAATTCCGTACAGTGTTTTATGGCTGAAACATCGAATGGTTATTTTGATCCGTATGGAAATGATGTATGTAGGTCGGAGCGTGTGTACCTCAAAACATCACGGAATGTCAGGGCTGGCGAAGAACTCCTAGTATACCGTACTATCAAAAGGGTCTTGTGATTTTTTTCAGAATTCAACAATTGAAACAGGATAGGGTTTTTGTGCACAATGAGGGGAGAGATGGGGGAGAGTTAACACTGGCAAAGCAAAAGTAAAATTATACACGTATATATATATACATATATACTTGTATATATGAATATATATATTCAGATGTGTATATATGTAATATGTATGCATACATATATATACATACATATTTAGATTTATATATATATATATATATATATATATATACAGTGCTCGGCCACGCATTGAGCGTAGAGCGAGAGCAGCCGCTGATTGCCCATGCCTTTGCCATGGGCACGTACCTCCGGCTGGGCAACGCCGCACAGACAAACACGGCAGGGGAGGGGCAGCAGGAAGTCGCGGCGCCAGCAAGGAAAGCCTGTTGCAGCAGTTTCCTTTCCGAGTCCTTGTCACCGGGGGCTGGAATATGAGGAGATGCCGGGGAAGCTGGTTCATCAGGGGATAGACGCGTGTGCGTCGTGGCCAGAGGACAGTGCAGGCGAGCTTGTGGGGGTAGTGCGCCTGCTCGTTGAAGGCATGATACAATTAAGGGTATCCACGTAATAGTCTGGCCCGGGCATGTGCTAGATGTATGCTGCGCTGACGCGCGAACAGCTTCGTGCAGGACACCACGACTGATGTACATGTAAATACAGATGTATGTATATGTTTATATATATATATATTTCGATTTTTGTGTGTGTCAGAGGGTGTTAGTTAGCTGAGGCGATGAAGGTGTGGGTATTATATATATATATATGTATATAAAGGTGTGGGTATTATATATATGTTTATATGTATATACATACATATATATTTATGTATAAGCGCCCCGTGAGGAGTTGACGGGACGTGAAGATGGAAAGGGAGCCAAACTATCTGCACCCGGCGAGTCGGACGACGGCTGTGGTACCATCTGCGGGCTTGTTGAAAGGACGCGGAACCCGCGATATCACAGAGCCCCCTGCAGACTGTGGGTTGGAGGCAGTTGTAGTGTTTGTAAGTGCGACCGCTGTCTCTTGTTCGGCGATCTGCGGTTTATTTCAAAAATTTTGGTTGGCGCCAACTAGCTTATTTCCAGTTGTAATATATTGGGTCTTCGGGTTTTCGGCGAAAGCATCGTCATTGGCGGCGGGCGGCGGGCAAGGGACACTCCTGAGCGGCGCGCACGCATTTTTTTCTGCTCACAACCCGTTGCATTCTTCCTCCCTGAGTCCAGCCCTAGTGCAGCAATCTGTGCAGCGGAGGGCTCACAGGTGCGTGTGCCGTGATCTTTTCTGGGTCCCTAACATACCATATATGACGGCCTCGGGCAAGAGGGTAAGGGCGCTGCTGTGATATATATGCATACATATATATGTATATATATGTGTTTATGTATGTATATACACATCTCACACTCTGATGATATGTATATATTCACACACACACACACACACACAAATACACTCACACACACTCACTTACACCCTCCTGCACACACACACACACACACACACACTCAGGCTAAAATATACCGTGACCTAATTTATCCTGGGCGATAGCCCTTGTTTTGGTTCAACCAAACCGCCATTTCTAAACACGGGCCAACCCCTAATACGGATTCCCCCTGAAAAACGCCCAAATTTCCATTATTCAATGATTCTCGACATTTGCTCAACGCCCAGATTTGATTTTCTGGTACGGTCCATTCTGAGGGTTTTGGTTATTTAGTGGTTCAAGGCCCGGCCGTGGTCAACTCGTTAAAAAATGTAGCAGAAAATGTTTCTGGTACCAAGATTAGTCCATGACTAAAAACTCGGCATAGTGGCATATCTGTGCAACAACTCGGCAGACCTGCCCGAAACCCCCGAAAGTTTGAAAGCAAATAATGTCTATTTCGGTGAAACTTGAAGAACCATGCTATCAAATTCCAAAGTGCAAAAGAGACCCAGGAATTTACTCGGATCAAATCTCGTCACGGTTTTGCTGGTCGTTCTTGAAACGGAATCCATTCTAACGCGGCCCTTTCTATTTTAAAAAAAAGAGCCAATTCCGACTCTCGGAAACCCACTCCCTCACCATCCCAAGATTCAAGTTCCTGTTCCGCAGAAGCACCTCCCTCACCTTCCTTAAGTTATTGCACCAAAAGTCCCTAGAATTCGTCATATGTCACGGTGACACCTTGAGACCGTGACAGCTCAAGATGCTCCCAACAACTGACCCCTTGCCCAACATGACCCACCCCCCCCCTAAAAACAGAGAGAGGGCCTACAGAAATTTGATGAGGCGCACCATCAGCAATATATGGCGCACTATCTTAAACAGCGAGACCCACCAAACCAACGGCCAATCTGTAGGGAGACTAACTACCTACCCCAATATCGCACACGAGGACATGAAACGCACGAACCTCTTTACTATCCCCGCCCCCTACCTTCGACCCTACCTCCACCAACTCCCCCTTCTTCGTCTCCAAACGCAAGCCACAGGATTCCTCCCCACCCACCTCCATCTCAACCTCAACTATGTTCACATCCCATATTCCAAGAGACTGTGCCCCCTCTGTCTCCCCCAGTAAGTAGTTGGCGGCGGCGAACTTTACACCATCTCCTCCTGCCCCCACACCTCTCACATAGCCACGCCCCTCATCCAGAGTATTCGGCGAGCCCTGAACAGGTTCGACATATGGGCCTGGTCCACCTATACTGTACTACCCCCCAACAAGTGGGCATGATGCTCGGATCCACCCCTCCCCCAAAACAACACGTGAAGGCATGGGCCTTACAAACAACCCCCCCCTGCTCCCACTTTTCCCTGCAGCCGCGGCTTCAGGCGCACTTCCTCCAATCCCATTCCCGGGCCCGGGCCCCCTCTGTCCTTTCTTCCCCATCACCTTCCGATATCCCCCTCTCCGCCCGGCGGCCCTCTTTGAAGACACACATTGCCAGGTCTGCAATAGCCCCTTTGACGAAGAAACACTGCTTCGTTGCGACACCTGCAACGCCGGATCAGGCTGGCATCTCGACCGCCTCGTTCAGCCCCTTCTCGTGGTCCCCTCATCTAGCTGGTCATGCCCATTGTGCTCTACCCCCCCATCTTCCCCCCGCTCCTCGCGACCCTTCTTTAACGTCCCTTCTCCCATCCTACAACCCTAGATCCCCTCACCGGCAGAAGCAATTCCCAAAAATAACCCCATAAAGGACCTTAGCCCGCAATCCAGTATCCCCAACCCCGGGCCATTAAAAATTGCTACTCCTCCCCTCCAATAGATAAACTGCTCGGAGTCCCAAAGTACACCCAAAACTCTCGGCGGTTCCCCACACTCTCGTCGGCTGGAGTGCCTAAACTCGTGGTCGTCAGAATGAAACGGAGCCCCGGGGAAGGTGGAGTAGTGTTTCTCTTCGGAGAAGAAGGAAACTCCTTCAACTTGAAGGGTCTCTTGTAATGGACTTGGTCACGGTCGGAAATACTTCCTTCTCCTCACGAGATAACCACCGTCGGGTTTTCATTAACAATTGCTCCTCCTGTTATTGTTTTCACCCTTTAATTTTTTTTCTTTTTTCTAAACATGGCCACCCCCCGCTAAATGTGCGATGTGGAAACAAGGGCTATAGCCAAGGATAAAATGGGTCGCGGGATATATTTATGTACGTATATATCTATGTATATATGTATGTATACATATATATACACTGGCATATATATACAAGTGTGTGCGCTAAGGTTCATCAAACAAAAACTTCGGATGGCAAACATGCAAGCAGGCTGTGAGGAAAGCTTGCTGGAAAACATGCCAACAGGCCGGGCAATGCACGACGAAGACTTGTGGAATGTGACTCGGAAGGAGATCCGAGTCAACAATATTCACACTGCTGAGTTTACTACAGACAGACAGACTTTTTGTTTTCACTCGTGGCACACTGGCAACTGAAAGGGGCGTAGTAGAGAGTCAACGCAACACTATACATAGTTATACCGCGGCATGCCGAATCCTGGGCTACAGCCCTTGTTTTGATTCAACTAAACTACCAGTTCTAAACAAGGGCCACCCCCTAATGCGGCCTTTTGTAAACAAGGGCCACCCCTCTTTCAAGTTTTTTTTAAAAATACAGTGATTTGTTTTTAAAAAAAGGGTGAAAACACTAGGAAAAAGCGGCGGACTCGTGGTTGAAGACACGCAGAAACACGGGGGGAAGATGTGGAGGAAGGGGTGGGAGATTTGGGGTAGAGTTGTGCAGGAATAAAATTTATTAACAGTTTCTTATGGTTCTTACGTGCACCGTGACCTCCTCTTCCTCGCCCTGCACGCCCGGGTCTCTCCTTGCTCTTCCTGCTCCTCCTCCACCTCATCGCCCTGCTCCTGCTCCTTCTCTGACAAAGAAGACTCGAAGGAGGAGACAAAGAGAACCCCCTCGCCCTGCTCCTCCATTTTAACCCCCCCTTCTCACTCTCTCGGGCCTTCCTCCTCAAAATCCCGTGTCCTTTCACGCAAAAACAAAACTTCGTTCGTGAATGTCACAAGTCTGTATATATATGTATATATATATATATATATGTATGTATGTATACATATATATATATATATATATATTATATATATATAT
>ENA-ORXF01002274-ORXF01002274.1-marine-metagenome-genome-assembly--contig:-NODE-2274-length-11585-cov-5.821689_pt1 | contig 11585 bp, 14 predicted proteins | sample MGYA00237864_ERZ511476 | MGnify/ENA primary metagenome ERZ511476 (study PRJEB26306, sample SAMN06343908) | marine metagenome | isolation source: coastal waters | place: Atlantic Ocean: West Antarctic... | reverse complement strand
AGAAATGGTGGTGAATACTAATCCAAACCAGGTCAAACTGTATTTGAAACTCCTGGATTAGTAGAGACACCAGCTTGGAGCGATATAAAAACAGTAAAACAACTGGCAATCGAGGATACTATTGAAGCTAGTCGGATGGAATCCGTAAAAATAACTAATGTATTAGCTAGTATGCAAGAGCAAAATGAAAATGTTATTCTAGGTTCTCCAGAAGCAAAAGTAAGAGCTTGGCTTGTAGATAGACAAGCTGCAATAAAGGCAGCTCAAAAATCAGCTGACGATAAAATATACAGCCCTATAATTCAAATGTACGGGGCTGGGGTTATGCTTGATACCCTTAAAACTTTTGATAAGTCAATGCAAAATGCTCCTTTTGGTTCAGCATTTTCAGAGGCTTCTCAAGAACCAACTGATGTTGGTGACGAGATAACCTATGGTCTTCTTAAGGTTAGCGGATTTCTTAAAAATGGACAGCCTGTAACTTATATGAAGACAGGTCCAGATGGCATTGATGTTCGTATTACTGAAAATGTAGGTGATTAATGGGCGCACTATCTAATATACTTGAGGGTCTCTTACCAGATAAAGAAGAAGATCCTATTGAAACTTCAGAGACTGAAGCACTACCAGTTGTAGTTGAGTCTGAGCCACCTATTTTAGAGGCTCCCCCTAATGAATCAAACGTAGATAGGATTATAAGGGAGAACCGATTAGGTCCACAGGTAACTATTGATGCCCCCCTCCCCATATCAGCACCAGTTTCAGGTGCTCCTGTAGGTGAGTCAAACGTAGATAGGATTATAAGAGAGAATCAATTGGGTCCTCAAGCTCAAGTAACTATGGGCAACAATAAAATTGTAGACTTACAGACTTTATTTGCTGACTATGACAGTCTTACTAAAGAAGATATTCTAGATAACCCTCAGTTTATGGAGGTTGTTCGTAGCAGCATGGAGGCTCGTAGGCAAGACTCAAAAATTATGGGTAGCACAGCTTACAGAGTTGCATCTACAGCTAGTGGTGGAGATACTGGTGGAGAAGGTTTGTTTGGACCTCGTAATTATAGGAGGATGTCTGATGAAGACGTCTTTGAAATCTGGCAGAACTATCAACGTTCATTTGCTGGTGGACAAACAGTAACTACAGCTAATGAACTTGTATATGGTATGTCTGCTGACGAAGATACCCGTAGAAAACTAGGAGCAGGTTACTACCTGTTCGATAAGATGGACAATGCATTTACTGGTGAAGGTTCGTTAGCTGAGATGGCAGATGCCATATGGGACTATGGAAGAGCTGGTATCTTTGACCCTGCGACCATCCTGTCCTTTGGCATAGGTAAAATATTTACATTCGGTGCTACAAAAGCAAGTAGTGCAGCAGCACGTTCTCTGCTCATCAAAGGTTATCAGCAATACATTAAGAATGGATTGACTAAGACAGCTGCAAGAAGGGCTGTACTTAATGTTGTAACTAAGTCAGCGCCTATAACTACTGCTGATGCTATGATTAATATGGGTGCTGATATAGCTTATCAGTCACAACTAATTGGTACTGGTGCTCAAGAAGAATACAGTAAAGCACAGACAGCATTCGCTGCGGCAGGTGCAATGTTTATTCCTGCTGCTATTGCAGGTAGTTCAGGATTTGGTGCGTTTCGTCAGTCAAAGGCAATGGAGAGAACTTTTATCGGCCACAAGAGAATGGACAATGACGTATTTAAATTAGGTGCAGAAGAAGCTAAGAAATTATTAGACGCTAGAGTTGATAAAGAAGTTATTAAGAAGCAAGTACTTGAAAATTTTGATGCTAAGAACAAAGACCTTTTAAACTGGGAAGATCTAAAGATAGTAGCAAAAGAAGGTATCTCAAAACGTAAAGAAAAAGTAACAGACATAGTTCTTACTGATGCTTTCTACAAAAGATTTTTCTTTGGTGATCCAGAGAACATGCAAAAAGGTTTTTGGGAAGGTCTCAGAGATTCTGGATTTGTTATACATAAATCAATGCTTGAAGACAACACAGTAACAGGTGTGTATGGTGAGGCGATTAAAGATTATCTCTCAGACGAAGCTGCTAAAAAAGCAATGAAGAATTTTGAAGATGCTTCAGGGGAGAAATTAGGTATTGCCTATACAGCTGAGGCACTAGGAGATCACTGGATTAACAGGACTAGTACTGCGGGTAGTATCTTATGGACACCTTCTCAGTTGTCTCGCCTAGATTCTTTTAGTAACACAGGGTTACTTGATACTGTTGGTAAAAAACTTTCATCTGCAATAGGTAAAGATGGAAAAAACTTAGGACCTAAGGCTAAGGAAGTACTGGAAGCTTTTGGATCTAGTAAGGGTGCAAAAGATGACCCTCAGTTTCAAGCTTTTGGCTTATCTATCTATAAGCGTTTGCTTACATCTCACCTGTCTACTTCGGGTGCAAACCTAAAAGGTTTTGGTCAACTTGTATCATTAAACACAGCAGCAGATTTCTTTACGGCAGCTGCTAACTTAGGTCAAGCTGGATGGTCCAAGGTCATTCAAGGTGATGCTGATAAAGCGGTTATGTATTATAACAGGGCTTGGGGTTCAGCTGCAGGTGCAATACGCAGGGGTGCCTCTGTCTTATCTCCTGAGTTAGAATATAACTATGCAGTTAAAATACTTGAAGAGTTTCCAGAGACAGGTAACAAACTCTTTCGTGACATAGCAGGTGACGGTGGTGTAAATGATAGCCTCGGTCATTTTAATATGGATGCAAAAGGTAAATTAGATTCTAAAGGAAAGCTAGTAAATCCTAAGGCAACCTTAGATCCTACGGGAGCAAAGTATATTGTAGCTAAAGGTGCTGATGCAATTACAAAAGGTGCTCAGACCGTTAGCTTAGTTCGTCTTCAAGATGAAGTAACAAAAACTTGGGCCTTTGGTAACAATGTTAATCAAGCTATCATGAGAGAGTACGGAGTTTCACCTGAGAAATTCTTTGCCAGAAGAGATGTCACCCTTGAGATGGTTACAGACAGATTTAAAACTAACGTACTAGAAAAATCTACATTTAGAACTTTACGTGAGACTGCATCTGTAAACTGGTCGACTCTACCTGTAAATAATTCTTTCAGAACAGCTGCAAGTTGGATTGAAACTCTCACAAACAGAACACCATTGGGGTATATTGCTCCGTTCGGAAGTTTCTTTAATACTACAATAGCCACTATGGCAGACCTAACAGGTGTTAATGCTTTTAGATTTTTAATATATAAACGTATTCTTAAAAAAGACTTAGACTTTATGACTCAAGAAGGTGCGGAATCTTTTGGGAAGATGGCAGCGGGATGGACTGCAATAGGTATTGGTATGCATGGCGCTAATGGTGCATACGAAAGGATACAAGAGGGTCTGGCCTACAACCAAGACAGGGGGAGTAGTCCTCTGTCAAATATAACTAATCTTGATGATGGATCTATACAAGATCGTAGGTATGATTGGCCTTACTCTACTATACGATTGCTTAGTCAGATACTTGCACATGGCACAATGGAGTATCACTTTTTGTCATCAGAAGAAAAAAGTGACGCCGCTTTGGTCGATAGCATCTTTAGGGATTTTAAGTTAGAGGAAGTACCCTCAGATTTATGGGGTGAACTTGCATCACAGTTAGGTGGGCAGTCGATACGTGATGTAACAGACCTTGATAGATCTTTGAAAGAGTATGCAATGAATCTTAATGAGGCAAGAAAGGGTAATAAAGATGCTCTTGATGCAGTTACAAATGTAGGTGGGGCAATTGTTGGACCGATCTTACAAAGAATTGGAAGTGGGGCTTTAAGGCCACTTGACCCACTCAATGTAGTGTATGGTTTATTAACGGATAAGAACATGAACCCTGATTTAAAACAGGGACCAGAGAAATTTAACAACAGTTTAAAATATGTAAATAATTTCTTTACTGGTCTAGCAGGGATGTCCTCTGAACTTCCAACTAAAGCTTCACCAACTAGGGGTAACAATAAAAATACAGATCAGGGTAAACAATTGCTTGGTGTTCGTACTGTATCCGAACCAACCAGTATAGATAGTATGTTCAATGCTGCTGGTATGTCCAGCTGGAAATCTGTTAATGTTCAGACGTCTAGCCCAGAAGTAAAGAACTACATGAATAGAATCCTAGCACCCTTCTTAGAGGCAGCGGCTCGTGAGTACCTGATTAAGAACCCTGATTTTTATACTAAATCTCAAGCAGATAAAGAATTAATTATTGCTGCAACTATCAAAAAAGCAAAAGCAAAAGTTGACTATCTTATGAAAAACAGCCCAATACCTAAAAGTCTAGAGGCGGTAAGGGTGATTGCAAAAGCAGATAAAGATAAAGTAAAAAAAGTTATGGATTACCTTGGTATAGAAGGGACCCTCTCAGATATACTTAAACAAGAAGACCCCTTCCAAACTTTACAGAGGATACAAACTATATTAGATAGTTACGATGACATATGGCATGGAGATCTTAACCTAGACTAGTCATCATCATCCATTATGTCTGCCCAGTTGTAGGCTTCTCTCTTAACCTCTTCGACATGACCAAGACCCCTGCCACTTGCAAGTAATCCAGCTAAGGCTTGTCCAGCTAGATACCTGCGAGAGGTCAGGGGTTTTTCTTTGGGTCGATTCTTTTTTACATAAGCCTTAGCCTCTTCTTCAAGAGGAGGTAAGTCATTCTTAGATCTCTTGGTTGGTCTGCCCATAGGTTACCCTTACTTATGTTTCTCTGCCAAAGCTTCGTTCATCTTCTCTAAGTACCATGCAGCTTTCTTCATGTCTTCTGCAGGCTTCTGCTTGTATCGGTAGCGGTGTTGGTACTTAATCATATTGCCGTGGCAGTAAGCAATGAACCCATCTAAGCCTACTACTTGCTTGATGTAATCAATACATTCTACCCCACCCATATTGTAATGAGCAGGTCGATTTACTGCGTCATATTTTTCAGCCAAGGCATAGTTTGTATCTTCTATATCTTTTTTAAGGCCAGCTAAATAAGTTTCTTTCATCATGTAATCACCAACTCAGCTGATGTATAGGGGATGTGAAAGAATAGCTCACCCTTCTGTATGTATCTACCCTTAGCTTCAGCTAAACTCTCTTTAGTAAGTAGGTTATCTTTGATACGCCAAGCTTGCTTCATGTCTTCACGGAATACATAGAAGTTTAACACACCATTAGTACCCTCATACTTGTCCAGTAACCTTTGCTTACGTTCAGGGATACGTATCTCTTCCCAATGTGGAGGCCAGTCTTCTTTCCAGGCTACCTTTACCTCAGCCTCATTGAAGTATGTATAGCCCTCCTTCTGGGATACAACGTCTACAAAGTAGTTCTCTTCGGTATTAACAATGGTGTGGCCCTTAGTCTCTAGCAACTCTACTAATGTATCCTTAGCCTTCTTGTCGTAAGCTTGATACAAAGCACGGTTAAAACTTTTACGTACTGGTTTCATCGAAATATTCCTTCAGGTCTCTGTAGCCCCCAACATGGGTTCCATCTGGTTTAAATATTTGTGGTACTGTAGTATACCCTGCCTTCTTAGCTATAGTCAATACCCACTTACTAGAAGGCTCTTGAACAGAGTAGGTAGTGTAAGATTGTCCTTTAGCTTTAAGCAAAGCCTTGGCGCTATCACAAAAGTTACACTGGCTTCTTACAATGATAGTCCACATCTTAATATCCTTTGCTTGTTGGTCCACCCCGCAGGACTCGAACCTGCAACCTAGTCATTAGAAGTGACTTGCTCTATCCAGTTGAGCTAGGGACGGTAGGGCAGCAGTTTAGACACATGCTTAGGTGTATCTCTTATGTGAGGTCTACTATCTCACAGCTGTCACCAGAACACGCTAGTGTTTGACTACCTGCAGTGTTGTCTTCCTGCTCATAACCTGAGAGGAGAGACCAATCAATACTAGATGGCATAAGTTTTAGTAAGCTGTCGTATGTGTGCTTATACCCCACCAATATTTCATTTCTGTCTTCGTCCCTACCCCAAACTTCAGTGGGTTCACCGAACTCTTCTACTTCTTGATAGGGTGCCTGCTGGTATGTATGCTCATTAAATGGAAGAAACGAAACGCCTGACATCTCATCAAAGTGTTTGTAAACAAAGGCACCTACCTCAAACCACTCGTCATTTTTAACGTTTATTGTCACAGATGGCTTATGCTCACACCACGATCTTTGGTAGGCAAGCCACATCTCTAGCTGTTCGATGGCAGACATATCAGCAGTAGTTACTGAACCTTCTGGGGCTTTCATAGGGAAGCTGAAGACTGTTGTCTGGCTAGGCTTTGTTACGTCAGGCTCATTAGGTATACCTTGGTCTGACATAAACTGTGTCAGTGGGTCTTTATTATCGCCACGTACTGTACGGATGTAGTACTTGGAGTGACGTGCATGTATCCCAGAACTGGAGTTCACCAATTGTGATACCGTTCCCGAAGGCTTAACACAGGAAATAGCTGCAGCAACGGGGATGCCAAGACGTTCAGCCCACTCCTCATTAGTACTAACAGCTATAGCTTTAAGATGCTCAAGTGTTTTCTCTAACCCTTTATTCTTAATGGTCATCATAGGATTATCCATGATACCTGTCATAGACACACCTAACAAACGTTCCTCTTCTGTATTCTTCTGCCAGATCTTACGCAGGTAAGGAAACTTTGTGTAAGTAGACTGGATCGTGCCAAGAATAGTAGCCATACGAACCTTCTTCTCAAGGTCTTGTAAGGTATCTGTAGAACGTATAACTACCTCTGTTAAATTACAAAATTGCATTGGACGTAATATGATCTCGCTGCAAGGGTTAGTTCCGAACTCATGGTCTGCATCACGCCTACCATTCTTAGCTGCTTGAACCTTAGATGCCTTACGGTTAAAGATACCACGCTCCCCTGACTTACTCTCTACTAGTGACAACCACTCACGCATGAATGATAAGCTGTCAGGTTTTTCAGTGTAAGCCACAGAGTTGTTAGCTAGGGCACGTTGTACATCGTTCTTCCACCAGTCACCTGTCTTAGCATGACGCATACGATCATCTGATAGATTGCTCAATGAAATCATAGCACTACGTCGAACACCTCCAACTACAACTACCTCACCTATCTTGCACATGATGTCATGGCATTCAATTGAACTAAGCTTTCTACCTTGGGCACCTTTAAAAGTAGTAATGGTGAAGTCGAACAGGTCAATCAATGGTGATGGGCCTGATGCCCTACCTCCAAATGTCTTAAGCTTTGCACCAGCTGGACGTACCAAGCCCACGTCCCACTGTGCGATCTCACCACTGTACAAGAGAGCAATCAATTGACGAAGAGCCTTGGCCCAACCTTCCTTGCTGTCCTTTACAACAATTGTAGTCTCACTCACAAACAACTCAGGAATATCTGGTAGTTTAGAAACGGACTGACGTTCAACAGAGAACCCAACTCCTGTGCCACAAAGCAAGATAAACATGGCCTCATCAAAGGCCTTCATGTCGTCTACTGGTAGGTACGAACAGTTGTAACCAGCTGTGTTGTCACGTGTCATAGCTGGGCCAGCTGTCATCAATGCTCTCATAGAAGGCATTACGTCCAGCGAAAGAATAGCCTGCTCTATCTCACGTGTGTAGCTATCGTCACCAGCTACAGGGATCACTATGTTCGCCATGAAACGACTTACTGTTTCGCTCCATGACTCACGGTTCTTTGTAGTATCCAACCACCGTGCGTAACGTGACTTGTGAATGAATGACTGGTAGTCTGTTGGTAAATAGTTGTTGCTCATGTTGTTCTCTTTCTGTTGTTATATTATCGATTGTCGCCGCTACCTCTTAGGGTTCCCCTAGCTTCACGTCCATCTAACTTCTCAACGTTCATCTTTATGATGTCACCAAGCCCAAACCCAAAGATCATACCAAGGCTCGTAGCATAGAAGATAACGTCACCTATTTCCTTAGCAATATCTTCAGAGGTAAACTTGTTCTTGTCACGTATAAGTTTCTTAATCTTTTCGGCTACCTCCCCTGCCTCACCTACAAGTCCAAGTGTATTCTCAACTAAACGATCATGACCTTCAGTTAAAATCTTGCCCTCAACCCATTCACTGTAACACTCGAATGGATCAAGGCTATACCTGTTACCGTCTACCATCTTGTAGTAGCCCATAGCATCTAGGTCAACATCACTCATCATTAGTTTGAGCGTCCAATGACTTCTTTATGTCGTCTGCCTGTTTTTTAGTTACGTCTGATATAGTCGGCCTACCCTCTAGGGAAGTTTTTAATTCTTCTGTCTTCATCTGTTGGATAGCCTGTGTACATCGAAGCATGTGATTAAGTAAGCTAACAGAACTCTGACCCAGGTTCAGTATATTAATGATACCGTTCTGTTCTTCCGTTAAGTCAGCCGTGTCGTACTCAGTATCTTCAAGAATAAGTTTAGTCATATGTATTTACCTCACAGTTTAAAATAATTATATCATCAGTATCGTAAATTAAATCCTCAAGCAACTCCAGAACTTCAACACAAGAATTAGTGTCAGATACTTCTAAGAAGTTAGCGTCAGGGTCTACCTCTAAGACAAGTCGAGCCTCAAATTTCATTGGGGTGAACTCCTAGTTATATTATTTATCATAGTAGTGTCAACCGTATTCTTTACGTAGAGATGCCAAGGAAATAAACTCTGGTTCATACGTTCCGTTTTGTATTTCTCTCTTGACTACTACGCCAGACCACCAGTCTAGGTTAGCTTGACCAGCCCAAGACTCATCAGCACCTTTAAAACAACCAGCTACTAGACCTATAGCACCAGCTGCATCCTTAAACTTAATGTCTCTCTTATGTGAGTGACCACAGGTTGAACTCTTAAACCTGTTAGCAAGTAAGGAATTTGCATGGTGCATTCCACTCATGGCTGTGCCAAAATTACCAGCACTAAAGAAGTGAGCGTAGGACACACCGTCATAGTCTTTGATAGATGGTGCTGAGTTGTGGTACTCATGGTACTCATCAAACCAGTGGCTAGTTTGTAGGTGGCTGAAGGAGATACCATACTTAGAACCTTCTAAACGTGGGTCACTCTTCAAAGCTTTCTTGATACGGTTCTCATGGTTACCTTCAAACCCGTAGAAGGCTGGGCGCTTACGCTTGTGGTGCCTAAACTTCCAACGTAAACGATCTTGTGCTTCGTTATACTGTTCAATGTCTGCCTCGTAGCTCTGGCTAACAATAGCGTCTGGGCTACGGGTATCAAATGTATTCAGTGATCTCATGTCTGCACCATCGCCTAGGTCTACAACGTAGTCAGGCTTAAGGTCATAAAGAAAACTACCAAGTAAGCTAAACCTATCGTTACTAACGGACGGGTCACAGTGTGCACAAGAAAACACAACAGCTGTTTTACTTCCAGTATTTTTAAGCATAACCTTGAACCTTTCTTACTACGTCATCGTGTTGGGCATTACCATTACTATCAATAACAAGACTAGTGTTACTAGACAAAAAGTCTACATCATCCATAGCTTCCTTCATGTTGTCGTAGTAAAACTCTTCCTCATGTAGATCACTGTCATACTTGTACTTAGTTAAGCACAGGTTCCAAGGAAGGTCTTCACCGTTCTCGAATGGCCCTTTGATTATCTTAAGTATCTCAGCATATGGTTTAAACTGTTTAGTCATTACTGCTCTCCTTTAACCAGGCTTCTGGTATAACTTTGTCAGCATAGATGAAGCCATGCTTAGTGCACCAGTCACCGTATGTAGTCTTACTACCCTTATATAGACGTGATCTACTGTTTGTAAAGACAAACCTTATGTCATGGTCAGGAAATTGTTTCCGTATTTCCTTATGCTTCCTTCTGTCATCCGAAACGAAGCGGCCCTTTGTCTCAACTATGATACCATTACCTAGAACAAAGTCAGGTGTGTAGGTTCTATTGCGTAAGTCTATCCACTTGATCTTTGTTTTCTCGTAAGTAAAGGGGATGTTTCTTTTCTTAAGGTAGTTAGCTGTGTCTACCTCAAGGCCTGAGCGATACCCTTCTTGGATACCCCTCAGTCTTTTACTATTATACTTCGCCACGATATTCTAAATCCTCTGCTACGTTAGGTAGTTTATTTACCTTAGTTAGGTACAGTGGTTTGTCGCTATAAATAAACTTACGTAGCTTAGGATAGCATAGCTTCTTGAAGTCGCAGTAACCGCAGGTAGACGACAGCTTCATGTTTCCGTTAGTGCTTGTCTTAGACTGAGGTATAGGCTCGAAGGCTCTCTCAGGTGGGTCTTCACTCTTAGCCATAGCCTTGAGGTGCTTGACTGTGTTTTCTTTCCCATCAAACTCTTCAGAGAAATCGTACACGTCTAGGCATACTGCCCCACTAACCTTACAGACCACAAGGAAACCACCGTGTGTCTTGTTGGTTACAAGTGGATCATCAACAGCTGCGTACACGTACGAGCTAAGCTGTGAGATGTACCCAAATGGATCGTCATTGCGTAGGTTACCATCCTTAAACTTCTTGAAGGCGTAAGGTGAGGCAGACTTAACATCAATAGTCATACCGTTAATGACAGCATCCCTGTGACCCTTGATGCCGTGTACATCCATGCGGTCTTGCATACCAGTGACTGAGTGTCCAGACACAGATGCAATGGCTAGTACTAGCTCTTCGATCATGTCTCCGTAGAAGAATTTGAATAAGGTGTCAGGGCCTAGCGGTTCAGATGACAGTGACCTATTGACTTTGTACCACAGCTTACGCTCACAGGGTGTACCTAGTGATGACAGGGATAGGTAGGCACGTGGTTCCTGAGGCTTAGCAAAGCGTTGCTCTGCCATTTCTGCTATGTTCTTAGACATAAACTCACCAATAGATTTATCCCAACCATTCTGACCTAGGATTGTCTGCTCAATGTCATGCACCAGCGTATCATTTGTTTTATCTTTCACCACATCTCTCCCTTGTTATGAATAAGAATGCCCCCACCCAGCTAAGGGAAGGGGCTTTTTTATAGAACAACACACATTAAAAACACCTAGAAAGGAATAGTATCTTCTGTTACTGTAGCTTTCTTCTTGGATGCTTTAGCAACTGGGGCATCTTTAGTATCACCTGCAATAGGAGATAAGTCTTTGAAGGTAGAGGGGGAGGCCCCACCTTCCGACTCGTAGGTCACTTTATCAATGACCTGAACAGCTTCCAGACGTGTACCCCTACGCCCAGTCGATGTATCATAAACAGCCACACGTACCATACCCGTGCTGCCGTTACCAATGTACCCGTCAACGTCAAAGTTCCAGTCTATACCTTTAACGTTTACAACAGTTGGAGTACCACTACCCCAATCATTGTTGCCTTTAAACGGACGGCTAAGTGTAACCTTAGTGCCACCCTCAACGGATTCCATTTTCTTCTGACAGCCAGCTGACTTAAGCTTAGCTGCGTTGTCTTCATCAAGAGTGATGGTGACTTTACACTCGCCATCTGTATCAACATTCCATGATGCTTGATCACGGTTGTGTTCAAATACTTTAGCCCAGTCTAGTGTGCCAAACAATTCAAGAAT
>ENA-ORXF01002273-ORXF01002273.1-marine-metagenome-genome-assembly--contig:-NODE-2273-length-11587-cov-6.349522_pt1 | contig 11587 bp, 10 predicted proteins | sample MGYA00237864_ERZ511476 | MGnify/ENA primary metagenome ERZ511476 (study PRJEB26306, sample SAMN06343908) | marine metagenome | isolation source: coastal waters | place: Atlantic Ocean: West Antarctic... | reverse complement strand
TGTTTTATGTCTAATCATGTTGACTTAATTCATCATAGTCATGGACAAAAATATGGATATCCACAAGTTACAGTATTATTATTTTTAAATGATGATTATGAGGGTGGGGAGATAAAAATTGCAGATAACCTTTATAAACCCCCAGCCGGTTCTGCAATTATATTTCCTTCAAACTTTATGTATCCACACGAAGTTTTACAAGTTAAAAAAGGAACTAGATACAGTGTTACTTGTTGGTTGATGTAATGAAAATATCAAAAGTCAATGAAGTATATTTGACAGTAGAAGTAGATGACAGTTTAGAAAGAGAATTGTCTGATTATTTTACCTTTGAAGTGCCTGGCGCAAAATTTATGCCGCAATTTCGTAATAGGATATGGGATGGTAAAATACGTTTGTTTTCACCACAAAATGGTAGAATATATGTAGGACTTCTTCCATACATTAAAGAGTTTTGTTCAAAAAACTCTATTGAATATATAATGGAAGAGGGAGTAGAAAATGATAGGAATATTGCACGTTCGAGCGTTAGAGATTTCGCATTATCATTACAGCCCAAATCAAGAGGAAAATCTATTGAAATCCGTGATTATCAGTTGGATGCAATACACCATGCAATATCCACAAACCGTTCACTTCTATTATCTCCTACCGCTTCTGGTAAGTCACTTATAATATACACACTAGTTCGTTATTATCACATGATGGGATTAAAAACATTAATCCTTGTTCCTACAACATCACTAGTTGAACAGATGTGTTCTGACTTTATTGATTATGGTTGGAAAGACGAATACATTCATAAAGTATATGCTGGTATGGACAAGGGTTCTAAGAAACCAGTTGTAATATCAACATGGCAATCAATATATAAACTTCACTCTCCATACTTTGCACAATATGGTTGCATAATAGGTGATGAAGCTCATTTGTTTAAAGCAAAATCTTTGACAGACATAATGGTAAAGTCCAGAGATGTAAAGTATAGATTTGGTTTAACAGGTACACTTGATGGTACACAGACACATCGTTTAGTTTTGGAAGGATTATTTGGAAAAGTAAGGAAAATTATCACAAGTAAGGAATTGATGGATAATAACACTTTAGCTAAACTTGATATTAATTGTGTAGTATTAAAACATACAGAAGAAGAATCTAAAAGAGTTAAGAATTATGCATACGCTGAAGAAATTAATTACATAGTATCACACCCTAAGAGAAATATCTTTATTAAAAATCTATGTAAAAATTTAAATGGAAACACCTTATGTTTATTTCAACTAGTTGACAAGCATGGTGTTTTACTGTATAATGAAATTAAGAAGTTTGACAGAAAAGTATTCTTTGTGTATGGTGGAACTGATACTCAAACTAGAGAAGACATTCGAGCAATAACTGAAAATGAAAAGGATGCCATTATTATTGCATCATACGGTACATTCTCTACAGGAATAAATATTCGTAATATACATAATATAGTTTTTGCAAGTCCATCTAAAAGTAGAATAAGAGTATTACAAAGTATAGGTCGAGGATTACGTCAAAGTAAAGATAAAGACTCAGTAAAACTATTTGACATAGCTGATGATCTTACATATAAAACTAAAAGAAACTTTACATTAAGACACTTTTTTGAACGAATAAATATATATAAAGAAGAGCAGTTTGATTATAAAATTGATAAGGTAAAGTTGTGAATGATATTAAATGAAACTTTTAAAGAGAACTCAAAAATGAATTATCAAGTTATAAAGTTATCAAATGGCGAGGACATTATATGTACCGTTGAGGCTGTTGAGTCTGGTAAATTTAAAGTAACTTCACCACTAAAGATGTGTACTCAGAGTAAGCTTACTGAGAGAGGTGTAATTGAATCTTTAGGATTATCTAGATGGGTTCAAGTGTATTCTGATCAACCATTCTATAATATAGAAAAAAACTCTGTAGTTATAATGACTCCTGCATCTGAAGGATTAGGACGTTATTATGAGCATGTATTAAAAAGTATGGAAGCATCAGAAGTTAATGGCCCTACAGACGAAGAGTTAAACGCTATAGAAGAAGAAGAATATCTAGATGAATTTGATGATGAAGACTTTCTAACCCACTGGGAAGTAAGTAACAAAGTTTATCATTAATTTCAAAGAGGTTACAATACCTATTATACACATACCTCATGGCATTGTCAAGGGGCTAAATTAATTAATTTAATTATAAATTATCTATTGACATTCTTATCATATTAGTGTAGTATGGTAGGAATAAGTAAAGGAATTATTATGGCTAAAGCTAAAAAAGTAAGTGTCCATTATGTAGACAACAAAAAGTTTCTTCAGGCAATGAAAGATTGGAAAGAAGAATGTGTCGAGGCTGAAGAAGCAGACGAAGAGCGTCCTAGAATTACTAACTATATGGGTGAGTGTTTTTTGAAGATTGCAAACGGGTTATCCTACAGACCAAACTTTATCAACTATACATACAAACAAGAAATGATTTCTGATGGTATAGAAAACTGTTTACAATATCTTCATAACTTTGATCCAGAAAAATCAAATAATCCCTTTGCATATTTTACTCAAATAATTTACTATGCGTTTCTTCGTAGGATTCAAAAAGAGAAAAAACAAGCTCATGTAAAACATCAGTTAATTTCAAAACAAGAATACATTCCTTTTGTTACAAACCCACACGATACTAGAGCGTATCAGGTTAGTGGTTTTGATATAAATATAATGGTGCCTGATGAGGCGGTATATAAACCTAAGAAAAAAGAAAATAAAAATAAAAAAGGTGGACTAGAGAATTTTATGGAGCTAGATGATTGAAGATTGCTATAATTAATGATACTCATTTTGGTGCAAGAAATGACAACTCAAATTTTAATGAATACTTTTACAAATTTTATGAGGGAGTATTCTTTCCTTATCTTCAGAAACACAATATAAAAACTTGTATCCATCTAGGAGACTTGATGGACAGACGTAAGTTTGTTTCTTACAAAACGGCCAAAGACTTTCGTGAAAGATTTGTTTTACCATTTAAAACTTTAGAAGTAGATTTGCATATTATGATTGGAAACCATGATACTTTCTATAAGAACACTAATGATGTAAATTGTGTAGAAGAGCTGTTAGGGGAACGCCACAATAATATCAAAATATATCCAGAAGCTGCAGAAGTAGAATTTGATAGTACTAAGATTTTATTCTTACCGTGGATTAATAGTCAAAACACAATTTACTCTGAGGGTATGATTGATCAAACAACAGCAGATATTTGCATGGGGCATTTAGAGATTGCTGGATTTCAAATGATGAAAGGAATAGTAAATGAACATGGAATTGGTAAGAGCATTTTTCGAAAGTTTGATTCTGTTTTTTCTGGTCATTTCCACACTAAGTCCGATGACGGTCAAATATATTATTTGGGAGCTCCGTATGAGCTTTATTGGAATGATTGTAATGACCGAAAAGGATTTCATGTATTCGACACAGAAACCAGAGAATTGGAAAGAATAGAGAATCCTTATACTATTCATAAGAAAGTGTATTACGATGATACACAAAATGATTATACTAAGTTTGATGTAAGTAAATTAGCAAATCATTATGTAAAAGTTATTGTTGTAAACAAAAAAGATTTGTATCAATTTGATCAGTTTATTGATAGGGTGTTAAAGACAGATTGCCATGAGGTAAAAATTATAGAAGATTTTTCTGACTTAGATGCAAACACTGTATCAGATGATATTGTTGAAAATACAGAAGACACAATGACACTTCTTAGTAAATATATTGAGGAACTTGATACCTCTTTAGATAAGGGTAGATTAACTAGTCTACAGAGACAACTTTATACAGAGGCACAAGACTTAGAAATATGATTAATTTTAAATGTGTGAGGTGGAAAAACTTTCTTTCCACAGGTAATCAGTTTACCGAAATAAAACTAGACAAAGAACCCACTACACTAATCATAGGTGAAAATGGGGCAGGTAAGTCAACTATACTTGATGCCTTATGCTTCAGCCTTTTTGGAAAACCATTTCGTAATATCAGTAAAATGCAAATGGTAAATTCAATAAACAACTCTTCTGCAGTTGTTGAAGTTGAATTTCAGATTGGTACTGTAGATTATAAGGTTGTGCGTTCTATAAAACCAAATAAGTTTGAAATATACCAGAATAGTATTCTAATGAATCAAGAGGCAAATGCTCGTGATTACCAAAAGATTTTAGAACAACAAATTCTTAAACTAAACTATCGTTCATTTACTCAGGTGGTTATTCTTGGTAGTTCTACCTTTGTACCATTTATGCAGCTTAAGGCTAGACATCGCAGAGAAGTTGTAGAAGAGATTTTAGATATTCAGATATTCTCCACTATGAATTTAATTCTGAAACAGCGGTTAAAAATTATACTAGATGATATTCGTGAAACTGATTATCAATATCAACTAGCATCTGAGAAAATTAGTTTTCAAGAAAATCACATAGCGGATATGAAAGATAATAAAGAAAAAATTATCCAACAAAAACAAAGTCTTATAGAAAAAAATGAAAAAGAAATTTCTAAGAGAACTGGTGAACGAAACAAGTTAGAACTTGATACTGCAGATGCTCTTTCTTCTATTGACGATAAGGTTGCTGTAGATACAAAAAATACTAAACTAAAAGATATACAATCTACACTTGTTGAAAAACATAAAACTCATACTTCAATGATTGGATTTTTTGAGAATAATGAGGATTGTCCTACTTGTCAACAACACATTGATGAAGTATTTAAATCTGATATGACCTCACAGAAAAAAACAGAAGCTAATAAAATCCAAGATGGTATGAAAGAACTAAAACTTGAGTTGGATAAAGTATCTTTAAGAAAAGAAGAGATAAAAGAAATTACAGATACTATTCGTAATAATCAAGTATCTATGGCAAAAATAGATTCTTCAATATTAGAATTGAAAAAGTTTAACGTACAATTAGAAACTGAGATATCACAATTTAATATTGATGGTAGTACTTCATCTGATGTTAGTAGACTTAAAGACCTTAAAGAAGAAGCAGAACTTTGTAACAAACAAAAATCAAAACTAAGAGAAGACAAGTTATATGCTGAAGCTGCAAGAAATATGTTACAGGATACAGGTATTAAGACTAAGATCATTAAACAATATCTACCAATTATGAACAAGTTGATTAATAAGTATCTTACCTCTATGGAGTTCTATGTAAACTTTACGTTAGATGAAAACTTTGAGGAAACAATCAAGTCACGATATCGTGATGAGTTTTCTTATGCATCATTTAGTGAAGGTGAGAAGATGAGAATTGACCTTGCACTACTCTTTACTTGGAGAGCTGTCGCAAAGATGAAAAACTCTACAAATACTAATCTGTTAATACTTGATGAAATATTTGATAGTTCACTTGATGGTACAGGTACAGATGAGTTTCTAAAGATTTTAAATACTTTAAGTGGTGAAAATGTGTTTGTAATAAGTCACAAACAAGATGCACTTGCTGATAAGTTCAGAAGTACAATTAGATTTGAAAAGATTAAAAACTTTAGTCATGTGGCATTATAGTGGGTAAACGTAGTGATTTTGAAAGAGTTGAACGCGACTTTTATCCAACACCATATAAAGCTGTTGAACCTTTAATTCGACACTTACCTAAAAAACAATTTGCTTTTGCAGAACCATGTGCAGGGGATGGTGCTTTAGTAGAACATATAGAAACCATGACAAATGGTTGGTGTTCTTGGGCTAGTGATTTAGAACCACAAAAAGATACTATTGTAACTAGACACTTTAGAGAAGTAGGTATGGAAGAATTATTTGAGGCAGATTATATAATTACAAATCCACCCTGGCGTCGCGACATCTTACACCCAATGATCGAATACTTCACTGCATACAGGCCCACATGGTTGCTGTTTGACGCAGATTGGATACACACTAAACAAAGTATTCCTTATATGGGTATGTTAAAAAAGATAGTAAGTATTGGTCGCGTAAAATGGATAGAAGATAGTAAAAGTGTAGGTAAAGACAATTGTTGCTGGTATTTGTTTGAACGAGATTCTTCTAGTCATACTAAATTTTATGGCAGAAAGAAATGAGTGATTCGTAATTACCCCAGATGCAGGATCCGCCGTGATAGTAAGCCCTTGTTTTTAAAGGATTATTTTAGGCGTTGACTCCATGCTCATAATATGTTAGCTTAGTAGTATAGGTAATAACAAAGGTGATTTATGAAAGATTTATCAACACTAGCCAAACTACTAGCTGAAGAAGATATTCATGTAGTTCATAGGCGGCAATCAACTGCTGCATTTGACGTTAAAAATCGTGAACTTTCTCTTCCTATCTGGAAAGAGATGAGTAAAGATGTTCAAGATTTAATGACTGTGCATGAAGTTGGTCATGCCCTTTGGACTCCTATTGAAATGTTAGAACGGGCTCAAAAAGAAAATATTGAGTTTTCTTTTGTTAATGTTTTAGAAGATGTTCGTATTGAGAAAAAAGTACAAACCAAATATCTTGGTTCTGTTAAAGTTTTCAATCGTGGTTATCAAGAGTTGATTGCAAGTAATTTCTTTGGTACTAAAGGTCAAGATGTTTCTTTACTAAATCTAATTGATAGAATTAATCTTCACTATAAACATTTTGCAGATGTTCCATTTTCTGATGTCGAAATGGTTTGGGTACAGAAATCCAATCAAACTGTTACTCCAGATGATGTACTTGAACTGGCAAAAGAGTTGTATGATTATATTGAAAATAATCCTGCATCACAGGCTCAGGAGCCTGCTGAGAGTGAGTTAGGTGACAATATAACGGCCATGATGGGCCCATCTGATCCATCAGGTCAAGAAGAAAATTCAGAGGATTCTAGTGAAGATACGGACAGTTCTGACGGTTCTGGTAAAGAAGGTGCTGAGTCTTCTGAAGAATCTGATGGTGGTAAATCTTCTGATGATGAGGGTTCTGGGGAGGTTGAAACTTCTGATGTTGGTTCTGAAAAATCAAATGATGTGTCTGATGAAAAGTCAGAAAATGAAGATACTACCGCAGAGAGTATGTCTAAAGGTGGTAAATCTAGTGGTCAAAGAATTACAGCGGTTACCGATAGTGTTTCAAAAAAATCATCCTCAGAGCTTTTAGATAATACTGCTAGAGATAGAACTTATGCAATAATTCCAAAGATACAATTAGAAAATGTTATTGTTGATTATAAGAAAATTATGACTATGTATCAAAAAAGTCTTGTTCAACAGAAAAATATATGTGGTGATTTGTATTTTGATAATACAAAAGAAGCTCTTCAAACATTCTTAAAAGATAATAAAAAAACTGTAGCATATATGGTAAAAGAATTTGAAATGAAAAAGGCTGCTGATCAATACTCACGGGCATCTACTTCAAAAACAGGTTCATTAGATATGGGTAGGTTACATACTTACAAATATAATGATGATCTTTTCAAAAAAGTGACTACCTTGCCTGGCGCAACAAATCACGCTTTGGTTTTGTTTTTAGATTGGTCAGGTTCTATGTCTCAAAATCTTCAAGGTACACTAAATCAACTTTACAATTTAATTTTGTTTTGTAAAAGAACACAAATTCCATTTGAAGTTTTTGGGTTTAGTGATCAGTATGATCGCGAACAAGTAATTCACCGCGAAAAAAGTGTTGAAATGGCTAAATTTAAATCTGGTGAATTAGTTGTAAAAGAATGTCATTTACTACAATTCTTTTCAAGTAAAATGAAAAGTCAAGAAATAACCACTATGATGCATTATTTAAATATGTATGCATCAACTTGGACTAGGGGTTTAACTGGTCAGCGATATTGTTTTGATCGGGCATTAGAACTTGGTGGTACACCATTAAATCAAGCTGCGGTTTGTGCATTAGAATTTATTCCAATGTATAAAAAGCAAACAGGTGTTCAGAAAATTAATACTGTGTTTCTTACTGATGGCTCTGGTTGTGAATTAAATACAGTAAATCATATTGGTGTAAACCATGAAGGTGTAGAATATAACACTGTGATTGGTTCGGGTTGGCGTAATGATATGATTATGATTGATAAAGTTACCAATACTACTGTTAGGTCAACAGACTTCGATAGTACCAATCAAAATCTGGCAATGATACTGGCTCTGTTAAAAAAACGAGTTCCAGAAATGAATGTTGTAAACTTCTTTGTAGCTGGAAATGGTCGTAGTGGTAGAGTTGATAAGCATGAAATTAGAAATCTTCTCAGAGTAACAGGTGAAGATTGGTCTGAGTTAACTACAAAAACAAAAGAAGCAGTTAAAAAAATCAATAAAGAGAATGTTCTTATTTTTGATAATAAACAAGGTTTCGATCAACTATACTTACTTCCTGGCCTAAACTCTATGATGGCCAATGAAAGTCTGGATGTTGAGGTTGGAGCTAGTAAAGCCCAGTTGAAGAAGGCCTTTGGAAAGATGGCAAATGGTAAGTTATTAAGTAGACCATTGTTAAATAATTTTGTAAAAATGGTGGCTTAGGGGTTGACATTAGTAACGAATCAGTATAGTATATAAGTATGATATGATGAAATTTTGTGAGAGGAATATATAATGAATTTATCACCACGGAAACAGCTGTTTGTTAATGCAGCTTCTGAAATGTTTGGCAATGGGGCCATTCTAAGTAAATCAATGATCAGGGATGCATCCGACAAAGCTGGTGTGCCACTTGCTGGTTGGTTTATGGGTTCTTGTAAAGTTGGGTACAATCAATTTGAATTACCATCTGAACATCCAGCTGTATCTGCACAATCTGCTACGGTTGGTGAGACTGTAAACGCTACAGTAAACTTGGTTGCTACTAATATGGAACGTCAAAATCTTGTACCATCAAAGTTTGTTGGTTTTGTACCTTGGGGTCATCACTCCACAATTAAACAGATTGTAAAATCTGGTTTATTCTATCCTGTTTTTGTTACTGGTTTATCTGGTAATGGTAAAACACTGATGGTTGAACAGATTCATGCAGAGATGAAAAAAGAACTTATTCGTGTAAACATCACTATCGAAACTGATGAGGATGATTTGCTCGGTGGTTTTCGTTTAGTAAATGGTGAAACCAAGTTTGTGCCTGGCCCAGTTATCGAAGCCATGGAACGTGGTTGTACTTTACTTCTAGATGAGTGTGACTTGGGTTCAAACAAGTTGATGGCACTACAGCCCGTTCTTGAAGGTAAAGGTGTTTACCTCAAAAAAGTAAACAAGTGGGTTACTCCTAAAGATGGTTTCAATGTAATGGCAACTGCCAATACAAAAGGTAAAGGTTCAGAAGATGGGCGTTTTATTGGAACTAATGTTTTAAACGAAGCTTTCCTAGAACGGTTTGCTATTACTATTGAACAACCATATGCAGCCGCTTCTGTAGAGAAAAAGATTGTTCTTGGTTCTATGAAAAAGTATGGTTCTGTCGATAAAGAGTTTGCAACCAATCTTATCACTTGGGCGGAAGTTATTCGTAAAACTTTCTTTGATGGTGGTGTAGATGAGCTCATCTCAACTCGCCGACTTGATCACATTGTCAAAGCTTTTGCTATCTTTAAAGATAAGATGAAAGCTATCGAACTTTGTGTTGCTCGGTTTGATGATGATACAAAAGAATCCTTTATGGATTTATATACTAAGGTTGATGCTGGAGTTGAACTTTCTGGGGAAAACGATCCATCAGAAATACAATTCTTGGATGATGAAACTTCAGACGAGCCATCGTTCTAAAAAAAATAAAAAAAGTTATGTAGGGGTTGTAATCTTGTGTTGCAATCCTTATATATAATAGAGTGATGCCATAAAGGGTCACAATATTAATCTTGCTTAGTAAAGGAGATAAAAATGGTTACGAGCAAAAATCTATCGTTGTTATTCGACAACTTTAATCAATTAACACCATATGCAGTAGGATTTGATCGTCAATTTAATCGTCTAAATGATTACGTTGCGAATCAACAGACTTCTACAGGTTTTCCACCTTACAATATTCGTAAGGAAGGAGATTTAAATCATGTAATCGAAATGGCACTTGCTGGTTTCAGTAAAGATGACATTGAGGTAGAAGTCGCTCAAGGTGTACTTACAATCAGATCAATGAAAGAAAATACAGAAGATGAGGCAACCGTCCATCGTGGTATTTCCTATCGAAAATTTGACCGTAAGTTTACTCTTGCAGATGACATTGTTGTTAATGATGCAAAATTAGAAAACGGACTTCTTACAATTACTCTGGAACAAATCATTCCAGAAGAAAAGAAGCCAAAATTAATTCAAATCAAATAATAAAAAAAGCAAAAGGGGGGTTGACAAGACTCCCCTTTTGTGGTATTATGGTTAGAATTAAGGGTAAAATATGTCCAATAAAAACAAAGCTTATTATGAACAGCCATGGTGGAAGGGTAAAACCCACATCATAGATTTACCTACACCAATGGAAATTGGTATTGAAGAAGTACATAATGGTAAAGTAGTAAAAAGAACTGTAGAGAGCAAACCTTTAACTGTTGATGATTGGGGTAAGATGCACTCAGATGCAATTGCTCTAACAGATGCAAAATTAAAATCTGATTGGGATGCTGAACGTAAAAATAAAACTACTTTGAAAAGATTATTTAAGGAATTACAGAAATGAGAAAAAAAGTAGAAGATTATGAATTGTTTCCAGAATCTGAAGGTACAGAGAATCAGATAATTCTCTGGAATAAATGGCGAGATAAGTGGAAGCATAAGAATAAAGAGCTGTTAGATATTGATGCAGGTGCTGCCTTGGGTAATCTCCAAAACTATATGGATGATAAACGCAGACGTAAACTTAAACAAGTAGACGATAGAATTGAATATAATGAATTTGAAGCTGCGGGTAAACTTAATGAATTAGATGAAGATAATTTCTTTCATCCAAAAAATCAAGTTGGTGGAGCGTCATATGATTCAGTTGAAGTTGAAGACCCAAATGTTGGTATAAAAATCAATATGCGTCCTCAACTTGCGGTAAATATTATGAAGGTTGAATTTCCAGAAGAAATTATTGCGGAATTAAATGATCATGTTGATAATGTAATTATTCCAAATGATGAAGATCATTCAAAAGGACTGATTGGTCAAATCAATCGTAATGAAAAATCTAAACAATTAACATTTCCACATGAAGGTGATGATGTTGGTGAGATGTTTGGTGGTGTTTTAGAAACACTTGCAAAGCAGTATATCCAAAGTACCTTACATAAAGATTGTAGTACATCAGTAGATAGTATGTGGACGGTTCACAGTTATGAAGGTGATTATAATCCTCTACATGATCATGGGACAAAATCACCAATGGGATTATCATGTATCTTTTATATGAAAGTTCCAGAACAGATTAGTAAGCTTGGAAATCCAGATGAAGAATTTGAAGGTTTAAATAGTTCTTCTGGTGCTACTGATGGATTTACTTATTTGACTTGGGGTACAAATGGCCAGCGTGATGTAAATATGCTTAGACCTATTACTGAGGAATATATTAAACCAGTTGAAGGTACTTTGATAATGTTCCC
>ENA-ORXF01002271-ORXF01002271.1-marine-metagenome-genome-assembly--contig:-NODE-2271-length-11596-cov-4.412709_pt1 | contig 11596 bp, 12 predicted proteins | sample MGYA00237864_ERZ511476 | MGnify/ENA primary metagenome ERZ511476 (study PRJEB26306, sample SAMN06343908) | marine metagenome | isolation source: coastal waters | place: Atlantic Ocean: West Antarctic... | reverse complement strand
ATTTGGAAATTCTATTTGTTTTTTTTGTACAAAACAACATGTTTTGTTTGACATAATTTCCCACATTCTTCTACAGCTATTACCCGCTCCCCAAGCACTTACTCCTATATATGAATTTATAATATAATCCATATATTTAGTGTATTGGAAGTTTGAACCTATAATATTATTATACCCTCCATTTTTAAGTTTTTGGACAATTTCTTGGGATTCTTGTCTTAATCCTGTAGTTGTGTGATTAAAACTACAAAACATATCATATTTTTTTGATATTAAATTACTTTCTTCATTTTTAAAATAACTACTTTTAGAACTAACTAAAAGTGGGAAAATTTTAGTTCGAGTTAAATCTTCTTTGTAAGTTTCTCTTTTAAAATACCAATTACACCTTTTATACATCTCTTCATCAATCCAAGGATCCCCTTTACATAATAAAGGATATTTTTTTAAATTTTCTGAGGTTTGTTTAGCAGTTGGTGTTCCTGTAGAATTATACTCACTCCCATCTATATAAGCTACTATTTTAGGTCTATTTATTTTATCTAATAGATTAAAGGTAAATCCTTGTGGGTTATAAGTATATTGACGTTTACACCAAAAAACAAATATATAATCTACTTTTTTTGAAAGAGATATAATCTCTCTTTCTGTATAATTTTTAAGAGAATAATCATATTTAAAGATTTCAATTTCCTTAGTATTATTTAACCCATCAGTTATCAACCCCGCTAGAGTATCTTTCTCCCCATTAGGATAAATTGCAAGTATTTTTTTCATTCTATGAATATTTTTTAACTAATTCTTTTCTAAACTTTTCATCTACTAAAATGTAGGGGATGGTATGAGTAATACCATAATTTTCATGCTCACGTTCACCTCTTACTAAATTTAGGAAAATTGAGTCCTCTAAGAAGACCATTGTATGAGCTACATTAGGTTTAATAACAGCTATATCACCTTCATGTATTAATTGAATATGTACTTGTGCTTTAGGATTAGATAAATCTTTAATAACACTAACATATTTACCTTTTACTAATAAACATTTTTGTTCTTGGATTGGATGATAATGGTTAGCTCTAACTGTACCTCTTTTAGACTCAATATATCCTATTAAGTTAATGGGTTCTGGAAGTTCATAATTACTAATTTTACCCCTTTCATCAATATATTCTTTACCACCTTGGATTGTATATTCTAATTCAGGTCTAATTTCACGTTTAGACCAATTAATTATCATTTTCTCTAAACATTGTTTCAAATCATATCTAAATTTAAAACCAGTTGATAATAGTTTTTTATTTGACATTGTATATCCTAAATTAGGTATTTCATCATCTGTTTCTATTAAAGTAAGATTAGGATTAATACTCTTACATAATTCTGCTACTTCTTTAACAGTCATGTTTTCTTTTGAGAGATGGAATGTTTCTCTTTTAATATTGCTATTTTCAGACATAAATTTAAAACACCTAGCAACATCTATCAGGGGTACTAAACTTTTTAACTGAATACCTCCTGAGAATAGTTTTATAGTCCCACCTTGAGAGGCTATTTTAGAGAATAAATTAGGCATTATTCCTATTCTCATTGTGTCCTTAGAGTATCCATAAACTGAAGCTAGTCTTAATATAGTATAGTTTAATTTTGATTTCTTTAAGTCTTTTTCAGTTTGATCTTTTCCCTTTGAATAGGTTAAAATTGGGGTTGTTGGCTCATTTTCCCCAACATCATATTTAGTTTCATTAAACCCTTCATAAACTACATGAGTTGAAGGAAATAATAATTTACAATGTTTAGGAACATTATTTATTACATTTCTAGAACCCTCAACCCCAACTTTTTCAATTAATTCATTTTGACCAAAATTTTCTTCAAGTTTGGTGTAAGCTACATCTGTTACTCCGGCAAAATGATATACAACATCTGCACCTTTTAATAATTTATTCATGAAATTTTTATCTAAGATATCCCCTTGGATAAAATTAAAACCCCAATCTCTTAATTGTTTAACTCTTTCAGATAAAAACTTTTTATCAGTTACTATAATATTTTTATATCTAGTTTCTCCTGAATATAATTTACAAAGTTCAGTTCCTATATAACCTAATCCTCCGGTTATTACTATTTTTTCCATTTTTATTTATTTTTTTTATAATCTTATTAAATCTAATATTTGTTCCCTTATATCTTTAATCTTTATATTACCTTTTAAGGATTTATCCTTGCCTAATACTGAGGGGATTAAGGTTACATCTCTTTTACCGTAACATTCCTGGATTGTTATTAGCAAGTTGAACTTGGATATATTATTACTATATAATATAACTAAATTAGGTTGGTTATCCCAATTATTAATTACATTTATACAATACTTTGCCCATTCAAGAGTAGTAATACCATTCCATATGGCTTTAGTATAGCCTTTAACTTTACCCCTTTGTGATAGAAACCATTCTAATAGACTAACATTTGAATTTAATTCAGGTCCTATTATAGATGTTTTAATTATCTTAGTATTCTTCCCAAATTCCTTAATATAGTTAGTTGCTTTTGTTTTACTTAAACCATAATCACTACCATCCCCTTCACAATCCGTTGAAGGGTGTATAATTTTACAATTAGTATTTTCATTTAACCAAATAGGTATTTGGTAATTAATATCAAATTTGTTGGTTTTTTGAGGTATAGCTCCAATACAATTGATAATATAATCTATATCTTTAAACCTATTTATATCCCAATCTGGGAATCTTTCATTGGTAGTGGAAATGTTATAGGCCGTATTATCACCCAAGATTTTATAAACCATATGACCCAACATACCTTTATGTCCTAAAACTAATATATTCATTATTGAAACCAATTATAATCTATTAACATCTGTTTTAATTTATCTTTAGATATAACAACATTATCACTACCAAACTTATCATTAACTAAATCTGCTTCATTATATTTTACTTTAATGTTGGAAATTGCTATATCTTTATAATGCATATAATAAACATCATCAATTTTATCATAATGTGTTCTAGGTGCTTCTTCTTTAGCAATCATTATCTCATGTAATTTTTCTGATATTCTTGGTTCGCCAATGCTATATTTTAATCCATATTTTTCTTTAAAAATTTCAAATAAATCTTTTACTAAAAATGACTTTAAATTAGGTACAACATTATAACCACTAACACCCAAACACTTTTCAACTAAATCCATGGCATCCTCAACATCAATCATAAAACGTGTCATTTTATTTGAATATAAGGTAAGTGGGTAATTTCTATTTATGGCATCCCAAATTAAAGGTATTATACTACCCGTTGAATTTAAAACATTACCATAAATGGCACATGATAGTTTAACATTTGATCTTTCGGCATTTACAATAAATGACTCACCAGCTATAAATTTCATTGAACCATATAATGTTGTTGCCGCTCTGGATTTGTCAGATGATATAAAACAAGCGGCTTTCATATTATTCTCTTCAGCTATCCTCCTAGAGTTTAGGGCACCATCAATTAATATCCTAACACCTTCTTCAACATTTTGATCTACAGCTTCAATTTGTTTTAAGGACGCTGCGAAAATACCAATAGTATGATTAGTAGATGTTCGTTTTAATAAATCAAAATTACGAATATCACCAATAACACAATTAATGTTTGGGAATCTTTTTTTAAGATAATAATGTTTCGCTTCATCCCGGGAGTATACTGTAATTTCATTATCATTATAGTATCTTTTAACTAAATTAGACCCTAAAAATCCAGCTCCTCCTGTTATAAATATTTTTTCTCCAACCATTTTAATATTGTTGTTATTTTTTATTTTTCCACCAACTATCAAGTTCTCTTGCGTCTCTATAAGATCTATCAGTCATATTTAAATGATTAACCCAACAATCACCTACTACTACACATCTTATCCCTTGTTCAGCCCAGGTCATAATTTGCCCCTCATTTCCTCCCCACTTCCCATCACCACCATTATGGGGGTGGTTAATTGAAAATAAATCTCCATTAGGCAAGGATTTTTTATGATACAATTCTTTAGTAAAAGCATACATATGTCCTCCTAAATGCTGCCCCCAAACTTTTCCACTAACCTCTACATTTTTTCCAGTAGAATGTGGAAAATTTTGAATTGGAATATTACCAATCCCCCCAGCCACGGGTCCATAAACTGTATTATCACTTTGAGAATCATTTAATATATAATCTACCATTTTATTAAAAGATGAATCAGTTATAATATCATCTCCAGATAAAATAATAATATCACAACCAGCATCTATAGCTTTTTTTATACCTATATTCCATGCTCCTGTGACTCCTGTGTGGAATTGATTTTCAACATATGTATGGTTTAAGTTTTTATATTTAGGAAGAGACATATCAAAAATCTCATTAAATGATGATCTTGGATCTGATTGGTTATCTACAGCAAATACTTCAAAATTATGAGTACAACTATTATAAAGACTTTCTAAACTTTTTTCTAATACAATTTTACCATTAGGTCTAATTTTATCAGAGTGATGGAACGCAAAAGTGTAACCTATTTTTTTATTTCCCATAATTATTTATTTTATTTAATTTAATGAATTAATTCTAAAAATCCAAGCTATCTTTTTAATTTCTAAAATATTTGTTTTTCTATAATATACCAATTAATAAATTCCAATAATCCTTCTTTAAATGGTTTTAAATTTAAGGGCCCAAATTCATCCTCATATCTCTTTAAAGATATCCAAACTTTTTTAGGAGCTGATGATGAGACCTTATTTTGGGACTTTCCTTTTATAATGCTTTTCTTAAACTCACCCCCAATTATCTCAGCCATATTATAAATGGTTGTTTCTTCTTTCCCCCCAATATTATAGACAGATTGTTTACCATTTATTATATTTAATAACATATTACAACAATCTGATATGTGTAAATAATATCTATAAGCTGACCCATCATCAAACAAATTTATATTGTCATTAGTCATAGCTTTACTAACTAATTCACTCATTACTCTTGTATCATCCATAGATACCCCGGGACCATAACATAATGAGACACGTGATGATTTAGAATTAAATCCCTTATCACGAAACCCATTAATTATATTTTCTCCTGCGAGTTTACCTAATATGTAACAATTACGTTTATTATCAAAGGAAAAATTAATAACATCATCCTCTTTATGAGATTCAGATGTGTTATTGTTGGCATATATTTCAGAACTACTTAAATATAGTATCTTTGCATGTTTATTTTGGATAAATATAGATTCTAAGGTATCATGTAATCCTACTAGATTTATTGATAGAGTTGAGTAGAAGTCTGACATGAATTTAGAGGGTTGAGCATACCCAGCACAATAAAAACAATAATCAATTTTATGATCTAATATTGAATCTCCTTGAGTTTTCATAGATAAATCTAGGGATTCATAAGTAACATTTTTATTATTAAGTATATGTAGTAATCTATAGGCTTTAGGTTTGCTACTTTTACTAGTTAATAATAATTTTATGTTATAATTTTTTTCTTCATTTAAATAATTAAAATACTCACTTAATAACCCCCCAATTAAACCATTAGCTCCAGTTATTAATATTACTTTATTTTTAAACTCCTCCATGTCACCATTTGAAAAAATAGAGTCACATACATTTTCTATAAATTTATTCATACTTTTAATTTTAATAATATACTTTTTTTATCTAAACCTGCTTCTTTTCTTAAGTCATCATAGGAGCCATAACTAGTAAGAAATTTTCTGTCTATCCCAATATGTTTAATATTTTTATCAAAGGTTTGACTAATTAAATCACCTAACCCACCAATTTTAAAATGATTTTCAACAGTATATAAAGTATCACAATCTTTTATAATATTGGTTACATCTTGAATTGATTGTTTTGATATATGGGATAAAGTAGGAACATAAAAAACTCCTATATTCTTATCTTCTAGGACATCATCTAAGAAATGACCACAAACAAATACATATCTTCCATCTTTAGATTCTCTAACTAGATTAATTTCTCCAGGAATTACTTTTAATTGTTGGTTATGAGAATGGGAGGACAACCTAAAATACTTTGGGTTACCATTACCCCAAGTTTGGTTAAATAATTCATAAAATTCCTTAGGATTTCCAGGTTCATATACTTCCATATTTGGAATTAATCTCATTAGGGCCACATCCCCATAACAGTGATGAGTACATCCTAAATCAGAATAATCATATGAACCCCCTACTGATATTAATGTTACATCTGTTTTTTGATATCCTAAATCTACTTTTATCTGTTCATAGGCACGTTCAACAATAAAAGGAGCAATTGTATGTACAATGGGACGCATACCTTCTAAAGCTAACCCTGAAGCCATACCTATTATGGATTGTTCACATATCCCGACATTATAAAATCTTTTAGGGTCATACTCTTCTGTTTCTTTTAATAGATAATGACTAATGTCTCCTATTAAAACCACAGATGAGGGATCATCTTTTATTAATTTAGAACAAATATTCGCAAATTCTTTTCTCATTTTATTATAGTTCTTTTATGAATTTTTTATATTCTTCTTTATTTGGGGACCTATGATGCCACCCAAACATATTATTTTCAATTTCTTTAATCCCTTTACCCTTTATTGTATTAGCAATGATAACTTTAGAGTGGTGTGAGGAAGACATCATACAGTGAAATTTTAATTCATCTAAATTATGTCCATCAATTTCTTCTACCTCCCAACCAAAGGCATGGAATTTTTCATGCAAATTTATTGCTGGCAGAGAGCGGGTTTGGGAGTTATTATTATCCACAATGCATACTAGGTTTGTTAAATTTAAATTTTTAGCTATACTAAGAGATTCCCATATAGTACCCTCATTAGATTCTCCATCTCCTATCAAACAAAAAACCTTTCCTGGTTGATTTTTAATTTTTTTAGCGAGAGCGGCTCCTATGGCTATAGGTAACCCATGTCCTAAAGAACCTGTAGAAGCATATATGTCCATTATCTTATTCCTATCAGGATGACCACCTAAAATACTTCCTTTTTTTCCAAAATTTAATAAATCATCTAATTTTATTTTATTTTTATAACATAAATAGGAATAATATGCTAAACATCCATGCCCTTTACTTAAAATAAAAATATCATCATCTGTTTTTTGTTCACATATTGTTGTTAAAATTTCAACAATAGACATAGCACTTGGAATATGACCATGTCCTGCTTTATGAGCTGCTTTTATAATTAACTTTCTTATTTCTTTTATCATATGTCTCTTTCTTGAATTATTGGTGATTGGGTAGGCCAATATATGTTTAATTTTTTTGAATTCCAAGGAATGGTGAATTGATTGTTAATGTCTGAGTAGTTATCAGAATATGCTAATTTATAAAGGATGCTTGCCTCGAGACTTATAACTAAATAACTTAAACCAACTCCTGGTGGGAGGGTAATATTATTTTTATTATGGTGAGATAATAATAACCATCTCCACTCATTAAATGTAGTTGAAGTTTTACGATTATCTACTATGACACAATATACTTCACCATAAACACAGGTTATATATTTTGTAGTATTAAAATCACCATGAATTCCTCTTAATACATCTTGATGGGATACAGAGACTTTATCATGGTTAAATTTATTAGCTTCTTTATGAACGGTCCAATAATAGCCTCTAAAATCATGATAGCATGAGGGTTGTTTAAGGATTACTCCTTCAAAACAATTATTTATTATTTGCTTATCCGTATACATTAATTATATCTGTTATTTGTTTTATATCTTTTAATGTCAGATCTTGATGGTTGGGAATGTAAAATCCTTTCTTTTCTAATAGCTCAGCATTTGGTAAAGATGGTTGAGGGTATTTATTAACCCACATAGGTTTAGAAGCCATATTTCCTGCTATTAAGGGTCTTACTTCAATATCGGCCTCTATTAAATCTCTCACTATGCTATCTCGTTGTTCGTGCATGATAGGCATAGCAAAATTTGATATAATATTATTACTGTCATTTAATAATTGTAATTTATTATTTTTAATAAGTGATAGATAATTTTCAAAATTAATCTTTCTCTTTATTACATATTTATCTAATTTATCAATTGATCTTAATCCTATAAAGGCTTGTAAGTCAGTTGCTCTTAAATTAAATCCGGGGACGTAGAAATTATATAGAGCATCAAAATCTGTACAGTCATGTTTTTCCCTTAATTCTTTTTGCTTCCATTTAGGTAAATCTCTATCCCACCCATGACTTCTCATCATTAATAACATATGATAAAAATCTTCATCATTAGTGTTTATAAATCCACCTTCAATTGTTGATAAATGGTGCCCAAAATACATTGAGAAAAATGAGGCAAACCCAAAAGAACCTAAGTAACTGTCTTTAAATTTAGAACCCATACTTTCACACACATCTTCTAATAAAATAACCCCGTATTTATCACACAATTGAGTTACCTTTAACATATTAGGAACTAAACCTAAGGGTGAAACTAATATTAAAGCTGATGGGGATTGTTCTTTAAAGATATTTTCTAGTTCATCTAAATCACAGGATAAATCTTCTAAATTACAATCACACATTATAGGATCTAATCCTAATAGCATAGGGGAACTTACATCAGTTGCCCAACTTACAGCAGGTACAACTATTTTATTATTTTTTAACTTCCCAGATTCATTTAAGGCCGCTAATGTTAGTAATATTGATGATGATCCTGAGTTTACAAATACTGAATATTTTGTACCTATCTTTTCAGCCCATTTTTCTTCTAATTGTAAAGTTAAATCCCCCTTAGTCAATCTAGGTATAGGATCTTGTTGTAACCATCCTACTAAGGAGTCTATATCCTCTCTATTGATTGTATCACTAACTAATTTTATCATGAATATAATTTTTTTAATTGATTTTTTACAGAATTAAAACTATATATTTCATTTAATTTAATCCAAGCATTTTGGATTACTTCAAATTGTTTTTCGGGATTGGATTGATATTCAATAAATTTTTCTTCTAATATTTGTTCATCACAAGTAGCTGTTTCAGGATATAGAATAGTATGTGATTCATTTACTCCCCCAAAATTAATAGATCCTACACTTGCAACTTGTATGCATTGTCCTCCTGGATGTAGAGGTATGGGATCTAGATTAAAGTTATATAAATATGGGCTCCACATTTTTATAAAATCTTTTTGACTTAAATAGTCAAATTTTTGTCCGGGTTGTAGGGATTTAAATTTAACAGGTATATTGTATTTTTCTCCTATATATTTTGCAAATTCATAAGTTCTACCTCTACGGTGTTGAGGGTTTGGTAAGTAAGCATATATGCCATTTATTTTTTCATCTGAGTAGAAATTATCATAAAAATAATCAATGTTTAAGGGTTGAGCATTAAAATCAAACTTTTTGTTAGTTAATATTTCTAAGTTTTTATATTCATCTAAATGCTTCATTGTTGTAACAGCTTCAGCATATACGGCATCACAGGATTTAAAAAATTCTATACGATTTTCTTTTCTTTCAGGTTTAACATAAACTTCTTTAGTATACCCAACAATTTTTGCTTTTGGATATTTATTTTTAATACGTTTAACTGAATATCTTTCTTTAGTGATGTCATCTAACCCACTTCTTTCATTGGCATATAATATTAAATCTAAATCTAAATCAGGCAATTCATCCCATTCAGATACATTTATAAAACAACCATCTCCCCATAAAAATGGAAAATTATGAGTAGCAGAAAAACATTGAGGTGTTATTGAATGGTGGTAACTATAAGGTTGGTTATTCTCAAAATCATAAGCTGTTCCATCTTTTACATAATAAGATTTTATACGTATAGCTTGGTCCCAAAATAATCCTATTTTCATAATATTTCTTTTATTCTGTTATTACTAGATTCATATTACTAAAAATATCATATACTTTTAAAGCTATATTTTCAGGTGTTAATAATTCTTTAAATTTTTTTCTTGAGTTTTCTATAATATAATGACATTTTTCATTATTTCCAAGCAAATCCTCAATCTTTTCTTCTAAATCTGAGTAGTCATGTTTACAGGCTATATAAGTTTCTCCATCAATATAGGGGTTTGGATTTGTATCTACATAACTCATATCAGGTTTAATTAGAACTGAGCCAAACATAGCTGCTTCTAAGTCTCTGGGTGCCATTTCTCCATAACCAAAGGGTGCTAAAATTATTTTAGAATTAGTTGTACGTTGATAATATTCTTGTTGAGATACTCTTTTACCATTATCTAATTTAGCTATTTTATGATTTGTTTTTTCAAGAATATCTATTAAAGGTTTTCTATGGTTGTTATAAGGTTCACTTTGTAGAAACCCATGTTCATAGTTTAAGGGTGTAGGATAGCCGAACATAGCTGATAAGTCATAATGTTTAGGGGAGGCATAATCATACCATTGAACATTAATACCAGCCCAATGAGTACTTAACCAATTTACACCACTTAATACTATTCTATCTGAGTATTTATCAAAATCGTCTAACTTATAATCTCCAGAACCCCAATAATGTCTTCCTAAAACAGAATTTTCTTTATATAAAGATCTATCTTTTAGTAAACTATTTTTTAGTAATAATAGAGCATTAGATTCTTTAAATACTTCATAAGCTCCTATTAATGAGGTAGAATCTTGCCCATCTAATAACATATAATCACCTGTTATTTTAGATAAAAACTCTAATCCTGTGTTAACTGATTCTTCTAATGATACTTTTTTGTTTAAAAAACTAGCTTGAGCTACCCAAGCAAAATCATAAGAATCTCCTTGTGTGAATTCTATTCCAACTTCTTTTAGAATATTTTGAGCCCATAGATAAGGACGGAAGGCACACTCATTACGATGTTTATCTAATTCGTATAATTTTATTTTAATCATACTTTTTAGTAAATTCATTAAATGTCACCCAATTCAATACTTCTCTTTTATTATTATTATAAAATTCCCACCCACTTTCTATATTACCTTTATATAAAGATTGCTCACCTTTTCTAATTATACCACACCCACAATCTCCATCAACTACAAACATTTCTAAATCTTCTCGTGTTTGTCTTAACTCAGCAAAAGCCTCCCAAGAATTATTACAGTATCTAGGTTTTAGATGCATTTCGGATGGGGGAGACATATCATGACATATAACGGTTCCCCCACTATTTAAACATTTTAAACTATTCAATATATCTTTTTTTACTTGATTTTTTTCATGGTCACCATCTATAAAAATTAGATCCCATTTATCATTATTAGGGATAGCTATATTATTAAAAAATTCATCGGATGTCATTGTAAATTCAGCACTACCATTAGGGTCTACTGAGTTTTTTGTAGGACATTTTATGTTGTTGAAAGTGTCTCCTTTTAAATATCCTATTTCTAGGAATGATTGATGGTTATAGAATTTAGATATCTTATTTATTACATCAAATCTCATTTGATTTTCTATCATATGTTGAATGCTCATATTATAAAGTATTATAGTAATTATTTTGTCTTTCTTGCCTTTCTATGGTTTTAG
>ENA-ORXF01002263-ORXF01002263.1-marine-metagenome-genome-assembly--contig:-NODE-2263-length-11616-cov-9.603172_pt1 | contig 11616 bp, 8 predicted proteins | sample MGYA00237864_ERZ511476 | MGnify/ENA primary metagenome ERZ511476 (study PRJEB26306, sample SAMN06343908) | marine metagenome | isolation source: coastal waters | place: Atlantic Ocean: West Antarctic... | reverse complement strand
CATATACAAACTCCAGTTTGAGGGAATGTTGCAATTGGATTAATTTTATTATCATATAAAACATCTCTTTCAGCTTGGTTTAATCTCATTTTAGCTTCAATTACGTTTCCTAATACACCTCTATTTAAACCTGCTGGTGCAAACCATTCTGCTGCAATTCTATCTGAAGCTGCTATAGCTCCTGGTACAATTACTGATGGCGGTACTAATACTGGCTTATTCTTGGCAGTATCTAATACTTTAACCCATGGATAATAAACTGCAGCGTAGTTGGTGTCTATACCACTTACGTTGCTTATAGCGGTGTTTACTGAGGAATTTACTTCATTCAAGTCCATTACAAAAAATGCATCTCCTCTTTCTTCACACATATCAATACCTGCATTTGTAACTAATGGATGTAATGAATGAATAACACCAGGCATAGCTAACATATTAATATCATATTCATCTTGATTTGAAATAATGTCAATTGCTTTTTTATAAGCTGTATATCCTACAGATGTATTTGTACTTAAATCAAAACCATATAGATTTGTATTTGTAATAAATTCTCCTGTTTGTTTAACTTTATATGGTGCTATACCATCATCACCTCCTTGAAAAGGAACTGAAAATTTAAGTTGGTTAGATGTAGGTCCTGTAGCTCCTGTTGAATCAATTGAGGCGCTTAATGAACCAGATCCTCCTGTTGAAAAGTCTAAACTCGAACTTGGATGACCGAAGAAATTTTCAACACTAAATGCACCTGCTACGTTTGATGGAGCAGAATTTGGTAAAGGTTGTAAAAAGTTTTCATTGTCAGATTCTTTATCTGCGAACATAAATCCTAAATATCCTTTAGTATTATAATTATCATCTGTTCCTAACTGTTGTGTTCCTTCATAAGAAGCTGAAGGGAAAGCACATCCAGTAGCAAAAGCAGCTGCTGCGAATGTGTTTTGTACTGCTTTAAATCCTTTTGGTGTTAATTTAGGAGATGTAGATCCTGCATCTACTGCTGCTGAAGTTTCTACTCTAATATAATTTGAAATGTTTGGATAATTTCCAAGTAATTCAACTTTTCCTAAAGTATCATTATATTGTGGATATCTATCCCCCATTACTCTTGAAATATAACGTGGAGAATCTGGATTTAAAGTTACATTATTATATTGTTCTAAGATAATTGGTGATTTATCTGTATCATTTGTTCTTCTTAAAATAACCGAGAATTGAGAATATTGTTCAATACCATCAATATCACCTGGTTCTTTAAAGTTTGCGATTGAAATTTTATATTCATGACATAAATGTTTTCCATGATCTAAAGTATGGAATTTAAATAAATCTTTTTGTCCTAAAGCAATTTGTCCTTGAATAAATGGAGTGGATGAATAACCATATCCTTCTGTTTGGCCAACTCCATCAAATAATTGACTAGTTGCACTCATTTTTGAAAAAACAACTGCAGATCCTGTTCCAGCATTATATCCACTTACACTAGCTGAAGCTGCCATGTCTGATTGTAAGTTTTTAAAATTTAAGTAAGTGTAACCAGGAGTACCTGCGTATGCATTTGCTCCTGATTTACTGTTATCTGCACTATATCCAAGATATTTAAATAAATAATCTGAATTTGTTGGGTTTAGGGATGCATTAAAGGCTGTTGTTGTAACATTCGAACCACTTAATGTTACTGCAAAACTACTAGTTAGTGAAGCTTCTGCTGTAGTTCCATCTAAACCATCTGCAATTATAGAATCTGCTAATGTAGGAGTAGATGCATTTTTAGAAGGATAAAGTACACCCACTAATACTGCTTGGAATTCAGCGCTGGCTTGAGATGCTGTATGTGAAGTCAAAATTGATGATGATACAATTACACCAATAGGTTCTACACCACCAGTTGCAAAAGTATACCCACCACCAGCTAATACTCTACATACTGTAACTGATCCTGCATTTTTTAAATATTCTCTAACTGTTTGGGGAACATAAGTATCTCCACTTAAGGGTCCAAATCGTCTTTCATATTCTGCGAAACTTCTTACTACTGTTGGTACGAATGCTGGTCCTTTAACTGTAGGTCCAATAATTGCAGCGCCAATTGCGCCAATTCCTTGTGGTAAGAATGATAGGTCGTTTTCTCTTGTAAATACACCTGGTGAAATAATTTGTTCTGCCATCTTATATTTTATTTAATAATGTTATGTCTTCGATTGGTTCTATCATAAATATAAAAGAAAAACACAAACCAAAACAAAGTGGGTAATTAATTTTATAACCCATTCATTAATAAATATAATGACTTTTTTAAAAACTATTCTATAGGAGTAAAAGTTCCTGTTTCTATATCAAGAGATCCTTTACCATATTTATCTGATAAAGATTTTGCTGTCTTACTTTCTTCTACTTCTAACTCCGTTAATTGTTTTTTTAACATAACTTCAGCTTCTTCTAGCTTAAGTTTATTAATAGCTAGTTGACCAAAATTAATTGTTGTTTGATTAACACGTGATTGTAAATCTCTTAATATTTTAATTTCTTCATTTGTGAATTGAATAGATCCTTTTTTAATGTCTGAGGGGGTTGGGATTTTATCTTTTACTGTCATAACTTTTATTATTATTTATATTCGCATATACATATATGTAAATTAAAAAGACCCACCATCTATTGAATCAGCTGTTAAGCTTCCTGAAACAAATAAACTTCCTGAAAATCTATGAGTATCAGTTATATCATCTCCAAAAACTGTTGATCCTGATAATTGTTGTGTTGTTACAACAGTTACAGATGAAGATACAATATATTGTTGAGCTAGTATATTTCCAGTAGCTTTTATATTACCTATTACTTCTAATTTTTCTCCTGGTGTAGCTGTTCCTATTCCCACTTTACCACTTCCAGTTACAATTGCAGCTATAAGATTATTATTATTCTCCCCCCTTACAAAAAAATCTTGAAAGTTAGAATTATTAGGATTAATTGTAAAATTATCTCCTTGAATTTTTAGAATATTTGTTGAATTTGCGGCACCCATTTGGATGTCATTCTCATTAAAATCAATAAGAGTATTCTGATTATCTCTATGTGTAATTGACCCATCTAATTTTATAGTTTTGTTATTTGAACTCAAAAGTATATCATCAGAAACATCTAATGAACCCGTCATTTGATGTAAGTTTCCCGCATCTAGTAAAAACTTTTGACTTCCTCCTCCTGATTTACCAGCAACACTAAAAATTAAATCTGCTTGAATCCCAGATGCATCAGCATCATGTACTACAGCTTTAATTACAGCTGTTTCACCTGTTGATCTATTTCCAAATCCAGTTGTAGAACCAGGTTTTGATATTGAGCCTGATTCTGATACCCACCTAATTGATCCTAATGTATCACCTATTAATGGGGGTCTAATAAAACCTTGAGATTCTGCTTGAAATAATATTTTTTGTTGTTCGTCGGCCTTTAATGCATTAAAGAATACTACAGCTGCTGCATCATTAGGGAAATTGAATCCAGCTACAGTTTCCATTAAATCCTGATTTACTTCAACTCCCCTGGAAAAATTTAAAATAAATTCACTACCTGTTCCTGCAGTTGCTATATTTTTATCAAAACTTTCAACATTACCTTCATTATTAATTTTTATTCCTCTTCGTTCTGTTTTTCTTTGAATTTGAAATTCATTTGCTCTAATATCAACGTCAGTTAGAGGATCTTTAGTTCCTATCCCTACAATTAAAGATGCTGAAGATGCTTTTGAAGCTGAAATATAAAAAGGTATTAAGTCTTCTTCTGATTCTATTGATTGAGAAGGAATTAAAAATTCAAAACTTTTATTATCTATGGGGTCTATTCTTTGAATTAGAGAAGCAGATGTATTTGGTACTTTACCCGCAAAAAAAGTTTGATTCATTACACCTGAACCCGATTGTACTACATGAAAGGTAAAGGTAGGTTCAGAACTTCCTATTTTAAATGAAGTACCTATCTGCATACCTCCTACTTCTGTTTGGGTTCCTGAAAAATCAGGATTTGCTAAAGCACCACTACGTAAACTATGAATTAAAAATTTACCTTCAATACCATCTTTTAGAGAAGCTGAATTTCTAATTTGAAAACCTGATCCTATAGACATATTGCCTAAAGAAGCAGATAAAAGAGCTAATCCACTACCATCATCTTCTAAACTAGCACTAAAAGAGTTACCAAAAGGACCTGAATTATTTAATGCTTCTACTGTTCTATATGCTACTATAAAAGAATCATCATTATTATTTAAAGGTATATCTATTATTGTGTCTCCCAATTTTGAACCTGAAAATCTAAGATCAAATGAATTATCTTCTTTTTCTGTGGGGTTAGTATCTTTTCTTATGAAATTATTTGAAGATAATGAAGCACTAGGTAAATATCTTAAAATTATTCGAGTATCATTACTACTACTAGCTAAAGTAATTATCCCAAAAGCATTTATAGTAGATAATTTTGTTAATCTATTTTCAAAATTTGAAGAACATGTTATAGCTAAAATTTGAGGAATTGAAGCTGATATAGCAGTAGCTGGATCTGTTTTAGATCCTTTAGGTATAAAAATTATACTTGAAGAAACATTTGATACACTTATTTGAGAATTTAACGTACTATAATCTGGCATGCTTTAAGATTTATATAATAATTTAAGTTCGTCTATTTGTTTTTGTTGATCTTTTATACATTCAACTAGTAAGGGGATAATTCTATCATACTTAATAGTTTTATACTCATTATTAAAGGGTGCAGGTTCAATTGCTTGAGGAATTACTTTTTCTACTTCTTGAGCAATCATACCAATTTCGTTTGTTTTTCTGGTTGGGTGAAAACCTTTTTCTTTTACATCTTTTTTCCAATCATAATAAACGCCCCTTAGTTGTTTAATTTTTTCTAAGGGATCTGGTATTTTTATAATATTTTCTTTTAAACGTTTGTCTGAAGCAAATGCTACAACATCATTTTCAGCTGACATCTTTCCTGTAGCATTTGTACCATGAGCTTTAGCTATTAAATCACCATAAATCTCTACTAAGGGATTTGATACGCTGTTTATTACTTTAATTCTTGACTTAGTTGTATCTCTATTGCACTGTATTTGAGTATTACCATTATGAGAACTAAATATACCTGCACCATTAGTAATTTGAGAATCAAAATAATATCCTAGTGAAGCACCAGTTTCAAAAAAATGGACAAAACTATCATTACAATGTCCTATGTCAACTGCACCAAAAGAAGATTGAATACTTAAAGTACCCTGACCAGAACTATTTCTTTTTCCTATTTGGACAGTAGAACCATCTGAAGGTATCCCGGGAACTTCTGATAAAATTATGGGATCGTCTGTGGTAAATGTAGTTGTATTACCATTGTAGGTTGTTCCTCCTTCTACCTCTTCTGTACTTAGATTATCTCCTTGTACTTTATAAATATCATTATCTGATTTATAAAATAAACATCCATTTTTAACATCAATTATAATATCATTAGAGGTAAATTCACTTTTATTAGGAGTTCTATATTTTATTTTTATACTCATTATTTATTTTTAATATAAATTTGAATTATCTATAGCAAAAGTATTATCTACAACATAACAAACACTTGCATTATGGTCAGTTTTAAATGATAAAGTTATTCTACTACCTGAAGGTATATCATGACCAGCAGGTGCACTGTCTACTCCATCATTAAAAGATCCACTCATAGGATTTAACCAATCAATTACTATAGCACTATGGTTTAATGCTACTCCTACTGTACGAACTTCTGCATAAAGTATATGACCATCTGTTGTATCTCCAGGATTAGCTGTACTAGGAGCTTGAGCTAGAAAATCTCCATGTGAAAAAGGAGGTTCAAAATGGATACTCATTGTTACTGCAGTGTTATTAAGTGCAGTTCCATTTGTACTTCTAATCATTGATTTTACTGGATGAGAATCAAAAGCTAATGTAAGAGGTATTCGTTCATTTGCATTACTAGATACATGTTCTGCTGTTGACTGACCTGTTAAGGGAAGATAATAATAAGTATTATTAGAATTAAGAGTTGCATTTGAGGGGAAGGATTGGTAATAATAACCATAAAAGTTATTTGCCCTAATATCTCCACTTGAACTTATATTACCTGAGGCTGTTATGTGACCTGAAGATGCTGATAAAAATAAATTTCCACCTGTTTTTATATTACCTGAGGCAGTTATGGGGCCTGCTGATACAAATAGACCTCCAGCTTGATTAAGGTTAGTTGATGATCCTCTTAAAATTAAAGGAGTAGATGTATTACCTATTAATATAGAAGAGCCATTATATTCTACTGATCTCTCTCCCTCTGAAAAAATTCGATCTGCATACACATCTCCACTTGCACTTATATCTCCTGAGGCTGTTATATTACCATCAACATTTAACCCTGTTAGTGTTCCTAATGATGTTATTGCACCTTGTGTTGCTTGAGTTGTTGCTGTATTTGGGGCTAAACCTGCAATTGTTGCTACTGTATCTGCTTCACCTGTTAAATCTCCTGTAACGTCTCCAATAACATCTCCTGTTAAAGCTCCTACAATTTTGGTACCAATTATGTGTGCAAATGAACCTGTCCCAGTAGCTGTTATGTTTCCTTGAGCAGCACCTGAACCTGTAGCTATAAAGTTAAAAGCTGTTATATTTCCACTTGAACTAAAATTACGAATTAATCTTATGTCTCTTCCAACTGTTAAATCACGACTAAGATCACAATCAGTACCAACAAAGTCTCCTGAGGCTGTTATGTCTACCGCGCTTATATGTCCTGAGGCTGTTATGTTACCTGTTGTGTCTATATTATCGCCTATTGTAGTAGTAGCAGTACCAAATAGACCAATATCAGCTGTTATTCTTCCAAATGATCCTGTTCCCGTGTTTGCTAAAATATTCCCACTTGCACTTATATTACCTGAGGCTGTTACATTACCGTATAAAATAGTCGGCTTAGGGGTATTAGATCTATTAATCTGTACTCCCCCAAAATCACTCTGTTCATTAATTCCTAACAAAGAACCCAGATCCTCTAGTGCTTCTTTATTATTAATATAAAGTTTATCACCTGAATATAAATCGCCACTTGCACTTATATTACCTGAGGCTGTTATATGTGAAGTTGTTTCAATTGGAACACTAAATTTAGCTGTTGTACCTGTTGTTTCTAAAAGTGTTTCTCCACCAACTTCAATATTTAGTGTTGTATTAGTTAATGCAATATTAGTATCACCTCCTGAGGCATCATCATTTATAGCATCAACGTTAATTGCTCCTACATTTGTAATATTTCCATCATTAAATGTTGTTGTACCATTTATGTTTAACCCACCACCTATAATAGTTCCGCTTGCACTTATAATACCACTAGATGTTATATTGTTTATTATAAAATTACCACTTGAACTTACTATTATTGGTTGTAATCCCCCACCTTGGCTTGTTATGGTTAATGCGGGGGAAGATGCTCCTCCCTCTCTAAAATCTAAATTAAATGCTGAAGGTTGTTCGATTATAAATGATCTTTGATCAATTACACCCACACCTCTAACTTGAATCTTCTCAAAACTACCGGTCCCTGATAGTACTTTTAGGTTACTTGCGCTTATATCTGTAAAAATAAAACTAGATGAGACAGCAGTTGAGCCTGAGGTCCCATAATACAAATTACCATGATCAACATTAATAGCTAATTCTCCATGAGTTAATGATGAAGGTACTGCGGATCCTGTTCCATTTTTTGTTATTATTGTACTTGCCATATTATTTTTATTCTATTATAAATATTTAAAAAGTTCCTCCATTTATTGTTCCAAACCCACCAGTTGCTATTATTGTACCACTTGCGCTTATATTTCCTGATGCTGTTATGTGTGATATAAATTTTGATGAACCCTCAACATGTAAAACATTTGAAGGATGTACTGGTACAAAACCACCTATTGCAGTTGGTCCTGCTAATGTATTAGTACTAGAACCAAAAGATTGTAATTGATTAGATATTATTGTTCTACTTGAACTTATATTATCTGAGGCTGTTACTGATGCATTTAATATAATGTTTGTTCCCTCAATTAGAGTATCATTAGTTTCAATTCCAATTGCTGTTGTCTTTAGTCCAGCTGCAGTTTCCAGTTGAGCTAATACGGTACCATCCAAAAGCCTGTACTGTTCTGCAGATATTATTCCACTTGCACTTATAGCACCTGAAGCCGTTATGTTACCTATAAATGTGGTTGGGCTAAGAGGAGATCTACCTATTTCGATAGGACTTGCAATATTTGCAAGAAGTAGCGTTGGTGGTGTATATAGTTCATTAAATGATGCAACTTCTAAATCGGTTCCTGTTTCACTACTAATAATAAATGAATTACCTGTCCTGATAGAATTAGACACGTCTATAGTTCCACTAGCACTTATATTACCTGAGGCTGTTATATGACCATTTAAAAGGATTGGTTTTGGAGAATTTGTTCTATTAATAATTACACCATCAGTAAAATCACTTTGTTCATTAATTCCTAATAGAGTAGGTGATGCATCAAGTGCTTCTCTGTTACGAAGATAAAACCGTGAATGTGCATATATACTATCACTTGAACTTATATTACCTGAGGCTGTTATGTCTCCTGTAAAAGTATGTGTGTCATCTGTAGAATCACCAAACTTTGTTGAACCTGATAAAGTTGCAATTACTATATTAGTAACAGAAGAAGAAACACTATATTCAGTTGCTGTTAAAGAACCTGAAATTATTACATTATTTCCATCAAATGAAATTGGAAGAAGACTACCTGTTCCGTCTGCTAGGTTAGTCCCATCTGTTTGGACTACTTTTTGATAAGTGTCCTGTATGTTTTGTCCTGTAAAGTCGTTGACTGCCATTTATAACCATTTTTATTTCTTTTTTTCAAGAACTTTTAATACACCATCTATCACCTTACCCGTATTTTTCACGCGATTTTCTTGTAGGTACGTTGCTACTATGTTGTTCAGTGCGTTCCGCTTATAAGAAATATTGTCTACGTTTATATCGTCTTTTATTAAAAGTTTGAATAAATTTATAACGTGTTGTGTTTCAGTAATTGTTGGTTTTTTATTTTTAACTTTAACCTTTATCTTAGTTTCTACAATAGGTTTTTTAGTTGTTTGTGATTTAACTTCAACAGTTACTTTTTTACTTGCATCTACTTCAAAATCACTTTCCCATGGTGTAAAATAAGTATCTTCAGCAATAACTTCTAAACGAATATTACCTGAAGTATTTTCATCTATTAAACCTTTTAATTTTCTAATGGGAATTTCACACTTTCCTCCAGAACTAATAGATCCGTTAAAAAGTAATGAGTAGTCTGATGTTTCAACTACTAAACGTGCTTTTGATTTACTTAGACTAGCACCCTCTAATTTAATATCACACTCAAAGAGTTCAGACTTGTCAGTAAATAATTTATACATAAAGTTGTTTTGTTATAAATATAAAACAAATACTAAAACTTAATATTTTCAGTCATTATTTCAATACCTAATATGTTTTTAGCTGTTAATTTGACATCACTTATTTTAATTTTATAATCTTTAATAGATTTAGTTTTTTTATAAGTTTTACCTTTAACTTTGCAAATAAGCTTAATAAGTTTTTCTTTCTTATTATCTTCCCACTGTTGCCATGGTTCATTTATTGCATCACCTGCCGCTAGTTGAATTAATTCAACTTCATCCCATGTATATTTTGGATAAGAAGGATTATTAGGGGCTGTATTCCATTTAAAGGTAGCATCTATACCATTAATTGTTTTTTCGCCCCATTTAATTTTAGGGAATTTTTTACCTATTTCTACCGCCATTTATTAGCTAATTACTGTTGTAAAATATCCTACATACCCATCTGCACTAAATGCTGTTACTACCATTGCTGTGTTAGCTGCTACTGTTGCTGGGGCATCATCAGCTAGAGGAAATATTTTATCATTTGCTGTTGGGTATATTTCTAATGCTGTAGATGCAGCTGTGTTATGTATAGTATAAGTAGATCCTATAGCTACAGTTGATACTGCTGGAAGCTTAACTCCTTTTGCTGCATCATCTGTTGTAACAAATATTATTCCTGATGATTTAGGTAATAATGCTGCATCTGAAATGTCAGAACCCGCGGCTGCTACTGTTTCTGTTTTAGATACATATCTGTTAGCTATTAGGGTACCACTTGCACTTATAGCACCTGAAGCCGTTATGTTACCTTCTATAGCAACTTGAGTTGTTGCTAATGCTCTTCCTAGTGATATTTTTGTATAAGTAGTATTGTATCCAAGTCTTAATTGTGTTCCATTATTATCTAAAGATGAAACATTATTTACCAAATAATCGTCTGCATATACATCTCCACTTGCACTTATATTTGCTGAGGCTGTTATATGTGATGCAAATTTTGATGCACCCTCAACTCTTAAAACATTTGAAGGATGTGGTGGTACAAAACCACCTATTGCAGTTGATCCTACTAATGTATTAACACTAGAACCAAAAGATTGTAATTGATTAGATATTATTGTTCCACTTGCACTTATATCGCCTGAGGCTGTTATATTTGTAAGTGTTTGTAATGAACTTGAATAATAATTTCCTCCTAAAGCTGCTACTGCTGTTGTAGATAAAGCACCTGATATTTCAGTTGCAATTTGAGTTGAGCTACTAAGTATTCCACTAGGTAATTGTGCTGAACTTGAAAGTATTCCCGTTGGTAATATTGCTGTAACATTACCTGCTATAAGTGTTCCTATTGATGTTATTTGTGTTTGTGCTGCTGTTGCTAGTGTTCCTACATAAGAAGTAGCAGTAATAGTCCCACTTGCACTTATATTATTTGCACTTATTATGTTATTGACTTCTAAGTGAGTTATCGAAGCAGATTGTATTTTACTTTCAGTTACAAATAAATTTTTCCAATATTTTGTTGGAGAGCCTAAATCTACTTCTGAGTTTTTTGAGGGTAAAATAGATCCAGAAGTTTCAATACCCAATAATATATTAGTTGAACCTGAAGTATAAGTTACACTACCTGACACATATATAGATCCTGTAGCTATTGATGCCACTGCAGTGGTAACATTTTGTACTGTTGAAGTAATATTAGTTAATCCACTTCCGTCTCCTATAAAAAACTTTGATGTTATAGTACCACTTGCACTTATATTATTTGATGCAGTAATATTACCTATTATGTTTAAATCGTCTGTAAATTTAATTCCATCTACATCTCCCCCCGTTGATTCAAAACTATCTGCATAAAATAAGTGCAACTCAGAACCGCAATTTCCTAAAGATGTTGAGTCAATATTACTCAATAGCCAATATTTTTGATTGTATTTAAAAATAGTTGTATCCACAGCTTTTACATCACTAAATAGGATTTTATGAAGCTCCCATTGGAGTGGAAAATTAACACACTTATATACTCTAATATCATTGTTCTCTTTAGTTTCAGGACACATATATAATGAGCCATATATATGAATGCGTCATACCACATACCATATATATATATGTATATACATATATATATATATATACATGTATA
>ENA-ORXF01002261-ORXF01002261.1-marine-metagenome-genome-assembly--contig:-NODE-2261-length-11617-cov-4.914471_pt1 | contig 11617 bp, 7 predicted proteins | sample MGYA00237864_ERZ511476 | MGnify/ENA primary metagenome ERZ511476 (study PRJEB26306, sample SAMN06343908) | marine metagenome | isolation source: coastal waters | place: Atlantic Ocean: West Antarctic... | reverse complement strand
ACTGAAAGAAAAGTTGGAGAGGGGTCTCAGGAATTTTTTTTGGAAGCCGTACTAAAAAAGTTGAGTTATAATATTTGATCCGGTTTGTGCAAAAGCGATCGGGATCTGCAAAAGCGATTAAAGTACGCATGAGAACAGATGACGGGCATGGTGTTGGACGCTCCGGCGGCCGGCCTCGCACTGCTGGCGGTGTGGTCTGTGTCGGCGTTTACTACGGAATGGATGCATGGGTTACCAACGCTCTCGCTCACGATCATGTGCACAATGAGTGCGGCTCTCTTCTGGGAATTCCTCGCATCGTCGAAGATGAATCTCGCGGGCATGGGCCCGTTCCTGTACCCGACGGTGGGAGACCTTGTACGTGCGGAAGAGATGGACAACCGACACGCCTCATGCAAGTGCTGCTACCAAGACGGACCTTACATACGTGATTAGTGTAAATAATTATGCACACGCTCGCACTATAAGACATGACACTCCTCGACGGCAATGCAGGAGGAAGAGAGGCGCCCCCACGGCCAAGAGCCGCTGCTGGTGGTGCTCCTGGAGATGTTCATATTCGGATTGCTGGGCCTCGGCATCCTCGTCTTTTTCGACGACTTGTCCCAGCAGCCCGGCATGCAGTGTGTGGGTGTGTTGGTGCTTCTGGTGTGCTCGGTCGTACACGCCAGCGCTCTGTGTGTGCACGTGTATCTGCCAGAGATGGACTGGCTGGCCTTCTATCTGACCCGCGCCGCGTGGCACTGGGGACTTGCGGCCACCATCAACTTCGTGGTCGTCGTCTCGGCCATTTTCACGGCCGAGCGTCTCGAGAGGGACAATTGGCTCCGGGTGCTCCTGCAGAAAAATATACACACGGCCGTTTCCCTGCCCGCCGTCACTGCCCAGGTTGCGGTGGTGTTGGCCGTGTGCTTTCTCGTGACTATCCTGCAGATGGTTTTCTACACGAAGCTGACGCAGCAGCTGCCAGCGACAGCGAAGGGCGACACCGGTCGGTTCAGCGTCATGCTCGCCGTCGCTGCTCTCTTCTCGCAATTTTCGTGCCAGCAGGCCCTCGCTCGCATCTGCAAGCATTCTCTGCACGAGCCGTGCGACGTCGGCAGCGTGCAGCGAAAGCTGGAGGCGGACTACACCTCCATCTTTCCAGTAGCAGTCGTCTTCGCGACCTTGATGGCTGTCGACCTCACCACTGTCGTCGCGCGTCAGAAGCTCAGGACGCACAACTCCGTCGTGAACATCTTCGTGTATGTGGCGCTGCGCGTGGTTCCGATTGTGGCCTTCGTGCTGGCTGCGGTGTTGGTTGTGGACCACGCGTTGGTCCCGTTGCATGTGTACAATGGCGTGGTGGGGGTGCTGCTGTTCAGCTCGGCGGTTTACTCCACAGCTCGGGTGATCCTGTCCCGGGACGTGGGAGGGATAGACGGGAGGGGGGACGAGACAGAAGGGGGCGAGACAGACGGGGGCGAGACAGACGCAAGGGAAGCGGATGCCATGCGTTTCGATTCTGCCGATGTGGTGGTGTCTCAGAGAAAGGCCTTGGGCACGGCGCAGACGACGAGCAAGTATTCCGTGAAGAGCAAGAAATTGTAGACCACGTGTATATATAATAAAATTCCAAGTCACATCTTGCCTGTGGCCTTCCTCCACTCTTACGCCACGCCCATGTGCTCTCGCACCATGGTCTCTGCTTGTACAATGGCAGTGCGGGGGATGGTGACGTTGCTCAGGATGCGCTGGAGCACGACGTTTGAGAGGTCGCGGGGGTTGACGACAGACGAGAGGTTGGCTGTGCGCATGATGACGCTCGTGCTGAAAAGAAGGAGCACAGAGTCCACAAACACCCGGAACCGCGAGGGGTGCAGTGCGTGGATATACAACCCACCGCCCATCTGGGACATTGTGGAGTACAGTTCCGAAATTCTCATCTGTGTGGTTATTTCCTGAAGCACTGTCAACTGTTTTCTTGTCATTTGCGCAAAAGGTATGATGACGGTGGGCTCTGACTTCAGCGGTGCTAGACCCTTGTCCGTGAAGCATAGCGTGAGAGGCTCTCGGTGCATGCTCGTAATGAGATGTGTCACGGGGTCTTTGTTGTGTGGGAAGATGCTTTTGAGCAGAGTGTTGATGGTGTGTATTATGGTCTCTCTCCCGAAAAAATGCTCGTTCAAGAGCAGCAGAGCGCCGTGCGCCGGCTCTGTCGTGGTTGGATTCATTGACACCTCAGCGCGTCAGAGAGAAACCTCCAGCATAGATATGTTTTTTTTGTCTCGAATTATTGTGTGTTTTGACAGAAGGTGTGTATTAGAGATAACACCGGAAAGGAGCAATGAGCAGATTTACGATGTGGCGCCTGTGTGTTATACTGTGTGTGAACATACACGGGCTTGCGGCGGTGAGCGATGGAATGTGCCACATCTGTGCGGCAGACACTTTTTGCTTTTTGGAAACCCTCAGCACGTGTCCTGCCAACGCGAAAGCCCCGGCGGGGTCCAGCAACATTGCCGACTGTGTGTGTGTAGCCGGTTACTACAGTGCTTCGCCTGGGCATAACTGCATAGCGTGTCCGGCCGGCTCATACTGCACCGGCGACGAGGTGCGCCGCCTGTGTCCTGCACACAGCTCATCCAGTGCGTTTGCCGAGACGTCGGGAGGGTGCTTTTGTCTGGCAGGCTACGCTGGCACAGGAGGGACCGGGTGCGTGGCGTGTGCGGCGGGCAAGCACAAGCCGGCACCGGGCTCCGGCGTCTGTAAACTGTGTGGTCGCGGCACCTACTCGGACAGCGGAGCCTCGACCATGTGCAAGGCGTGTGCGCACAACACGTCGTCGGCCGTCGGATCCGAGCAGTCCTCTGCCTGCGTGAGCATCCCAGGGTTTTTCATGGCGGCAGGGGTGGCGAAGGCCTGTGTGGCGGGCAGCTTCCAGCCGGATGCTGGCGAGACCAGCTGTGTGGACTGTCGCGAGGCGTATGCCAACAGCATCCACACGTTTTACACCCTACACGAAGCCTCTGTCTCGGCCCACGAGTGTGTGGAGTGCCCTGTGAACTCACAGGTGCAGGGAGGGTCGAGTGGCACCTCGCTGGCGAGTTGCGAGTGCCGTCCTGGACACTCCAGGGTGAATGCGACGTGTGTAGCCTGTGCGGGGGGGACCTTCAAAAGCATGGCAGGGTCTGCCCCGTGTGTCGGGTGCAGCCAGAACACCTTCGCGTCGGGGGCGGCGGTGGGGTGCACCGGGTGTCCTGTAAACAGCTCCAGCGGAACACGCACCGACACCATTGAGGCGTGCGTGTGCGATACGGGCTTTGGGCGGACGACGCCGACGGCGTGTGAGATGTGTGTGCCGGGGCAGTTTCAGCACGTCACATCTGGCGCCGAGCGAAGTTGCAAGGCGTGTGCGGCCGGCTTCTTCTCGTCTGACACGCTGCAGACTTCCTGCCGGGGCTGTGCTGCGGACACTTTCCAGAACACCACTGGCGCGACAAAGTGTCTGAACTGTCCGACCAGCAGCACGAGCGTCGAGCTGAGCACGAGCATCGGGGCGTGTGGCTGTTTGCCCGGCTACGGTTTCCGGGGGGGGGCGCAGCATCCCCGGTGCGAGCCGTGCTCTGTCGGCTTTTTCAAAAACAGCACGAGCAACAGCGCGTGCACGCAGTGCGCGCACGGCAAGACGAACTTCGCAGCCAACCATTCCGAGGACGTGTGTGTGTTCTGCAAGTCGCACCAGTACATCAACGACACGTCCGAGGGCCTGCTGTGCGTAGACTGCGTCGCGAACTCCGGAGCACAGCTGGGGGGCGTCGGGGTGCAGAGCTGTCTGTGTGCCCGTGGATTCACCGCTGCGAGGGGACGGTGTGTGTCGTGCCCCGTCGGCTCCTACAAGGATGTGACCGGCAACCAGGAGTGCACTCGGTGCGCGCCCGGCTTTGCTGGCGCCGACGCGAGTCTGCATCCGGGGCATGCTGCATACGTAGCAGCACTCGGGCTGGACCCTACCCTGCGAGTCTCTGAGCACGCGTGTGTGCAGTGTCAGCCCGGCACCTACGAGCTCAACCAGACGTGTGTGCCGTGCCCGCCACATTCCTCCGTGGCGGGGTATGGGGCGTTCAGCGTCAGTTCGTGTGAGTGTGCCGCGGGCTACTCCCCGGCACACGGGGTGTGTGTTCCGTGTGTGGCGGGCACGTACAAATCCGCAGCAGGCTCCGGGGCATGTACGGTATGCCCTGCAGACACGTTCTCGGCGGACACCAACGCGACCGACCCACAGGCCTGCGCCGCGTGTCCTGCGAACACACTACAGCTTTCCGGAGCCCGGGACGCGCCGGCGACGTGTGTGTGCAAGGCCGGGTATGCAGATGCAGAGACCGGGGTGTGTGTGGCGTGTGTGCCGGGCTCCTTCAAGACGCAACCAGGCGCTGGAGCGTGTGAGTCGTGTCCTGCCAGAACATTTTACGCACAGACAGACCCTCCCTTCGTCTCGGATAAGTGTGTACAGTGTCCTGTCTTCTCAATGGCCTCGGCGGGGTCGGCCAGCGAAGAGGACTGTATATGCTCCATAGGTTTCTCCCGGAATGCATCGGTGTGTGCGCTGTGTCTGGAGGACTTCTACTGTCCCAGCCAGAGTCTGATTGTATCCTGTCCTGCCTTCTCTCGCGGACCAACAGGCGCGCACCAGATCGACACGTGCGTGTGTGTCGCGGGGTATCACAGGCAGCAGGACAGCTGCGTGCTCTGTCCCGTGAACACGTACTGTCCGGGGGGGGTGGCACCGGTGCCGTGTCCTGCGAACTCGTCGTCTGAAACTGTGCTGGGCAGCACGAACCTCACCGCGTGTGTGTGTGGGCTTGGCTTTCACGAGTCCAACGCCACGTGCGTGCCGTGTGCTCGCGATACATATTGTGCCCACGAGGAACAGATCCAATGCCCCGCCAACTCCTCGTCGGTGTCCCGCAGTAGCTCGGGGGACGCCTGTCAGTGCGACGCCCTCTATAGGAAGCAGGACGGACTTTGTGAGCCTTGCCCGTCGAGTGTGGTCTGTCACGGGGGGGCGCACGGGGTCACCGTGTGTGCTCACGAGGCCTACAACCAGGAGCAGTCGTGCTTGTGCGTCCCTGGCACTTTCTGTACTTCAGCCCTCGAGTCTTGCACCGAGCACCAGGCGTGTCATCGATGCCCTGCTGATTCGTACTGCGAGCGCAACAATGCGACGGCGTGTCCACGCAACTCGACGTCTGCGCCGGGAAGCCGCAACATCAGCTTCTGTCACTGCCTCCCGGGGTTCTACCGACACAACACCGAGTGTCTGTTGTGTCCTGTGGGCTCCTATTGTGCAGACGAGACGCGACATGCGTGTGCCCTGCTCGACGGGGGACTGACCACCCTGGACAGGGGGGCGCAGTCGGTGGACGAGTGCTTGTGTGTGCTCGGAGATTTCCGTTTGTCTCTGGTCGATCTGTGCAAGCCATGCCCCAAGAACTTCTTCTGTCCCTCAGAGGCGGGAAGTGTGCTGCCCAACGTGCACAGCTGCCTGGAGAACGAATACACACTGCTCATAGGCTCGCACTCCCGCACACAGTGCATGTGTGACGTGGGGTTCCTCATGGTGGACAGCGAAGAGAGCGACGCCGTGAAGTGTATGCCCTGTAGGAACGGCGAGAGATGTGCGGGAGGCACCGTGGTCGAGGAGTTCTGCCATCTGAAGAACCGAGTCGCGAATGCAGAACACAACAAGTGTATTTGTATGTCTGGCTTCGAGGAGACCCCAGGGCTCGAGTGCCAGGCGTGTGTTTCTCCTACCTTCAAACCCTCGGCCGGCGACACCACGTGTGTGGCCTGCGCCGCTCAAAGTTTCTGGTTCAACGCTACCTTCTGTGCACCATGCCCGGAGAACTCGTCGTCTGTGCCCGGGTCGGCAGCGTGCACGTGCCATGCCCCCCTGGTCATGCGGAACGCCGTGTGTGTGCCGTGTGCCGTCGACACGTTCTTCCGATCTGCAAACGAGTGCCAGGCCTGCCCACCGTTCTCCGACACGCTCAACGAAACCAACCCCCACCGGGTGGATGCTCTGGGGACGTGTGTGTGTGCAGCGGGGTTCTCCCGGTCGAGCGAGCCAGGAGAGTTGCTCAACCAGACGTGCGTGCCGTGCCCGCCCGACACCTACGAGCTCGAAGGCATGTGCGTCTCGTGTGGCAACGGCGCGGTGAGCGCGGCTGGCAGCGCCGGAGTGGGGGCGTGCCAGTGTAACGTCACGTCGTGTGCGCAGCGTGTCTGGGGCGCGTTCTGTGCCGGCTCCTGCGAGGTCGAGCCGCGAGCCTGCACCGAGTGTGGGGTGGGCAAGTTCAAGAACTCCGTCTCACGGGAGGGCAACACTGAACTCTGCCAGGACTGTGGCCTTCACTCGTACCAGGAAGAAACGGGGGCCTCCTCGTGCGACCAGTGTGACGCCACCAGGTTCACCCTGGCGCCGGGCACGCACGATCGCGAGCACTGTCTGTGCGTGTCTGGACACGAGCATGTGCCGGGGCTGGCATCCTGTCGGCCGTGTGAGGCGGGCCACTTCAAGACGGACACGGGCGACTACAACTGCTCGGCATGTGTCCTGGGCACGTACGCGGTCGCCCCGAAGCAGTCCACCTGCCAGCTGTGTAGCGAGGACTCTCCCATTCACGATGCGAACACCACGCTGCTGATGGCCTCCGACGCGCTGGACGACTGCACCTGCGACGCCGGATACTTCCTGGAGGAAGGTGCCAGCTGTCTACCCTGCGTCGTTGGGTCTTTCAAGGACAGTCGGGGCGTCGCGGCCTGCAAATTCTGTGGCACCACAATGGATGGCAGCGCGGCCTACCACCACACTTACGGGGTCGGGGGCGAGGCGGCGGTCTCACACACGCACTGTCAAGCCTGCCCGGTCAACTCCGGCGAGGACTACTCGGTGGTCGGTGCCGCGAACCCCATGGGAAGCGTGGCGGACTGTCGTTGCTTGCCGGGGCATGATGGCTTTTCCGAGTCTGCGGGGTGTCAGGTCTGTCCCCAGTACAAATTCAAGATGGGCTTCACAGATGCCGAGTGTCTGTTTTGCGCGGACGGCCATGCCTGGGAGTCGGTGTATCAAGAGTGCACCCCGTGTGAGCTGTCGTCTGTCGATGGCGTGACGCACAGACTGCATGTCATCAACGGGGGAGACGTGTCGCTTGGCTGGGGCCGCAGCCAGGCCGACTGCGCGTGTGGCATTGGATACACTCGCGTGGCAGAGGGGTGTGTGAAGTGTGCCCTGGGTGAGTTCCGCAACATCTCTACAGACCCCCTGTGCTCTGAATGCAGTGTAGGGTACTACCAGGATGTCGCAGGTGCCACCTCCTGCAAGCAGTGCCCCGCCCATTCCTTCACCCGCGCTCGGAAGACAACCACTGTGGAGGGGTGTCTTTGTGACGCGGGCCGAGAATGGGATGCAGACAGCCAGTTATGTCAGGCCTGCCCGGCGGGCACGTTCAATGCAGCAGAGGATGGCCTGTGTCAGCGATGCGCAGATGGCTTTTTTACCGCCGCGCCAGCACAGACCGAGTGCCAGTCCTGCGCACAGCATGAGCATTCCGTGCTCCCACGCAACACAGAAAGCACGTGTCTCTGCGACCCAGGCCACGGGGGTGAGACTGGTTCCTGTGTCGCGTGTGCCTACGCCAAATTTTCGGCAGGGGGAATCGGCGGCCACCAGCGCCCCGCTTGCACACACTGTCCCGAACACAAGAACACATCCGACGTCGGCCGTGTCACGGTCGAAGAGTGTTCCTGCGTGCAGGGCTACGGCGACCCGACGGAGCACGCCGAACCCTCCACACCGTGTGCTGTGTGTGTCTCGGGAAAATATGCGGCTGGTGGAGAGAACACGGCATGCAAGCGCTGTGGCTTTGGCACCATCACGGAGCCAGAGCTCGGGGCCCGACACTTTGACCAGTGCATGTGCAACCACGCACTCGGGTTGTTGGAGATATAATTTTATTATTCATCGGCGCCAAAGTTGACTAAATACGAGACGAATTCTGTATTTAAGACCACTACAGGAAATGAAAATTCAATATGGATCCCGCAGTTGTGCATGTAGGTTGGACAATCCAAAACAAGGAAGTTTCAGTTCGTCCCCCATCGGTCCAACGCCTGCCCGAGTTTAGGCAGTATCAACCTGTTGGAAGTATGTGGAAAAACGGGGCTGAAGTGTCTTGGACCATGGATCAGCTCATAAAAACGACCAACGGGCTTTGAAACGACTCTATTTGTATAATAAACGTCGTACTACCACACACCATGCGTCTGCATCGCATGCTGCTCCTGTGAGGGCCAAAGCCCCGTCAGCTCCTGTACCAACATGGTCGGCTTGCGCTGAAACGAAGAAACACGCACTCGCTCGCAGAAGCGGTGCAGCCATTCATACGCAATGCGTGCGCTCTCGCTCTGCAGTGTCCTCGTATCTTGTTCGACTCCAACGGGGTGCGCCTCTGGTTCCACATGCACTCCGCTCAGATGTTGCGAAGCAGCAACCAGTGTAGTGCCCATAAACCAAGCCACCTCATGGGCAACGTCAGGTATGTTCTGGTATTTGGTGAAATTGTTGAGCACGTCATTCATTTGCTGGCAGAACATGTGATCGACATGAGGCATGTATCTGGTATCATGTTTCTGGTGTATGGCACAGTGCGCAATGCCGATGAGCGGAGGCATATTGTCTTGGTCCTTGCAGCGTTCTTGACGGACGAACGCTTGGAAATTGTGTTTGTCCGTGTACGCCAGCACCAGTCCCATCTTGTCGAAACACGCCTTGCGGCCCACGTCAAAGTCCTCGGGGGTGAGGAAGGGCACATACAATCCGTCGATACACGGGTACGCGGGCGGGCCCTGCATGGCCTGCCAATTCGACTGCGCTCCCGTGGACATACAATTGCCTTTGTCTTCGAGTTCGCGGCGGCCTCAAATTGCTTTTGTCTATCGAGAATCAGATTGCTTTTGTCCCGCACTCGAAGTGTTTTGCATTTTTATTTCAAACTGCTTTTGTCGCAATCTCTTTGCCCAGCGAACATGATTCTGTCGTTTTGATTTTTCAATTGCTTTTGTTTTTGTTTTTTGTTCTCAAGTCCTATAAATACTCAGAGTTTCTACCATCTTCTCCATCATCGACACGCAAGAGCATGTCGAAAGCCCCGACCCTTCCTTATCGCCAGCCCGCTGAGGTGTTTCCAGACATGACTCCGGAGGAAATCGCTGATGCCATGCCTCTTCCTGATCGCTTGGTCGGGGATACCAAGAAGTCCGGGATGGAAGACAAGACGGCCAACGTTGAAGAGGAGCATCTCAGCGAGGATGGTGTCGATGCGAAGGAGCCCGAGCGTGTGAAGGAGGAGAAGGCGATGAAACTCGACGATGCCCTGACCAAGAAGAAGATCGAGGAACAGGTTATCATCGAGGACACGGTTTCTGAAGATGAGAAGACCCAGTCCAATCCGGAGGAGCAGGCCACGATCGAGCCCAAGGAGGTCAAGATCGAGCCCAAGGAGGTCAAGATCGAGCCCAAGGAGGTCAAGATCGAGCCCAAGGAGGGACAGACAAAGGAGGGACAGACAAAGGAGGAGCAGACCAAGATCGAGGATCCCATTCATCCTGTGCTTGTGCACGCAGTCGGGAAGATGTATGAGGAAACGGAGACGAACAAGAAGCGGGAGTCGGGGATCAAGAGGGATAACCAGGAGCTCAAAGAGAAGATGAATGAGACCAACGAGAAGATCAACGAGACCAAAGAGAAGATCAAAGAGACAAACTTCAAGATCCAGGTTCAGGAGCGCATCGAGGACTCTGTTTCTTCTGAGGACGAGGATGCCAAGCCCCAAAAGAAGGAGCCGCTCAAACGCCGCAAAACTGGCAGTGCTTGCGTGGTCCAAAGCTCCAAGACCAACAAGTAGATAAACCGAAGATATAGCACGGATTCGAGTCACACAGTGCATTCCATGTTTTTTATGTGTAGCAATAAAAGCACCTCTGTCCCTGACAGAAATAAAAGCACTTTTTCCTCTTATTAATCCAACTATGTGCACTCTAGACATGTGCGGAAGTCCAGACACACGAGGCCCGTAAGGCATGGCAGACACTGCACGGAGGTTGCTGTGGTACCATCCGTTGCCCACACCGCTTCCCCGGGACGCATGTCGTATGTGAGGACCATGCGCTCTGCTTCTCTGTGGGTGGACTCGTCGGCCAGCACAGGAGAGAAGACGGCGGAGCGATGACTGTACTCCTCGAGGGTCATGAGCTCGAACCCCTGTGCCTGCACCGCCACTGCCCCTCGCAGATCCTCGAGGGCGACTTCGAGCACGCCAGATGCGCCCACAGCACAGTCTGAGCTGCAGCTGAAGAGCAGTAGGGTGGTCCCCCCGTAAGTGACCGAGACTTGCACGTTTCGCAGAACAGCACTGGGGTCAGGTGAAATGCGCAGGAGCCGCAGCCGCCGGCTCGCCTGATGGGGAGACTCGCAGGGGAGAGAGCTGCAGAGGTTGGTGGAGAGGGTAGTGTCTTCGCGGAGGGACCCCACACTTGTCACCAGAAAGTAGGTGGTGCCTCGGTCGTCGAGCTGTCCCCGCAAGCACGTGCAGTCGGTGGATACCTTGGATCCGCCGAGAGACGCAGTGGTGGGGGACGCGCAGGCAGTGCAGATCTGTGGACCCTGCTCGGGTTTGAAAGTGCCAGCGGCACATGCCTGACAGTCGGTAGCGGCTCCAGTACTCCCGGGTGTGCATGTAGGGATGCACTCGCCCCCCACCTCTGGGCCCGTGACACCACTCGCGTATTCCTGCGCAGGCGCACAGAAGCACGAGCTGATGCTGGTGGACGCGTCGGATTCAGTCGTGGCGTGCGCAGCGCACGCCACGCAGGGGCCGGAGCCTGTGGCCTCCTTATAGAAGCCCTTTGCACACGCCTCGCACAACGTTCCGTTGCTCGTGTACCCCTGCTCGCACGTACACATTTCGGAATCGTGCCTTGGGATACTGGAAAGGTCGGCAGCCAAGAAGGCGTGCGCTTGGCACGTGATGCAGTTGTCGTTGCCCACCACGTGCTTGGCTGCACCACTGGCACAGACAGTGCACTGGCCGGAAGTGAGCTCATAATTGCTCACACAGAGACAAAAGCTGGCATCTGACTCGGCCAACGATTCCGTGGTCGAGAACGGCGGGCATACCGAACAGGGGCCGTCCCCGCGGTCTGTCTTGTAGGTACCAAATAAACACCCGGCACACACTCCGTCGACTCCGCGGGCAAATCCGGGACTGCACACACACTCGGCGAGGGAGAGCAGGCCTGCATCTGCGGACGCCGTGCTTGGCTGGGGACAAGACGCGCACTTGAGCTCTGTGCCGTTGTTGTAATGGTTCACGGGACACCGCTCGATGTTGGCGCCCGAGAGCGTCGTCTCGTAGCCCGCAGGGACGCTCGTCATACCCGGGCAGGAGGTGGCACCCGATTCTGCCACGGAAGCTTCCACAGAAGCCGAGGCATCTCTCACAAAGACCATCGAGCCGCCACCGGCTGGGTAGCGAGCATGATAGTGACTACCTTCAACATATAGAAGATTATTTGTATC
>ENA-ORXF01002260-ORXF01002260.1-marine-metagenome-genome-assembly--contig:-NODE-2260-length-11617-cov-9.113605_pt1 | contig 11617 bp, 14 predicted proteins | sample MGYA00237864_ERZ511476 | MGnify/ENA primary metagenome ERZ511476 (study PRJEB26306, sample SAMN06343908) | marine metagenome | isolation source: coastal waters | place: Atlantic Ocean: West Antarctic... | reverse complement strand
AGTAGTAAAAACATACATTCAGCAAATGAGTCAATATGGTCCACAGGCATAAATGCACAATTATATATTCTATTTGGAGCTACCTCGATAGGTTTACCACCAAATTGCATTGATCTCATTGAAGGTAATACCTTTTTATCATACACATACTCATATGCACTATCAATTTGATCCTTAAGATCTGGATATGATTTAGTATGCATTGCTTTGTTACGAGTTACTAACTCTTCCCAAGTCTCTCTTCGATTCACTTTAGGTAAGTATTTTGCATACTTCATATAAACTGTAATGTCTGATAAAATTTTAGATGATATTTCCATTGTTAATTCCCTTTATTAATTATATTTTATGTGAGATAAAAAAGACGAACCTGTTAGAGTTCATCTTTAATGTGATAATAATTAGGCTATTACCTTGAGCCCTCACTCAACTCCTTAAACTTATTTTGTAAATATTTACGTTTAGATTCTTCGCCATTGTCCATCTGCTTTTGTGCATCCTTACCTTGTATAGAATCACCTTCATATATATCAATTTGACCATTTGATGTATTCATTTTACTTGGAAAGGTAATTCCATCAGGACCGAACCGATTCTTAATAACATGCCATCTACCTGTACCTGCTACTTTATCCTCTATCTTTCTTGATAACGATAGAACAAAATCTGCTGTCATAATTTTACTATATGATTCAGCAATCTTTTCAGCTCCAATTACATCATCCTCTAGAGCAGATCTATTTGCTTGAGATGCAGTCCACACTGGTATCTCATATTCACCAGCTAACCCTCTTAAATCTTCATATATATTACCTAACTCATGGCGTATTTCCTTACCATTACCTCGTAATAAATCAGCATAATCTACAACTATCACATCAGGTTTAAATCCTTGTATATGACATCTATCCAGATGAGCTTTAATTGTATTAACTGTTGCTGATTTAGTTGGGTAGTATTTTACTATTAAATTACCATCTAATTGCTCAACACACTCTTTAACTTCGTCAATATGATATTTTAGGTTTTGAGCAGCTATACCTGTAAATACTGAATCAAATCTTAATCCAACATATGGTGCACTTAATTCTAATGTATAAAAGCACACATTTAATCCTTTTTTAACTGCATTAGCAGCTACATTGACTAACCCCCATGATTTACCAATACCTGCTGGGGCTACAAATACCCCAAGTTCACCTGGGCCTAAACCACCATCCATTAGATCATCTACTACATTCCAACCTGACGCAACAGTCTTTCTAGTACTTTCAGAAAACCTATCATCTATATCAATATTGTATTGGTGTCCAATATCTCGTTCAGATCCAGCTTTCATAGCGGTATCAATTTTTTCTTTTATAGAATCATACTCACCTTGCTGTAATAGATTGACTGATTCCATAATAGCAGCTTTTAGAGTTTGATTTTTGCAGAAATCTAAAGCTTCTTGTTCAATGAATTTTATATCTTCTGCTTCAAACTGTTTAGTTACCTGCTTTAATGTATCAACTATAGTTGTTTTTAATACATCATTATCTACATCTTCTAACCTAACCTTCATGACTTCTAATGTAGGTAGAGAGCTATATTCAGTAAAGTAATCAATTACCGTTTCTATTATCCATTGATTAGATTCAGATTCCATAAATTCAGGTTTTAAGATATCGCATATCTGTTGTAAGAATAATCTATCCTTAAAAAGAGCAGCTATCAGTTTAATCTGAAATGAATATCCGTACTTGCTAAATGTATCTGTCATATAGTTAATATAATAAAATTAATTGAGAATTCCAACTTATTTAGTAGATGATAGTGCATCTAAAGTTGTAAAAACTTCTCGTATCCAAAAATCTAGATTCTTTATACCGTTAGTCATTCGGTCTTCCATAAGTAAGAGTTTAAAGTTAGTTTTATTTAACCTCGTAAGTTCACCGTTAATAACATTACGTATAATCTCTTTGGAATTACCTGATATATCTACATCATGTAACTGCATAAGTTTATAGTTTAATTCTAATTGATCGGTAGAATCTGTTATTTGTTGCAACATTTTTATAGATGAATCTGCACTTAGATCTACGAGATCATCTAGCGTTAATACCTTATCACTGAATAGTGCTGGTAATCGCTTTTGTAAAGTCTTTAAACCTGTACCTTTTATTCCTGGTATGCAATCAGATTTATCACCCGTCAATACTCTATATAATAAAAAGTTATGCGCTGGTACACCGTAATCTACCTCGACATCATTCTTAAAATATAATTTCTTTTTAGTAGGACTCCATACAGAGATTCGGTCATCTACTAACTGAATAAAATCTTTATCTGATGACATGATAAAACACTGTGATTCAGGTAGTACTTGTTTACAAACATATGCTATAGAATCATCAGCTTCAATATTTTCTATTGCTAAGGTTGACATAGGTAAGTTACTAACATACTGTACTAACCGACCTAGCTGCATTTTCATATTTTGATTATCAGCAGCTTTATCTATACCACCCTGGAATGAACGATTAAGATTTACCTTATTCCTCCTACTCGCTTTATATTCCGGGAATAGCTTCCTACGTCTCTGACTACCACCTCTACCATCCCAGCAAAGTATTACTCTTGTTGGTTTAATATTTTTTATAGCGTATCCTATAGATAAAAGAGAGCCTGTTATACCACCTACATGTACACCGTCATCATTTGTTACTGGTGATGTAGTCCATGCTCGTATAAAGGTATTTAACCCATCCACCAGCAGAATTCTATCATTGAGTTCTGCTGGCTTTGAGTTTGTTTCAGTTAATGAATCAAGTATTGAAAAGTATTTGTTTTTACTCATTCTATTCTGGAATTGCTTCAGTTGATAATTCGATATCATCGATACCTAGATTATCAGTCTTGTATTCCATAATAGTAGCATCACAAATCTTATTATATATTTCATCACGTAATTCATCATCACCTTCGAGTAATGCATTCCAATCCTTTGATAAGAATTTATGAGCTTTACCTGCACTATCAGTATATGTGTACCATGAACCACCTTGAACTATTAATTTATGATTTTTTAAAGCTGTCAACCATCCACCAAAATTATCTACTCCACTATCAAAGAAAATATCGAATTCAGCCACCCTTAACGGTGGTCCCATTCTATTCTTGATTATTTTAGCTTTGGTTTTAATACCAATTACCTGATCTTTACCATCTACTTTTGCTTTGATTTGACCTGCAGCTTGTAACCGCAACCTACATGAGGCATGAAACCCTAAAGCTTTTCCACCTGATGTAGTGTATGGATCACCAAACATTGCTCCAAGTTTTACTCTTAATTGATTAGTAAACACAAGAGTTACCTTTTGCCTACCAATCATTTGAGTAATTTTTCTCATCGCTTTTGATAATACGATTGCTTTACTAGTAGCCCAACCATCTTTACTATAATCAGCTTCTTGCTCAACTCGCGTAGTTGCTGCAGCTACTGAATCTACTACTATGGTTACCATCCGGTCTTTACTAGATTCCCTAACTTTAGCTGTAATATTTTCGATAACTTCGAATATATCCTCAACTGTATCAAGCTGAATATAGAGCATATCAGCAACATTAACACCAATAGCTCTCAGGAAATCTTCATTACAAGCATTCTCGGTATCGATAAATACTGCTAACCCACCTTTCTTCTGTGTATCAGCTAGTAAGTGACCAGCTAGTAATGATTTACCTGAAGCTTCTAAACCGGTTAATTCGCATATTCTACCAACTGGTATTCCTCCGTATTTTCTGTTAGATATTGCTAGATCAAGCATGGCCGAACCAGTCGAGATCCATTCCATTAAATCAGCTGGAGTCTCTTCTGAACCGTCCAGGAAGTAAGCAACCTTATATCCTTTAAATTGTTTGTTAAGACTTTTAGCTAGAACATCAGCTAAGTCGTCACGTGTAGTCTTTTTTGACATATATAACCTCTTTTAGTTATTGAATAATTCGTCGAATGCAGTTCCTACATCATCGACTTTTTTAGTATTTGTCGATGTTGGTTGTGCTGCAGCAGGAGTAGCAGATCCTGTTGAAGTTTCAGATTCAGACTCACCTTGTTCTGGATCTAACCAGATAGCTAATTGTTCTTTTAACTCATCATATGATACTTTCTTAAAGATTTCATCTGCATCTTTTTGTCCGTTCATAATTTTTTCAGCAATTTCTTTGTTTTCAGTAGCTGGAGTTTGATTAGGTTTAATTCTAATCGTAGTTTGTGGATATTGTTTACCAAGCTCTGCAGCAGTCATAAATTCTACTGTAACATCTCTACCTGCATTCAAGTCGGTAATATCACCATAATCAGGATCTGCGATAAAGCTTAATAGTTCTTGGTAAACTGTTTTACCAAAGCCCCATAATTTCACACCTTCTGATTCCTGCCCTCTCACGATAACTGGTACATAGGTTCTCATTTTCGGTTCAAGTTTTCTTGACATTTGCCAGTCATCTCTGTTACCTGTAGCTTTAAGCTTTTCAGCGAATTCTACTACTGGATCTGCTTCACCATGTGTTACTGGGGACATGAATGTCTTACCATTTAATCCATAATGAAAGAATAACTCAATAAATGGGTTATCTTTGTTGAATTGATAAGGTACGATTCTGATTGTTTGTTTACCTGGTTCTGGTTTCCAAAGGTTGTTTTGTTTACCTGTTTGGTTTTGTAAGCCCGAAAGCCTCTTGCGGATTGCATCTAAGTCTAATGCCATAATTTTCCTCTTTTAGTTATTAATTATTATTGTTATTGTTTAAGTTAGTTGTTATTTATTACTATAATAAGTAGACTACTAACATCTTATTTATACTAAATATACGAACTTTTTATCGTTACTGCAACTGTTTATCTAAAAACTTTACTGTGTCAGCGTTCATATTCTTATGTTTTGCACAGAAGTTATAAAATTCTTCTGTTGTGTTATCAAATGTTTCCATCCACTCTATTATATTATCTTTGTGTATAGAAAACTTTTTAGATAGCAATTCTACTAGTCTTGAAAGTCTATCTCGCTCTACTTTATCACCATCTTCACGTAATAAATTATAACGCTTTCTATACCTCTTCTGTATATCTCTATACAAACTATCTGTTTTAGGATCTTGAGTACCTTTATATTCTGCTATAAATTTATCTAGATCCTTTTGCATCCATTGAAGCTCCCAATCAGCTTGCTCAAATAATACTGGGTACTCAAAATCACCATTACGGATTTTATCTATTAACCCTTTATTATATGGTAGTGATTTATGTGAACGGAATCTTCTCCACCAGTAAAATGGTGAACGTTTACCGCCTTTAGGTCTTTTAGGTGCTTTTTTTATCATTTCCAGAGTATTTGAATAGCAACTAGGGCAGTTGCTAAAATTAAAGATATTAATGTTTTAGAAGTTATACCTTCTCCCATAAAAGCGTATGTTAATATACTAAATACTATCATACCAGTACCGAATCCAATAAATCTACCTGGCCAAAGTGAACCGTCAAACGCTTCTACTACATATGTTGTTGCATATATGAATCCGTATGATATTGGCATTGAAAATAGTAACGCCATCCAAAAAGGGTGCTCTTTTGCCCATGGCCATAAAAACTGCCCGTTGGTTTGAAACCATATTAATGCTTGTCCAAAAAAGAACAACCCTATACCTACTAGTAATTTATTCATAACTTTTATTTTTATTTATAATATAATATACGAAAGTTATTAGTAGCAACCAACTTATCCCTAAAATAAATTTAATTATCTCGTAAGGTATTTTTATGATCCAGTAACCTAAACCAATTAAAACTATTAATGCTATTATTTCCATATTTTTTTATTTTTGTGACTCCGGAGGGATTCGAACCCCCAACCATCAGAGCCGAAATCTGACATTCTATCCAATTGAACTACGGAGCCGTTGTAGCCCGACGGAGAATCGAACTCCGGTTACATGGATGAAAACCATGCGTCCTAACCACTAGACGACCGGGCCTGATACTAGTCTTTTATTACTAGCTCGTAACCACCTGAGATATACTCTGTTCTATTCTTGGCATATTCCATTGGCTTTTCTTGATGAGTTTTAAATGAGGAATACCCATCTGGGCCTTCGCTTAGTATCTGTATAGTACCTTGACCTTCCCTTCCAGGATATTTATCCATTTCTACTATCACTTGTTTTTTAACAGGTGTCTTAGAGTGGTCCATATTGAACCACGCTTGCTTTAATATTTGTCTTTCTATATGCATAATTTTTGTTTTAATCGTTTAACATGTTTACATTCTTGAAAGCGTCTAAACTCCGCTGCTGGGCATTCACATCCAAATATATCGTTGGTTGTCCTCGATACTTTATAGTATTTCAGTTTGCCAGTTTTTTTATCACGAGATCCCATCTCACTATAATACCATTTCTCCATTAACTAAAGTTTTGTTCTGAGAATCTTCTACTACCTGAGTCGTCTGATTCAATGAATGGTTTACTTACCATACCCTGTTTAGCAAAATCTATAATCTTTTTACCAAATCGACTGGTAGGTTCAATGTCATGACCTGAAACACCAAAGGTAGTTATTGTCCATATATCACCTTTAGCTCCGTCAATAACACTAACACGGTATTGAACCATCACACCGTCAGCATCATCTAGCTGAATATCGTATACCATGCCTAATAGTTCTGGGTTAGGGTCTGGAGTAGTTGCTGTCAACTCTCTACTACTTAATACTTTAAATTTCGCTTCCATATTATATTAATTTTCTTTTAGTTGCTTGCTCAATAGATAAATACTCTATCTCATCTGACCATATCACCTCTACGTGATCTTTATATATTTTTATCTTTGGTCCCATATTATTGTATATTTTCAGATTCGTTAGCCCATTCCATATCTAAATCTTTAGAACAAGGTATCTGTAATTCGTTACACTCTATAGCGTCGTTAACCTCTTCTTGCGTACAAGCCATTGCGGATCCTAATTCATCTCCGTTATCCAATTCAGCTGTAACTCTTTCAGTTATCGCGTTATCTATTTGTTCTAATCTAGCAATTTCAGTTTGCAATTCTTTTAATCTAGTTTCAGTCATTTTAATTTTTATTTATTACTATTAGGATATCTTCCCTTTATTTATACCTAAAGATAAGAAAAATATCTCAGGCTACCAACTGTTTCCACAGTTATTTTAAGCTTCTAGAAGCGTTTTTTTACGATCAGCTTTCATCCAATCACCTGCTCTATCAAATCCGTCATCTAATATTTCATCACTTAATCTAGCAGCTGAGTACGAGTCTTTCCAAGCAGAAATTCCTTCGGCATCATCTATTGTATTTACAAACTGTGTAGTCTGAGTCCAAACAACTTTCTTTTTTACTGAATCTACATCTTTTACACTATACTTACTGTGAGCACGTTCATCGTAAATTGGAAGCGTCATGCTATCACTAATACCATCATTCGATAGCAAGAGAGCAAACAACTTTTCTGATACTTCAATAATTTGACCTTTAAGGTATGATTTTAAATGTTCTCCGTCCCAACCTATTAATGGTTGTTGCATTGAATCGAAAGCATTTATATCTTTATTGAAGGTAATTAGGTAAGTTGTTTTTTCTGTTTGATCTCTCATTTTTTTTTATTTTTTAATTTTTAATTTTGTTAGGGTATCTCCCCTTTATTTATACCTAAAGATAAGAAAAATATCTCAGGCTACCAACTGTTTCCACAGTTATTTTTAAACATTTCTACCGTTTTCGTATACATGTTTTACTGTAGGGAATCTTAAGGATAACCCACCATTCTGATTCATTGTTTCTTCGAAGTATTGAACTGTAATTGTTTTACCAATAAGCTGTTCTGGATTAGCATGGTATCTAATTCTTTGCTCTTGATTCCATCCTGAACCTACAGCTACTTCATGACCTTTATGCCATATGTATGCTTGAGCTAACATTGGAATAACAACTTCCTTTCCTTCTCTAATAACTCTATGTGTATCAAAATCTACACTACGTACTTCATACTCAGCATCAAAGAACTTCTTACACTTTAATAAGTTTTTCGATCTCTTACCTTCGTAACCTGCATTCTTTCTTAACATAATACCTTCGTAACCGTGTTCGTCTGCATCTGATATCATATCTGCTAGTTGCTCGTCAGATTCTACAGCATGCTGATCTAATAGACTCAATGTATCAGTTTCTTCTAGATCACAGCCTTGTAGGTTAATATATCTATCTTCTAACGTTGCAGTACCTTTTTTAGTATCAAACTCTTCTAATGTTAAGTAATCAAATATAACAAACTTCGGTTTCTTGATAGTGTGATTTTTTCTCTTGATCTGTTTCATTAACCCTTGAAAGTGCTCGTTACCATCTTTATCCATTAAGCAAATCTCACCGTCTAAAACAAAATCTCCTGGGATCTTAGATACTTCGTCTATCACCTTCTGTAAAGTAGTAAACTCATTACCTTGCCTTGAATAAGCATTTACATACTCATGCTCTTTTCTGATTATACATCTAACACCATCCAACTTTCTAGATCCTAACCATTCCTCGCTTTCAAAGTCACAAAATTTAGGTTCATACTTGGTAGCTAATGCAACATCGAATGTTGGTATTAATCCAGGTATAACTTTATTGATAACTGATTCAGAAGCTCTTATCTCTAAGTTTCTATCTATAATAGAAAATATAAGATCTGTATGATCTTTGTTTGCAATTATAAAACCATTTACCTGTGATATAGCATCATGGCCAGTAAATGTTCTATTATTTAACCCATCTAACAGACTAAAAATATCTTTGTGAGTATTATACTTAAATAAACCAGTATTTTTTATACAGTTTTTAGAAGTAACATTAAATTTTAGGAATTGATTGTATGTATAATACAACGCGTTGGTAATAAAATCATCGTTTTTTATAGTTTCGATAATCGTTTTTTTCTCAAGTAGAGAAGATGTAGACTTCATCTTATCGACGAATTCTTGTAGTTTTTTTAGATTTGCACTCATGTTTTATTTATTAATTAGTATTATTCTTTCCCCCTTTATCTACGATAAAGATACGAAATAAAACGCAGACTACCAACTGTTTTATGAGTTATTTTAGAATTTTTTTACTTTAATATACACGATTTCTTTGACTTCTGTGGATACTTGTCGTAAACCGTCTTCGTTAGTTGCTAGTAAACAATTACGATATTTATCCCAATCTACTTGATAACTTGTATCAAGAACACCGTTGTTTATCGATTTTATAAGCTCGTTTAATGCATTAATTGTGTATAATGTGTTTGTGTGCTTTTTTCTATGAAGTGATATAGTGCTATCAAGTATAGTTAAAGGTTTGGATGAATCAACATTATATGTGCACATTAATTCACTGGTGTCTGCGCTTTTTAATACGAAAATCTTGTTGAATAATACGTCATACGTGTCAACTATAAGATCTATGGTAGGTCGTAGAGACTTGTTAATTGTAAATGTACATAATAGTTGTGTTTTCATTATACGCTCTCACCTGTATCGTTTTTATACCTCCAGCTATCTTGATATTTTGCAGGTAGTTTATCAATATCAAATAGAGGTTGACCTTCTTTAGGATGTCCTGCAGGGTATTTTGCATCCCTTATAAATTTTCTAAACTCTTTAGCTTGGTTTGATTTACCTCGATTCTTACCAGCTTTTTTATGCCCCTCTGGATAATTTAAAACCGACACTAATTTAAACTTTGCATTTTTTGGGCCTTCCTTTTTGGTTGAGTCAAAGTCGGGATTTTCTTGTTTTTCAACTCCCCTAACTTCATCTGTCTCAATATGCCTTACCGCTTTCCTCCAAACCTCCTTAAGGAGCTTCCTATCCTCGTAAGGTACATTAGCCATTTGATTTACAAACCCTTTATAAAACCCATCAGTTGATCCAAGTTTTGAAGTCCGCCTACCACTTGGATCCTTAGCTCCTCCTGGTAATCCCATTGCTTGAATATGCTTTTTCCCAATTTTTGATTTGATTGATTTAATATCATCTTTTTCGTCTTTATCTATAGATTTATCTTCTAAAAATGTTCCTTTTAATTCGGCATATATTTTTTCATCCTGTTCAAATATCAATTCTACAGCATTTTGGTCTATATTTGGGCTTAGAGTTGCGGATTTAGTTCTCGGTGTTCCATCATCAGTACGAGTAAGCTTTGGTTTTGATTCATCTGGAATTTTATCGTATTCAGTTTTCAGTATTGAACCACCACCTTTTATTTTATACTCTATTACATCCATTGAAGCTAGAGCTCTTTCTTCTGTAACAGATTTTGTAGCGTTTGCTTCATCAAATACGCTGCTCATTCTTTCATAATACTCATCATCCCTATCTGCTTCATTTTTCTGGACATGTTTAATATAATCAGGCATGCTCATATCTTTCTTAGTTTGATTCATTGATGATGCGGTTAGTACAAAATTAGCGTCATGCTCTCTGTTTAAAGCATCATCGAGTGTTGGTGCACCATTATCAGAATTATTAAACCCTACTAAGTGCTCTAAGTCCATATCTTGAATTTGTAAAGGTTCACCATCATAAGCATCCATTCCACCTTGCTCTAAATAGATTCTCCAAATTAAAATAGCTCTATCTTTACTTGGTACAGATCCCCTATCTACTTGAGATTTACCATTTTCATCCTTTTGGATATTTGGATCTTTAAAATCTGATGTTGTATACTCTTTACCATCTTCACCTATTGCTATATACCCTCTAAAGTGATTGTTTTTATTTTTTGCACCAACTCTCCCTTTACCTCCGAGTTTCTGTTGAAGATCTGGTGGTAAAGCATTAAATGAATCTATTACTTCTTGCTCAGATACCTTCCGTTTTCTTATAGCTCGAACACCCTTTTCAACGTTTTCTGGTTTAGCTTCATCATAAACATCTAATAACCTCTGCTTATTAGGATCTTTAAGCACAGCATCTCTTTGAAATTTTGATTGCATATTCTTACCATAACCAGAGTTTTTTCTATCAGGTGATATCCAGGCTAATGCTACTAATTTACTAGTCCTCTCTGAGATATTACCTGTTGATGCGTCAATCTTTTCTGCTAAATGCGCTAAAGCCTTTATAGCTTTTGCCTCCTCTTTACCGTCAAGATCCCATTCAGCTTGAATTGCTAAATTTTGTATTCTTATTTTTGGATCCATATGACTTTCTACATTTAAACTAATTTGTTTTTTAAGTTCAGTAGACATCTTTTCTTTTTCCTCAGGAGTTTTAGCTGGTGTTGCAGTTGAAGCAGCCCCTGCTGTTGTAGCTTTACCAGCAATATTTACTTTGGTTGTTTTTCGCATTTTATGCTTAGCATCATACGCTGTAAAAGCAGCTTGATTCGAGAAATCTATCTCTTGTATGCTAGAGACATACTCCACAATAAACTTGTGCGGTAATCCAAAATTATACAAAACTTCCCGCAAATGATTAACATGATCAACATTTGATACATTAGGTTGACCATCGTCTACACAATAAGCCCATTCAGCTAGTATTTTATTTGTATTGAATTTCATGCATGTATTCCATAATATAATTATTAGATTGCATGT
>ENA-ORXF01002259-ORXF01002259.1-marine-metagenome-genome-assembly--contig:-NODE-2259-length-11618-cov-3.759206_pt1 | contig 11618 bp, 26 predicted proteins | sample MGYA00237864_ERZ511476 | MGnify/ENA primary metagenome ERZ511476 (study PRJEB26306, sample SAMN06343908) | marine metagenome | isolation source: coastal waters | place: Atlantic Ocean: West Antarctic... | reverse complement strand
CGCGCAACGCTGATTTCAGCTGCAAATGAAGTAAGGCTAGCGCCCTCCGCCATATGCTCGATCACGGCATCGCAATACTCGGGCTTGAACTTGGTCGGACGGCCTGCGCTCACGCCGCGATCCTTTCGCACATCGCTTTGAAAACAGGGTCTCGCTTTATCAGAGCCGACGCAATGCGGAAACTGTACAGGATAGTGGAATGGTCGCGGTTCAGCGCCTTGCCGATCTCATAATAACTCAAGCTCAGTCGAGTGCGCGCGGCCCATACGATCGCCTGTCTCGTGCGGCATGTGCTTGGGACCATCGAGGACGAGCGGATCACGCGGACTAGGCGAGGCTCATCATCCGCCGCGCGGAATATCATGACACATAGCTCCTCCGATGATTGCGATGCCTGCGCGAGCAGTTTGGCTGAACCGTACCTATCGAACGACATAGGCTTAGCCTCATCAAATGAACTGATAGCGTTCATGTCTATTCCCCCTCGATTGATTTGGATGGTGTCTTGAGCCGTTCTCTTGTGAGTATGGCGGCAAGGGCTGGCGCAGTGTCGTAATCTCCCCTCATGCAAGCGCGACCGGGGATACTGTGCGGACAGATGCCGTTCCCATCCCTGCCAGCGGTCGCAAGATAGGCGGCGCGGGTTTGGTCGTCGGTCATGCTGCGCGCTCCCAGATCAGTTTGGGTTCGATCGGGTGCTTGTCTTCGCGCGGCCTTGACGGGACCGACCAGCTATTGCCCGGTGTTTCACCGATGAGCGTCCACCCAGCAGCGACCAGCGATGTGCCCGGTTCGCGCTTGAGCGTGTATGTACCGATGCGGCGATAGCCGAGCGCGAACGTGGCGCGGGCTGCGGCTCCGTAGAGGAATGAACATGCGTTGGGGAATCCGTCAGCAACGCATAGCCGGGTGACCTCTAGGGTAACGCCATCGTCGCGGTGACGAGATACCGGGCGACCGATGATGACGACGCCGACTAGATCGCCGCCTGCCATTGCAGCGATACTGAACTTGTGCCCGACTGGTGGCGTATGATGACGATGGTGCGCCTGGACAAACGCAGCCGCCATATCGAACGCAATCGGGGCAAGCGCGAGTTTCGTCATGCCCGCAGCATCCAGAACCGCAGGACACCCGCTACCCAATCGGGTTTCATGCCGTGCTTTGCTGCCAGCTTTACAGGATCAGCCTTTGCCAGCTTGGCGTCAGGGGTAGACATCATGTCTAGGAGGAAGTCAGTTCCGGTCATGCTGCCACCTCATCGGCCCAATCGCTTCCGCGAGCGCGCGGAATGGCGACATCAACGGTTAGCTTGCGTTGAACTGTCAGGCGCTTGGCGAGGTTGTACGCCGCAGCCGCGCCGGTGAACGTGCGGTCATTGTCGCCGAATACGATCACCTTCTCGACGCCTTGCGGAGGCTCCCACTTTGCCAGCATCGTGGCGTTGACCGCCGCCCAGACGGGAATCCCGAACTTGGCGGATGCTGCCAGTGCGGTTTCGATACCCTCCGCAATGCCCAGCCGATCATCATAACCAGAAAGGCGGATTGCGGACCCGTCTGTCAGTTCACCGGGCATTAGCGCGCGGGGCGTGTCTATATCGGCCTTGCCATTCGGCCCGAGATACGTCCGATGTATCGTTACCGGCTTGCCATCTGGACCCGAGACCGCCGCGATCATCGCGGGCAACATGCCGCCACCTGGCACCGGGCACTTGGCGACATACCGCAAGCAATTGAGATTCGCCGGCATCGGCAGGCCGCGCATCGCGAAGTATGCTGTAACCGGGTCGCCCTCGGTGATGCGTTCGCCGCTTGCCCATAGCCGATTTAGCGCGTCCCGGCACTTGGCTTCTGACATAGGCTCACGGATGGGAAGCGCGACCACGTTGCTAACGATCTTGTCGACTTCAGCCGCAGCGGTTTTGAAGTCCCAGCCGTTCAGCTTTTGCAGCAGATCAAACCCCGTGCCCGCACCGCAATGCGAGCAGATAAACGTGCCCTTCCCACCCTTGTCATCGAACCTAAACCGATCCTTGCCTTCACAGATCGGGCAAGGGCCGTGCTTCCCGCTAAGGAACGAACGCTTGATGCCGAGTTGAAGGAGGATGCCGGTCCATTTGCCGCGTGCGGCTTCCGGTGTGTTGTGCATCAACGCCCTGCCCCCCGCGATTTGGCAAAGCGAATATCTTTTGCCCGCACCCAAGAGCGCAGTTCAGGCGATGGCTCGATGCCCACATCTTGCAAGCCGCGCGGCCAAACCGCTGTGATGTCGCGGTAGCAATGCGATGCCCACCCGGGCGACCGGCATAGCTGGCGCTGTAAGCCAAGTATCTCCGACCACAGCTTTTGCTTATTATCGCGGTCTAGCTTGCCCTTCTTCACACGCGCCCCGCCGAACTTAATCAGCTCGCCATCTTCGACTTCGATGTCAGACTGGCGTTCCGGCTTGAACCCGCACAGCGGGCACTCATGCGTTTTCGGTGGCTTGAGACAACCGCACGCGCCGCACTCTTTGGGCATCGGCTCGCCCATCTCTTTGCGCGTTGCCGCCTTTGCCGACTTGCCGCCTAGTAGTTTCGGATGGTGAATATCGGTCACCATGCCCAGCCGCGCATGATTGTCGGCATGATCGAGAATGACTGCCCGATCTTTACCGGGCGCAGTCCGCAATGCCCGCCCGATCATCTGGACGAAAAGCATCTCTGACTTGGTAGGACGCGCCAGCACGACGCACCGGACATCGGCGTCAACGCCCGTCGTGAGCGTGCCGATGTTGACGATGCCCGCCAGCTCACCGTTTGCCATCTGGTTGAATAACAAGCGCCGTTCGATCGCGTCGATCTTGTCGTCGCAGTATCCCATTGCGACGCCACCCGCTGCGAACTCGGCAACCAGCTTCCGCGCGTGAGCCTTATCAACCGCGAAAACCAGTGTCGGCAGACCCGCCGCGCGTTGCTTCCAGGTATCGACAATATCGGCAACCAGCTTGCGGTCCTGCATCACTTCGGATGCCCCCGCCGTGGCGTAATCACCCCCGGTGGTCTTAACGCCGGCCATATCGGGATGGCTTGGCGCATAGACATCGAACGGAGCCAAGAAACCCGCGTCGATCAGTTCAGCCATGCGAACTGGCGTGAGGAGCAAGTCCCAATGATCCGCCATGCCGCGCGCCCACGGCGTTGCGGTCAGTCCGATGAATATGCGGCGCGGGGCTTCGGTGCGGCTTTCCTTGATCCACTCCTTTACGGAATCGTACTGGACGTGAGCCTCATCAACTAAAACGATGTCAGCTTCCGGGCGCTCGCGGCGCGTCAGGGTCTGGACCGAACAGACTTGCACCGGCTGCGTTCCATCCGTGCGGTGGTGGCTTGCCTGCATCACACCGATCGCGTCGATACCCTCCGCCTCAAACGCCTCAACCGTCTGGTCGATCAGCGAGATAGCGGGCACGGTGAACGCTACGGTGCTACCCTTGGCGAGCGCGCCGCTAATGATCTCGGCTGCAATGCGGGTTTTGCCAGCACCCGTGCACAATTGCAGGATTATCCGGCGGTTACCCCGGCCAAGGTTTTGGCGCAGCAGGGATATTGCATCCCGCTGGTAATGCCTTAGCGGGCGTGCCGGAGTCACTGGCACAGCGAAAAGCGGCATCGTTCCATTGGCCTTGCCAAGGAATTGTGGTTTGAAGGCGGTAGCCATCAGAACGGGCACCATGCGAAAGACAGCGGGGCGGTAAATTGAGGCTCGCCTACCCGCCCAAACTGTGATTTATCTTGGCTAGGCCATGCCGACCGACGCATCAGGCGCACAAACCCGGCTGTGAAGCGGGACAAGTCCCCCCAGTCCTTTGCCAGCGGGCGACGTTCCGTCGGTTCTTCTTCTATCCGTGTGCAATTTTTGCACGGTTTCTTCGGCTTATTGATAGCCATTCGCACCAAATCGCCAGCGATCTGCACGACGCGCGACGGGCAAAGCGTTTCGAATATCGTGGTCAGGCAAACCGTGTAGCGCGTGGCCTTGCGTCCGCCCTTTTCATAGGCGACGGCCTTGATAAACCCGCGCTCACGAAACTCGCCAAGATAGGTCTTAACCGTGCGGATCGACACATGCGCCATCGCGGCGAGGCGTTCCGCGCCGGGGTGCATGGTTCCTTTGTCGCGGTTGGCGAACCAAAGGTTGACCAGCGTCGACAGGACGTTTTTGCGGTTGGCGTTCAGATCGCGGCTTTTGCCGATCGCTCGACGGATTGCGGCACGCTCTTGTCCGGGCGCGGATGCGGCGAAACGCTCGCGTTCGGTAATGGCTTGCGGCGCAGTTTGGGTGTGTTTATGTGCAGTCATAGCATTCGCCTCCACTTGGCGGGTGTGAGGGCGGGCCTTGATCGCGACTTCCACGAAGCGATCGGCTCGCCCGTCCTTTTGGACAGGGTTAAAGTGAATGGGCACGAACCCAATTTTGGTGCTCACCATCATCGCTCGGTGATCCCCGCAATGATAGGTTTGATGATGTCACCGATCGCGCGGAACGTGGTGGCATCCTCTAGCGTGATGACGACCTTGCCGTTCTGGCATCGTTCACCGATAATGACGGTCGGTTGCTCGAACCCGGCGTCATCAATGCCGTAAGCGTCCGCGATGCCGTCCTGGTAAGCCTTGAGCGCAGCGGTTGCGTTATCCTTGTCGGGCAGCGGCCCGCGAGGCTTGGCGTAGAATGTGGCCACGAGCCGCTTAGGAGCCGCAGGGCGCGCAGCATCGGCCAAGGTCGCCATCTTTGCCCACACGCGATGCTTTTTCGTCTCACGGCTCTTGTCGGCCCAATGGGCGCGACCGTTCGGCCACAGTGATTTGTGCGGAAAGGGAAGCTCGATCATGCCGCCATCCGCCGTTCTTCGCGATCCCGGAGCCAGTCGGCGCGCTCGATGATTTCTTCACCAGTCAGGACAAAGGCCCCGCGAAGCCAATGCGTCCCCGTTAGAGATGCTACGCCATCGGGCGTGCAGCGCTTCACAGAACCAAACCGTTGGAGATAGCTGACAGCCTGTCCCACCGCAGACATGTCGCGGTCGTACCGCTCCATCGAAGGCGCTAAACCGTGCCCCAGGGTTTGCGAGCGCCTGCCCAATGGCCGCATCGATGGCTTTTTCTGCGCCTTCGGTCCTGGCCGGGTCATCGTCACCGACTGCGCGCGAACAAGTCCAAGTCGCTTGCACCATGTACCGATGGTTGAGCTGGACTTCCCGTAGTGCGTCGTTAGCTTTGCCTGCGACATGGTTTGCCAGTTTCGGGCGAAGTCAGCAGGAATGTGGCTGGTATCCCCCGGGCGCGAACCGGGCTTAGCAATCCATGGCCCTAGTCCGTGCTTTTTGACGCCCTCGATAATCATCTTGCGCGAACAGCCGACGCCAGGCGCGATATCTCGTGCCGTCAAGCCTTGGGCAACAAGCGCACGCACAGAGTCCTTTGTCGCGTCTGTCCAGATGGTCGAGGCGATCATGCGCCCCACCCCTTGCCGACGAGGATACCCTTTGCTTCCAGTTCCTTGCGGAGCTGCAACATCTGTTCTTCGATGCGTAGGCGGTCGACCATGACGGCGCGGGCCTGACGCCGGGAGATAGGTGCGGCGGTCATGCTGCCTGCACCTGCTTACGAAGCAGCGCATCAAGCGCGTCGCGAGCGTTCTCGGTTTTCCATGTGCGGCCACGACAAATCTGCGCCATGCCGCTGACGCTCAGCCCGTACTCGCCCGCCATCTCCATTATGTGCTTCCACGAGCCATCAAACTTTGCTCGAATTTCGGCGACCGTTTCAGCGTTTAAAATAGACCGGGGATTGCGCTCGCCACCGGCGTCTGTCCCGTGGCTGATCCTATCCCGCTGGTTTTCTTTCGGCGTCGCCCACCGGAGATTTGCCGCGTTATTATTGAAAGGGTCGCCATCGTTATGCGCGACTTGATGCTCCGCCGATGGGCGAGCGCCGTTAAATGCCTCGCATACGAGCCGATGGAGCAACAGGTTTTTGCGTATGCCATCGTTTACAAGCGCGACGCGAGCGTAACGGCCTCGTGTCGATACGCGAACCACAAAACCTGCAGGTCTCGTGCGCGCCGGAGTGATACGCCGGATGTCTCCAATGTTGGAAACCTCGTATGCCGGATAACCGGGGACAGCCGCCCACTTCACAACTCAACACTCCGAGGAGTAGCTTTGCGCAGTAAATGGTCGATCGCGTCGCGCGCGTTTTCTAGCGAAGTCCGATTCTGTGCTACCTCGCGGGGCGTAATCTCGTTATCGTCGGACAGCGCGATCGATAGGGCCAGTGCGGCGCGCAGAACGCAGCTTTCGTGTTCGCGGTCGTGGACTGCTACAGGGCGACTTTCGACGCACAGGCGGTCATACAGGCCGGTGAACCTCCCGTTCCATTCCCGCTTGCCACGGGCTAACGTGATAGCGTCCATCGTTGCCGAGCCATCGCAATATTTCGCGGCTTGGTCTTCGCTCTTGCCAAGGATCGCACCCAGATCGGAATAGGTCAGCCGGTCCTCGTGCTTGATCGTGGACAGCGCGCTAGCGAGGGAATCAAGCACCTTCGAAGCGGAAAACACGGGTTTATCCCCGTGGAAAGCCGTATCAGTCACAGCGTATCTCCGTGGTTATGGAAAGAGTTGACCACCCGCCGATCCGCGCCATCGTCCCCGTTGAGAGACGCGTTGCATCCCTTCAGGGAATGCTCGTGTTGGGGTGGATTGAAGTCTGTGCGGACTTGCTCAGAACGCAGGAGGCGCGCGCACATCTGGAACAGCGAACAGACAACGCCGAACCAGAACATGCCGAACGCCAGACCGCCGATCAGCAGGACGAACCAGTTGTGGGCTATCCAGTTCATGAGGACACCGGTGGGTGGATGTCACACCAATGACTCCAATGTTCAGAACCACAATCGTAGGTGGCATCATCCAGCAGTTCGTCGGCAAAGCGCCAGTATCCGGCTTCACCAATCTCCGCAGCGTCCTCTGCGTCGTATTCCGCCCAGTATACGCATTCCGGCCATTCATAGCCGTCAGCCCAAACCATGATGATCATGCCATCCTTGGGCGCGCTCGCGATCGGCATCCATCCGTTTGCATCGGGTGTGTTATCCCCGGTCATGCGAACCGCCCGACGTACGAGCGCGAATAATGTACACGCAGCCCCAACAGTGTGACGAGAATGCCGGTTCGCGCATCACGCTGAAAACAAAACAGGCGCGGCCACAGCCCGATCGCCAGCTTGGTAGAGTAGCCGCCGTATTTCGGCGTGCCGCGCTCCCAGCAAATGCGGAAAAGGCGATAGTGCCGCTGGATCGTGTCGAGGCGCATCACGCGCTTAATTCGGAGGCCGCTCATGCCGCTACCGCCGATTGGCTGGTAGGCTTGGCGGAAAGCACGATCGGCTTAGCTAGGTCGGTGATGGACACCGCGCCGTCTGTCGCAAGCGCGATGCGCTCCGCAGTGGCGATTGACGGCTCGCGCTGCCCGTACACGTATTTATGGATGGCACCGGACGAAAGCCCTATGCGAGCGGCGAACGTATCAACCGTTTCGTCGCTTTTGGCGAGATAGTCTTTGAGCGTCATGACTGCTATCTTGCCCACTGTGGGCAACTTGTCAAGACGGCATGGTTGCCCAATTGGATATATTCCGCGCGAAACGCCGGTGCCCCACTATGGGCGCATGTCAAATCGCATCAGAGAATTGCGCGACCGGATCGGCTACAGCCGTAAGGCGCTGGCGGAAATGATCGGCACGACCAGCAACCAGCTCGTTAAACTGGAGAACGGCGACCGCCGCCTAAGTGACCATTGGGCCGAACGTCTCGCGCGCCCCCTTGGCGTTGAGCCTTACGAATTAATGCTTCCCGAAGGCGTGCCGATCGCGTTACGTATGGTCCCGATGTTGGGCAGCGTATCGTGCGGGAACTGGAAAGAGGCTATCGAGAATAGCACTCGTCGCGTGCCTACAGTGTTCGGCGGTCCCAACTCTTTCGCCTTGGAGCCTGACGGCGACAGCATGGACAGGCTCATTCCCCTTGGGGGCTACATTGTCGTTGACCCCGACCAACTCGGCCTGAGCGATGGCAAGGCCTACGTCATTAAGAACGAGGACGAGGAAGCCACCGCCAAGGTTTACCGATCCAATCCGCCGCGCCTGGAGCCTTGCTCAAACAACCCCGAGCATGAAGCCATCCTTGTCGGCGAACACCCATTCCGCGTCATTGGTCGCGTGGTTGGCGTGATGTCGAGCCTGTAACGTGGAGATAGGCTCCCCCCTGTTCTGCGGGTTCATCGCGGTCATGTGTATGTTGGCATATATCGGGCGCAGCATATCATACGAGGCGCGGTCGCTACGCCACGCGCTAAGCCAACTCGACGAAACCAACGCACGGCTGCAAGAGATATGCTCTCTGCTTCGGGTTGTGGACGTCAACGTGTCGCATATCCGAAACCCGTCGCAGCATAATATAGGCGCCTACGACGACGAATAACTAATTTGCCCACAGTGGGCAATTAATGCTTGACGGTTGCCCACTATGGGCATATTCCTATCTCAACGACGCAGCCCCCGCAGCGTCAGGAGATTAGGTCATGGGACGACTTTCGAATTACACCCGCGAGGAAATGGCGACGGCGCTGGTCAAGCACCGGTTCGCAGATCGCGCCGCTGCGCTGGTTGCGGAAAGCCAAGAGCTGTTCCGCCTGCTTTATGATTTCCACCACGACGCCGACACGCGGAAGCATATGGCGGCGATCCAGAAAAAGCACGGCGAGGGCTTCGGCCAGCGCAATAATCTGACCGCCAACGTTATGGGCCGCAAGGTTGAAGTCGGTCATCGCAGCATCGCGAAATACTGGCGCGCTGAAATGGCAGGGCGCGCCGTCCTTAGCGACGCCAAGGGCTACAGCGGAATTGGCGTTGACAGCGATACCCCGCTTGCTTCGCGCCTGATTGTATTTGCCGATGCCGAAGAGGCAATGCGCGGCGAGATTAATCCGGCTTACCGCGAAGCAATGGGCGCGCTGGCGCAGTTCACCACCGCCAAGCGGCTTGCTGAAGACTGGCCCGAAGCAATGCCCGTCATCGGTAGCCTCATTCCCGAAGACGACCGCGCGCTTCCCGTTGTGCAGGTCGCTGGCCTCAACGCCAAGTTCGACCTTCCTCCGGCTGATCGGATGGCGGCATGAAATACCAGCCCATCACCGCAGAGCGCACCGCACCCGGTGAGCATCATTGCGACCTCACCCTTGATGAATGCCGCGCCAAGGTAGGCACCTCATCGGTTGATTACGGCGCGCTTGGCCGCGCTACGCCAGAGCAGCTTACCGAAGCGATGTTCGCCATCTGCGGCAAGCGCGAAGACCCTGCGGTTATCCGGGCACGTCGGGAGCTGGGGCTGTGAGCGCGGTAACCTTGTATCGTGAGATCGATGCGCTTGGCGGTTCCGGGATGCCGTCCGAGGGTGAAAACTGGAGCCGAGGATATAGCGAGGCGCTAAGTGATGTACTGAGCATCCTCAGTCGGCGTGGATTCAGCGAACACCACAGCCCTGTGACTGACCTTGTATCCGCCCTGACACCGATCCTGTCGGACATAGGTCAGGCTGGCGCAGATGGTTGGACGAATGGCTATGTCCACACGACTGACCTTGATCGTTTGCAGCAAGCGATTGCGCAGGTGTCGGCATGAACGACCTCAGCAGCGCCTTTCATCCTGCGGCGGAAGCCCTTGGTGCGGTTGATCCCTTCTACACGCCGATCCCCGTCCTTCCGGTCATCACAGAGCAGCCCCGCGAACTTGGCTGGGTCTTTGCCCGCCTGATCGATCCCACCCCCCTTACGCCCTCTGAGTGGGCTGCAATCAATGAAGAGGAAGCGCGTCATGGCGAATGAACTGACTAGCGCAGAACGCGAAACGCTTAATTCCGCCGCTGCCATCATTATTGCGCATACACCGCTCAAAACAAGCTGGAGCATTAGCGCGCAGAACTTTCACGGAAATCCGTCCGTTGATCCGACGTATTTCGATACGAACTTCGAACAGCACAGCGCACACGCTGGCAAGATCATCCGAGGGGAGACGTTTGCGGATCGTATTCAGTGCGGGATCGATATCCAAGCGCGCGTCGATGACGATGCCGATGGCTACAAAGCCCGCCGCATCGCGCAGTTGCAGGCCGAACTCGCCAAACTGGCAGATGCAGCATGAACCGCCCCTATTCCATGCGCGCCGCTCGGGTTATCACCAGCGAGCCATCATTCACCCCTCACACAAGCCAATGGCAGGCAGAGCGCGCGCGTGGCGTTATCCTTCCCGCGCCGGTGCCAGCTCGCCTTAGCTGGTGGCATAACCCGGTAGCTGAAGCACTCGGAGCATCGCTGCTGGTTGTGATTGCTATCGTTGCGGGGTTGGTTTCGTGAGTGCGCCAGATAACCCGTCGGCGTTTCCTTACCCCGACCTTCGGGATGAAAGCGGGTGCGGCATCATAGAGGGTTCGCATGGCATGACCCTTCGTGACTGGTTCGCCGGGCAATGCCTGCCATCTGTCATCGTGGCAACCTCCGCAGGTCAGCACCAACCTGGAATTGCAGGTGATACGCGCCCGATGGACATGCGGATTGCTAGCGATGCCTATCGCCTTGCCGACGCCATGCTGCTCGCCCGCGCCACCCCCACCAATACGCAGGAGCAAAAGTGATGAACGCTGTCACCAAACATGAACCGGCTGGCGATGTGACCGATATCGAAGGCGGCTTGCTCGCCATCATCGACCGGGCCTCGCGCGATCCGAACGTAGACATCGACAAGATGGAGCGGCTCTTTGGTCTGCATGAGCGCATGGTTGCGCGCGATGCCGAGGTTCAATTCAGTAAGGCGATGGCGCTGGCGAAATCCGAGATGCCCCAGGTTCTTCGCGACGGCAAAAACGACACCACTCGGTCATCCTATACTAATCTGGATACGCTCGCCGCTGCTGTCGATCCGGTCATCGCCAAGCATGGTTTCTCAATGTCTTTCGGCACCGCAGAAAGCCACCTTGAGAGCCACTATCGGGTGACATGCCGGGTGCGCCACAGCGGCGGTTTCTTCGAGGATCACTTCGCAGACGTGCCATCCGATACCGTTGGCATGAAAGGCAACCAGAACAAGACCGCCACGCACGGCTTCGGGTCCACAATGAGCTATGGCCGTCGCTATCTCAAGCTGCTGATCTTCGACATCGCAACGACCGACGATGACGGACAGGCCGCGACGGTCGGCGCGCCGATCGACTTCACCCAACTCAATCTGCTGCAAGCGCGGTGTTCCGAGGTCGGGGGCAATGAGGCGCGGTTTGCTGCGATGCTCAAGGTTTCCAGTCTTGCCGCGCTTCCTGCTGCTCGGTTTGCAGAGGCCATGCGGGAGCTTGATACCAAAGAGCGCAACGCAGCTATCGCAAGGCTCCCGAAATGAGTGCCGAGATCATTCAGGGGACCGATGAATGGTTCGCCGCGCGGCTTGGCAATGCCACGGCCTCCCGGATCGCGGACATCGTGGCGAAGACCAAGAGCGGCTATTCCACGTCACGGGCCAATTATCAGGAGCAGC
>ENA-ORXF01002254-ORXF01002254.1-marine-metagenome-genome-assembly--contig:-NODE-2254-length-11636-cov-5.431006_pt1 | contig 11636 bp, 9 predicted proteins | sample MGYA00237864_ERZ511476 | MGnify/ENA primary metagenome ERZ511476 (study PRJEB26306, sample SAMN06343908) | marine metagenome | isolation source: coastal waters | place: Atlantic Ocean: West Antarctic... | reverse complement strand
GACGTAGATGATGCAAGTATCTTAGAACCATTCTCTAATTCAAGAGAACCCTTGTTCCATGACATTACTCCTTGTTGTAACCATTTAGGTAAATGTTCGTATGCAAGTTGTAGTCTTGATAATAAATCTCTCGCAGTTGCAGCCTTATTTGCAAGGATTGCTATGTTGACACTATCGTTAAATAATGCGTAGTGTAATAGATAGGATACCATAACAGTAGATTTACCAGACTGTCTAGGTAGTTTACAGATAGTAAAACGATTATTATGAAACGTACCAACCATTTCTTTTTGGAATGGATACATCTTAAAAGGTATAAGACCTTCATCTAGAGAAACAATTCGTACATAGTTCTCTATGAAATACTGTGGGTCTTCCATACACTTTGCATACTCAGAGAGTTGGTCGTTAGTCCACTCTTGAGATATGTTTGCTTTCTTGAGGTTTGGATTACCTAGATATTGATTATTCTCTGTCATTTTTCATTGCTTCTATATCTTCACGATTTTTAATAATGTGTCTATTTTGATTCTTATCAATAAGAGCTTGTAGTTTTTCTGCTTTTTCTTTTTCTGTATCTAAGTGTACATCATTCTTTATAACCTTTTCAAGTTTTAACATTGCAATTCTTTCGTTTGGTACAAATCTCCAAAGATATCCTTTGTTGGAGTATATACCAAAAACAGTTTCGGACATTCCAATACTTACAATTATTGCATCTGAACCATCTAGTATTACATGGTCGCCTGCATTAAATGCCTTGTTCATTTTAAACTTCATACCTTTTGCAATACCAGTTGCCACATCCTTTATCCAGATTGCAACAATTAAACTAATAAGTATTCCAATCCAAGGCAATAGAAAGTCTGTTAATTGCATGGTTTGATCATCAAGCATCTTTTTTTCCTTTTAACATCTTTTGTAATTCAGCAGTTGAACCTACGAATAACGCATTGGTTACATTCTTTGGTGCGTTGTTAGGAACGTCTTTTAGTTTCTTCATCTTTGCCTGTAAATCACCAAGTTTCTCTGTAACCTCTGCAACTGATTTGATTAGTTGTCCAGCCACTTCATATGTTCTTGGGTGTTCACTCTCTCTTGCAATATCTAGAATACCATCTATCGCATCTTGACCTCGTTCTATAAGACTATAGAAGTTTTGTCTTTGATACTCATAGTCTTTATCAATATCGTCATCACCAACAGGAACTACCTTTTGTTCCCTCGTAACAACGGGCTCAGTAACTTCTGCAACAACACCTAGAGTATTGTTTAGAATATCTGTAGAGTTTTTCACTACTCATCACTTCCTGTTTTTGGATTAAAGACTTTAGCATCTTCAAAGAAAGATGTTGCTTCATTAAATCCAAAATCATCATCTGCATCAGCAGATGCTGGTGAAGGTGTAACAGTATACCTTTGTTCACGTTTAGGTGATTGGTCTGGTAAGTCTGTATACTGGTCAACTTGAACAGTCTTGATAACACCTGCTGAAGTAACAGGGCCATATAGATAGAATTTTGCAGTAAATGTCATAGTGTATATAATTGCACGTCTTTCTGTAAAGTCACCTTGATAGTTATCTTCATAAGACACACTATTTAAAATAATAGGAACATCTCTTTTAATACCCATGTCAGCCATATCATTAACTGTCAATGTATAGTCTGGTTGAAAGTATGGTAGTATCTGTTCTACAATCTGTAATGCGTCATCTGAATTCTTTGCCATTGCATATAAAGTAAACGCAATATTATATGGTACTGGCATAAATTGTGTATCTAGTTTATCTGCATTATCAGCTGATTTCTTTACTTTTCTAAATTTTTGAACACGATTTAATTTTCTTGAAGGGTCATAAGTAATTCCATTCATTTCAAAACCAAGTCGTGGTAATGTAACAGCAACTTTAGATGCCAAAGCAGGGTCAGAGTTTAATCTTGCAAGGAACTTCTGTTGTGGCCCATATGCAAGTGGTACTTTCATAGATTGTACTACAGCACCAGAACTATTTTTTCGTACTATCTGAATGTTATTAAATAGTGTTCCAAAAGAAACGACTATTTTTCGCATAGTTTCGTGATAAAATTGATTTCCTAACATTATATATTCTCCCTATTCATTATATATTCTATATTATTCTATAATTTAAAACCATAGTTGAATCATTTGCTAATGTTGAACCAGATTTATTAGTGATACGAACTTTAAATGACCCAGCCACTACTGTATGAATGGTTATATCAACATCTATACTTGCATTTGCGAGGACAGAAGATGTAGCTAATACTTTATCACTTGTAATTACAACATCAGCGTGTTCTGCATTATCAGCTAAAGTTGCAGCTAAAGTAAGAGTGTGACTAATTTTAAAATTGTTTGATGTAACTGCACCAGCACTTGACGCAACATCAGAAGCAGCTGCAGTATTACCAGCACTTGCATCTAAAATATTAAGTTCAACAGCAGTTGCTGTAACGTCTGTTAGGTCTGTCGGAGCAAGTGTGATATTAGCACTACCATTAAAACTTACTCCAGCAATAGTTCTCGCAGTTGCTAATGTCGTGGCAGTTGCAGCAAGTGCTACTGCGATATTTGCTGTACCATCAAATGAAGTACCACCGATTGTTCTTGCAGTTGCTAACGCAGTTGACGTTGCAGCGAGTCCTACAGCAATATTTGCTGTACCATCAAATGATGTTCCACCTATAGTTCTTGCTGTGGCAAGAGCAGTAGCTGTTCCAGCAAGTCCAGAAGTATTTTGATTACCACCAGCATTTACGCCAGGCAAGTTAATATTTGCTGAACCATTGAATGATACACCACCGATTGTTCTAGCAGTTGCGAGTGTTGTTGCAGTTGCAGCAAGACCTACAGCAATATTTGCTGTACCATCAAATGATGTTCCACCAATTGTTCTAGCAGTTGCTAATGCAGTTGATGTTGCAGCGAGTCCTACAGCAATGTTAGCACTACCGTTAAATGATGTTCCACCTATAGTTCTAGCAGTTGCAAGTGTTGTTGCTGTATCTGCATTACCTGTAACATCACCAGTTAATGCACCAGCTAATAGTGTTGAAGTTAATAAACCAGTATTACTATTAAATGTTAAATTAGAACCACTCTTTGGTGGTAAATCTCCAGTTGCTGCTGTTGCAAATAATGGAAAACAAGTTGTATCTGTTGACTCATCTGCTACCGTAACAGCAGTACCAACAGATGCTAAAGCAACTGCAATATTTGCTGAACCATCAAATGATGTACCACCAATAGTTCTAGCTGTTGCAAGTGTTGTGGCAGTTGCAGCAAGTCCGACAGCAATATTAGCACTACCATCAAATGATGTACCACCAATAGTTCTAGCTGTTGCAAGTGTTGTTGCAGTTGCAGCAAGTGCTACTGCAATATTAGCAGAACCATTAAATGATGTTCCACCTATTGTTCTTGCAGTTTCAAGTATAGTGGCAGTAGCTGCATTTCCAGTTGTATCTTGATTTAGAGTTCCAACAACAAAATCTAAAGTATTGTCAGCATCATCATAACTTACTGTAATTCCAGTTTCAGTATTACTTCCAACCATTGCACCAACTGTATCTGAAATTGTTTCAGAAAGTGTTACACCAGCAATTGTAATTGCATCAGCTTCTAATGTTCCATCTATATCTACATCACCAGATATATCTAAATCTGCCATAACAGCAGTTCCAGTTATATTTGGTGTAACAATAGTTGGTGTAGTAAGAGTTATTACTGAAGCAGTTGCACTAATGCCAGTACTTAATGCAGATGCATCTCCAATTAAAGTATAAATCTCTGAAAAGTTATCGTTGACTTTATCAGCAGCTACTCTTAGGTTATCTCCAGTACCATCATTAGCACTACCTATTCCGAGTGATTGCAATGCCATTATGTTCTCCTAAATTTGTTTAGCATATTATTATCCTGAATTCCCAGCATCACCAAACGGATTGTTTTCTGAAAAATCTAATATATCGTCATCTAATGAATCAAATAATTCATTCTGAGCAGTTTTATCTGTACTTGCATCCCCTACTATATAGTCCTCTTGAATTAAGTATTCTGCATTACCAGTATCAGCTGCATTTTCAAGAAGAATATTTGTACCAAATGATGGTGGGTCTATAGTAACCAATGTTGAATCTACAGTAGCAGTTGTTGAATCAAGTGTATAAAAAGTATTATCTATAGTAAATGCTTCACCTACAGTACTTGCTTGTTCAAGTGTAAATTGGAATTCAGCAGTACTTACACTTAAACTATCTTCTATTGCATCTATCTCAGCAATACCAGTATCAATAATCTCTTGACTATATTCATACTGTTTACATCTTAATTTGTAGACTGGGTTGTTATCTAATTGATGGAATGGTTCATCATGGTCTACAAAACTTACTTCAAAAACTTTTGTTAATACTGGGTGAAAAACTAAATCACCTTCTAGTGGTCTGTCTGCATCTGTAGCTGCAGTATCTTGTATGATATAAAAACTACCATCACCACTCACAGTTGTCAAGTTAGATGAATTTCCTACTTGGTCTATTGTTGCAGTTTCTAATAATATACTACCACCAGTCGTATCCGTCCCAGATTCAATCTGAACCTGTCTATCTAAATCTTGAAATCTTTCTTTGGAAACTACAAAGGTAATCTCATTACGATTTTCTAAACCGAACTGAGTCATTATTTCTTTGTCGCCTGCATAACCCTCACCATCTTCAACATACATCTCAATTGGGTGTTGTGTGTTGAATTGATTTAAAGTATCTTCACCAAATAAAGTATCTTCGTTTACGGATTGTCTGTCCATATAAAAAACATCATGTCCGTATATCTGAATTGCTTCTTTAATCAAATTTTGATAAAGAGTTCTTTCAGATGCAATTGAAGATAAATTGTTTGTATGAAATGCACTATTAACAGCCATTGATTATCCCTTTATCATTAAGTCTGGGTATTGCATTAAATCTATTTTTTCTTCTAACTTTTGAATTTCTTCTAAAGCTTGTGTGTAGATAGTTTCACCATTCATAGTAACACCACCCAACATTGCAACACCACCAAACTTAGAAAGGTTTGCACCCCATTGTTGTTTGATAAGAGCTGTTGTGTATCTCTTTAGATGAATATCATCAAACATATCTGTGTATGAAGCTGGATCTACTTTTCTATAACATTCTATAATAAGATACTCGCCAACAGTTACACTTTCCCAATCCATATCTAAGTATAAACGATTTTGGTGTTCGTTAAAACGAATAGGAACTTCACCTACCAATATATGAGATAGATGGTCTAGTTGTTGCATAGTCATTTCATATTGTAGAATAGATGTAGAACTAAAATCATATAAGTCATTTAGTCGTAATTGATATCGCATATCAAACATACTATTTGTTGATGAATCATCTAAAGGAAAAATTTGTAATACGGATATTACAGAGGAAGGCATAGGAATATAATTCTTACCCTCTTCAAAACTTGAACTTACAGAACTATCTAATGTATCTGTTGCAGTAGTTGTATCATTAGACCGAGCTCTATCTATATCAGCTTGTGTTAATACATGTTTAAGATACATTTTTTCTACACCATCATAGTGATAATGTGAGAAGTATTGTACTGCTTCATCAATTCTATCATCTACTTGGTCATCTGATACATTAATGTCTATTACACCAAATCCTAATGCTCTTAGACAGTAACTTTTTAATGTTGCTTTTGAATTTGGAATCGCCATGTTATTTCCTTTTTAATACTATTTATAACAACTTAACCTAGTGCAATACCTATTGCAGTCGCATCATCTAATGCAGCACCAGCAGTTGTCATTGCATCACCGTTTTCATCTACAAATGATGTAGCAGTTAACGCACCAGATGATGAGTTAAATGATAGATTACTTCCACTTTTTGCAGCTAAATTACCACTTGCAGCAGTAGTAAATAGTGGGAAACATGTTGTGTCTGAAGATTCATCTGCAACATTAACTAAAGATGATGTACCCTCAATCGTTGCAGTAATATTTGTAACAGATAGTGTGTCTGTTGAAGGGTTGTAAGATATTCCAGCATCTGTTTTAAGTGCCTCTGCTGTTGCACTACCGTTGTTATCTGCAACAAATGTTAAGAAGAAAGAATCATCTGTAGCATCTGATACTGTTTTAATTGTATTGGCCGCAGTTGCTAATGCAGCTGTACCACTTGTATTTTGATTACCAGCAGCATTTACGCCAGGCAAATTAATATTTGCACCACCATCAAATGAAACACCACCAAGTGTTCTTGAATTTGCAAGTGTTGTTGCTGTGTCTGCATTACCAGTAACATCTCCTGTAACATCACCTGTAACATCACCAGTAAGGGGCCCTGCAAATGCATCACTCGTTACTGTACCATCAAAGAACGCATTTTTAAATTCAAGACTATTTGTACCCAAGTCAATGTCATTATCCGTTACAGGAATAATCGCACCATCTATAAGTTTTACTTGATGTGCGTTTGCGGCATAGAAGTGTATTTCGTCAGCAGTTTCAAAATCAATCTTAGTTTGGTCATCTTCACCAATTTTTATGTCAGTTGCAAGTAAAGAAGTGATAGTAGTTTGTGCAGCTGTTAGTGCAAAATCATAAGTACCATCTCCATCTTGATAGGTAACTGTAATACCTGTTTCAGTATTACCACTCACCATAGCACCAACTGTATCTTCTATAACCTCAGTTAAATCTATGTTCGCAGTACCGTTAAAAGACACTCCGTGAATTGTTCTTGCAGTTTCAAGTGCAGTAGCAGTAGCTGCATTTCCAGTTGTATCTTGATTTAGAGTTCCAACAACAAAATCTATTGTTCCATCAGCATCATCATATGTAACAGAAACACCTGTTTCAGTATTACTAGTAACCATTCCACCAATAATATCTTGTACAGTTTCAGCAGATGCATATTTGTTTGTTGAACCTTCTGTTAAATCGTCAGTATCAAACCCTGTGAAGTTTCTAGTATTTAAAAATATACCCCAACCCATAAAAGCATGAACTGAACATTGATAAAATAAAACAGGTGGTGTGGTGTCAGTTGGTATAATTTGTGTGTATGCACCAGACTGGCCTGGAGTTCCATTTGTTGTTACACCAGTTGTGTATGCAGTTGACTTATCTGCTTCAAAGTAAAATCTTAATGGGTGTCCACTATTACTTGAATCTGATTGGTCAAACCTGTATGTATTTTTTGGAAGCATTTGAAGATATGGAGCAAACACATCACCAATTTTATAACCGTTTGAACTGCCTGCACCAAAATAAGGGTGTGAAGAATCTTTAGTTCCAACTGTTACTGTAAGTGTTTGAACACTAGCACTATAAGGAAGGGCTGTATCTAATTCTAAATTAGGGTCTGAACCTACAAACTTTCCAGTAGTAGAATTAAACTTTAAATATTTATTATTGACCTTTGCTGTATCTCTATCAACATCATCTAGAAACTCAAGTCTTACTTCACCACCACCAGCACCAGACATTTTTGATGATGCAATTTGTTGACTAACAAGTGACCTAAAGTTATCAAACTCTTGTCTTATTGTACCAATCTCATTTAACTGTTCTTTAACCTCTGTCTTAGATTTCATATCATCTAAGTTAGCAATAACATTAGTGATAAGTTCTTGTGTTGCTTCTACAGTTTGTTCTTTAGTTGGTAATGCTTTTTGTTTAACTTCTGTTAATGCTTGAGTTATATCTAATGGAGTATTTTTAGCAGCTGTAACTAAGTTAGGTGTTACAACTTCTTCCTTCTGCATCTCTTTCGTTTTCTTCTTCATCTTCTCAATGTATGTACGATAGATTGCAGCCTCTGCTGTCTTACCCATTTCTTTTGCACGTTGTTCCATTGCGATTGCAGCTTGTATCTTGTGTGCGTGTTTCTTACCAGAACCTTCTATCTTACTAACACTTGCTCTTGCAGTTTCAACATCTTTGAAACCTAGACCTTGTATTGTTCCTTTTGGATTTTCGTCTGTATATAAATCAGAGTGACTATCTGAACCAGCAGGTTGACCTTTCTTGCGTGGTATTCTTGGTACTTCTACTAGACTTGAGAATAAGTTTTGAAGAGCTTCTAGTTTATTATCTTCTTCCTCTTGAGTAACAACTTTTGGATAGATATCTTCAACTTGTAATTTTAATGTGTCTGTATCTTCAACTTCTGGTGGTGCATCAAGGATAGCACCGAAGGAAGACATCAAACCAGCAAACGCACCTAGTTTATCTTCATCTTCTGTCGATAGTGATTTTGTTTCTACTATAGGTTCTTCAATAACTATATCAGCAATTTGAATAGCTTTAGGTTCTTCTAATGTAATTTCTTTTTTAGGAGTTTCGTCAATGACTTTTACAACTTCTTGTACAGACGTAAGAAAACTATCAAGTTCTTTTACTTGGGATTCAGTCTTAATTTTATTTTCTTTATTCTCTATTTTTGCGTGTTTAGCTGCATCTTCAAGTTCTTGAAATAAACTGGCTAAATCTGATTTAGTTGCAAGATTTACGTCTGACATGACAATCCCCTTTTTACTATTTATATAAAGAGATTATCCTATAATTTATATGCCAAGTCTGATTTATTAGGCCAGTTGTTAACAATTGTAGGTATACCCAACGAAGTAAATACATGAGCAGTACCACCATCTGCGACACCTGTCAATGAAATAATTGCCTCATCACCAAAGGTACTTGGTGTAAGAGATAATTTAAATGTGTTAGTAGCAGCACTATGCACATAATATGATTGTTCACTTATAAGACCTTTAATTGGGTTGTCATCATCTTTTTGTCCGTCACTATATGTAAGTTCTTCATCATCTACAAACCCATGACTGTTTTTTGTAATAGTATTGTTTGATGTACTTACTACTCCAGAAGCAGTTCCGTCAACTGATATTTTTGCAGTTGCACCAGCAGTTGTTGTATTAACAGTTTCTAACGCACCAATATTAGCTGCACCATTAATAGCAGATTTTACAGCTGCATATACAGTTCTTGCTGCTGTTCTAAACGCAGTTATTTTATCTGGAATTGCAACACTTGTTTCTGATTTACGAGCAATATACCAATCTGTAGGTGCAAGTACATCATTACACATTTCTTTTGCATGAAATACTTGTTCAGATTTAACAGTTGCAAGAGTTCTATCAGCAGATTTTTCACCAATAGTTTTAACTACACTAGCTTTGTCTTCTGCTATTGCATAAGCTTCATCTACCTCTATGTAGTAAGTTGTGTCAAGGTGTGAACCAGTAGTTGTTATAGGAACTAAACCAACAGCTTTTCTTTCAGCAACTGTCCAAAGTTTAAATATATCTCTGGGATGTTGAATACCACTAATCGTCATTGGTTTTGGATTATTAATAATCTCTATTATCGTATCTTCATCTGAGTTTATTGCAGCTTCCGCATCAAACATGGTAAAGGTGTATTGTATTTTTTTGGTGTCAAAAGTTCTTTCACCATTAAAAGATTCCTCTCTTGGAAGAAAAAAACCTTCACCAGAAAATTCCCCTTCCATCACCTCTGCATATGCTAAATCAGGATACTCTTCTCTTTCCCATATAATATCTTCACCATCATTTTTCTCAGCATTCAGACCTCTAAGATTATAGGTGTTTTTATCAAAATCTGAAATCTCTAAGGCATTTGCTTCTTTGTACAATGTATATCCGCCTTTTTCTTCATCAGATGTTTCCTCAGCAACCTCATATACTGGATAATATTTGTTAATACTATTGTCAGCATCTAAATCTTCTTGTGTTGGATTTGGACCAAGTTCTTGAATTGCTCTTTTGGCTAAAGCATCTCGAACTATTGAATCTCTAACCCAAAAAACAAATTGTTTGTATTCTCCGTTAGTGATTTCAGTTTCGTCCATGTAGAAAGCTTTTATAGAAACTGTACTAACGGGAGCGTTTTCTAATTTTACGTAATCATCGTCTGACATCCCCATTAAATAAGATCCACTAGGAATTAATAACATTCCAAGGGGCTGAGAAGGAAAAAACTTTTTAGCTTCAATACCAGTCAACTCTCCCCTATTTGATTTAGAACAAGAAAAAATGACTAACGATACAATAATTATAAAAAAAACTTTTTTCACTAAAATTTTATTTTTTCTAAACTTTGAATTCATAAAAATAATATAAATTTTGACGCTAAAATAAACTTTTGCTTCAATTATACGAAATTTCTTTTTAAACTTAACATAATCCTTTCTGAAAAATGTTGATTATTAGCATCTAAATAATCTTGATAACTACACGGAATTAACGTCCTATTAGACAAATTAGTGTCGTTAATGCTTAATTCCAACCACCATTTTTGACTCAACTCACTTTTATAAAATTTTAAATTCTCATTCTGTACCGAAACCTGGTAAGAATTTCCTTTGAAACTCTCACTATGAGGATTTTCCAAAAGCCTTGATGAATAACCTTCAATAAAATACCACATAACTTGAGACAATAAAGAACAAGATATTTCATTGTCAAAAACATCAAAAATTCCAATGGAAGATACTTTACTACTTATACCTGCGTACCTAGAAATAGCACATATTTGATTGCTTTGGAAACCATTGGGATAGTTGTGTATAAAGTTTAGTTCCGAAGCTTTTACAGACTTAAAATCAATAGAAATTATATTGGAGTTCCTTAAACAAGGTTCAATTATTTCGATGTTTTTTTCAACTTTTCCCAATCTGTAAAAATCAAATTGCATTTTTTCTAATAAATCTATCTCTTCCTGAGAATTTAAAAAGGTTTGAAAACCTATATTAGAATAATGATTTAATTCATTGTTCTGATCCATTATGATTTTAGAAATAAAAGATTTGTCATTAAATTTTTTGCTGATTTGACCCAAGTCAAACTTATGATCTACAGATGTTAAATTAATTTGCTTTCCTTTATTGCAATAAGAACGGTAAATTGGAAAAGTTAAGTCTTGAGATCCACCAATAAAAAAAGGAATCACATTGTTTTCTATTAAAGTTTGAGATACAAGCTCAATGGCATAATAAGTATCTGAGAGCTTATTCCCACTGATCACATCACCTAAATCAATTAAATTTACATTCCAGTCTCCTAAAAAAAGAGCATAAAATTCTTTTCTTAAATCAACAGTTTTAAAATAATTTGACTTTTTTACAGAGGACCCTCTATATTCATTAATACCTATTATAGCAATATCAAATTTTGATAATTTAATATCATTATTTTTTAAATAATCTATTTTTTTTCCAATTGAATTTTCTGGAAGACTTTCTTTAAAATTCAAAATAACTTTATCAATTGGAGCTAGAAAATCAGTTAACATTATTTCTTTTTTGATTTACTTTTTTTTGTAGATTTTTTTTTAAATAAACCCAGCACGTCTTCTAGTGTAAATTTGTCAATATTGGTTTCTTTAGGTAATTCTACTTTTGTTTTTCCTTTTATAACATTAAACCTTCCCCATCTTGCTTTTTCAATTCTAATTCCTTCCTCCTCCCAAACTTTTAAAAGTTTTTCAGATTCTTTTTTCTTTTTAAGTTCAATAAGAGTAGAGCAATCTTCTTGAGATAAATTATCAAAAT
>ENA-ORXF01002246-ORXF01002246.1-marine-metagenome-genome-assembly--contig:-NODE-2246-length-11659-cov-3.276463_pt1 | contig 11659 bp, 8 predicted proteins | sample MGYA00237864_ERZ511476 | MGnify/ENA primary metagenome ERZ511476 (study PRJEB26306, sample SAMN06343908) | marine metagenome | isolation source: coastal waters | place: Atlantic Ocean: West Antarctic... | reverse complement strand
GCAATAATTATTAGAATTAGTGCAGGTGATAATAAAGTGTAAGCTTTTAATTGATCATTTTTAATATAAATTTTTTGTAAGAATGATATCATATTAATTTTTCAAGACCTCTTTTATATAAAGAGTTAGCTATTATCACCCGCTGAATTTCACTAGTTCCTTCCCAAATTCTGTCAGCCCTCAATTCTCTATAATATCTTTCAGCAACATTCTCCCTCATATAACCCCTACCACCGAAAATCTGAACTGCCCTATCAGCCACTCTGTTAGCCATTTCAGAAGCATATAATTTAATCATAGAGCATTTCGCGTGGAGAACCTTAACATCATCTTTAGTATCATGTGCTTTACACACTTCATACAATAGCAATCTTGTAGCAGCTAATTCAGTTACACTATCTGCTAACATATTTTGAATAGATTGATAATTAGATATTTTATCACCAAAAGATTCTCTTTCTTTAGCAAAATTTGTTGCTTCATCAATTAAGCGCTCGGCAGCGCCACAACATCTTGCTGCAATACCTAATCTTTCGTGACGAAACCAAGAATGAGTGAAACCCATACCATCACTTTCTTTACCTATGATGTTATCTTTTGAAACTTTCACCTTATTAAATCTATAAATAGAATGATGGTGTGCATACGTATGACTAAATAAAGGAGTATCAATAAGTTCAATTCCTTCTAAATTTTTATCTAAAATAAATAGTGCGTGACTTCCTTGGTTTTCACCTTTTTGAATTTTTGCTTGAAGAAAAAAGAAGTCTGCTTTGTTAGCGCTCGTAACATACCATTTTTCACCGTTAATTATGTAATCATCATCAACTAATTCAGCTGTTGTGTTAATAGAGCCCCCAACATCTGAGCCTGCACCTTTTTCAGTAATAGCATAGCATTCTCTTTTATCTCCATTTAACAGCGATTTTAAATATTTATTTTTTTGTTCTACTGTAAAGTTTTCTTCCATCCAATCTTGAGCTTCGGAAAAACACCAACTAAGGGCATTAGTAACTCTTCCTAACTGCTCCCAAACTATCATTTGCTCAAACATACTTAAGTTAAGGCCCCCGCCCTCTTTAGAGATACCCATTCCTGACAAACCAAAAGAAGCTGCAATTTTTCTATGCTTACTTTCTATTTCTATGGGTATTTCTCCATTATTCATTTCTGCATGAACTTCCCAAGGTATTAATTCTTCGTTTACAAATTTTCGAATTTTTTTTTGCCAAGAGTATGCACTTGGTGTCATTCCACTATACATAATTATAACAATCCTTTAAATTCTTTAGGAAAATGAGATTTAATATAATCAAAACAAATTTTTTTAGATTTAATATGACTAAAAGTATCAGGATCTTCGAGTAAGTCTAACCACAAACCCATAACCAGAGCTTGAAACCCTCTTGATATATCTTTAACAGAAATTCCTATTTTTTCTTTTTCAATCAATTCTTTAAAAATATTTTCAGTAATTTTTTGGTAATAAAGATCTCTATCTTTACAAATTTGATGGTATGCTGGTTTAAATTTTAATTCACTAAAGAAGGTAAACCAAACAGCAATCTTGTCTCTACTGCAAATATTTTTATTAAAATCATTATTAATAATTGTTATAATTTTTTCCTTAGGATCATTGCCAGCTTTTTTTAATTTTTTCTGAAAAGAAGATAAATACTCATTTGAAATAAATTTTAATGTCTCAATCAATAAAATTTCTTTACTTTTAAAATGAAAATTAACTATACCTTGAGAAAGACCTGCTCCATGAGACACATCGTGCATTGTAGTTTCACTGATTCCTTTCTTGGAAATATTTCTAATGGCAGATGAAATTAATCTTAAATTACTATCTTTTTTATTTTTCAGCCTAATATTTTCTTGTTTCATAATAATTAGTCATTTTTTCATAAAAAATTATATTTTACAAGAAATTTGGTTGAATGCTCATTCAAAGAGATATAGTAATTAGTCATTATGAATAAGCAAAAGTATGATGTTGCAATTGTTGGTGGTGGTCACAATGGGCTTACAACAGCCTGTTATTTGGCTAAAGCTGGTCTAAATGTAGTTGTTGTTGAAAGGCATGATTATGTTGGTGGTGCAGCTGTTAGTAGAGAAATACACCCAGGATGGACATATTCTAACTGTTCATATGTTTGCAGTCTTTTAAGGCCAGAAATCTTTAGAGATCTTGAATTAGCTAAACATGGACTTCAAATCATACCTTATGAGGGAAGTGCAACCATGCTCGATAATGGTGATTTTTATGGATCATATAATGATCATGATTTAAATTACAGATCAATGTCAAAATTTTCTGCAAAAGACGCAGAGGCTTATGAGCGTTTTAGCAGAGATGTAATGAGGCAATGCAAAATAATAAAACCTTTACTTAAAATGACCCCACCTGATCCAACTAGTTTTGCACCCAAAGATATTATGGGCCTCTTTGAATTTGCAAAACATTTTGCTGGAAAAGATGAATTGGGTGGAATTGGCGAAAAAGAAATTCATGAAACGATACGTTTTTGGACAATGAGTGTTCGTGATTATCTAGAAGAATATTTTGAGTCAGAAGTTATTAAAGCTCATATGGCTGGATCAGCTATCATTGGAACAGCCCTTGGTCCCTATTCTCCTGGCTCGGCATATGTTTTGCTTCATCATTATATGGGTGAAGTAGATGGAAATGTTGGTGCTTGGGGGTATGCTAGAGGTGGAATGGGCTCTATCACACAAGCTATGTCCAAATCACTAATAGCAAATGGTGGAAATATTAAAGCTGGTTCTGCTGTTAAAAATATTTTAGTTAAAAATAATAGATCTTATGGACTTGCATTAGAAAATGGTGATGAGATTTATGCAGATAAAATTGTATCCAATCTTGATGTAAAAAGAACATTCTTGAAAGTGGTAGAAAAAAAAGAACTACCTAATGAATTCTATACAGCTGTAAAAAATTTTAAAATCAGAGGATCATCAGGAAAATTAAACATCGCTCTAGATGATAAGCCTATTTGGAAAAGTATTCCAAAGGATGATCCTGCAAGTACAGGGGATTTGCATTTCACTCAAAGCATAGAGGAGATGGAGGGTGCTTATGATGATTGGAAAGATGGCAAATGGTCTACTCTTCCATATGTAGATATGTGTATACCAACTTTAAATGACCCAACTATGGCGCCACAAGGAAAACATTATATGTCTGTTTTTGTTCAATATGTTCCATATAATTTAGCAGATGGAGGTTGGACTGAAGAAAAAAGAATTCAATTCGGAGATCATGTAATGAAAAGAATAGGTAATTATTCAACTAACTTTAAAGACATAGTTTTACATGCAGAAGTGAGAACTCCAAAAGAACTTGAAGCTGAAGTAGGCCTAACTGAAGGAAATATTTTTCAAGGCGAACTAACAATGGATCAATTAATGTTTAACAGACCTATTCCAGGATATGCACAATATAAATCACCTATAAAAAATTTATATATGTGTGGCTCAAGTACTCATCCGGGTGGTGGGGTGATGGGTGCGCCTGGAGCTAATGCTGCAAGAGTAATACTAAATGATTTAGGGAAAAAAATTAGGAGTCATTATTTATGAGTAATTATGATTCTATAATTATAGGTGGTGGTCATAATGGACTTGTTTGCGCTTCCTACCTTTCAAAAAATAAAAAGAAAGTATTATTAATTGAGCAAAAAGAAATATTAGGAGGTCTTGCTAAATATTCAGATTTCACTACCAGTTTTTCAAAAAAAATTATCAAAGATCTCAATTTACAAAATTATGGTTTAAAAATTATAGAAAAGAATGAAGACATTATTGCTATGAATTTAACTGGTGAACATACTGTTTTAAACATTAAAAATAATAGAATTTCTTTTCAATCAACAGAAGCAGATAAGAAAGATCAAGAATCTTTTTTAAAACTTTTAAATAAATATAAATTATTTGCAAATTCATTAAGTGGTTTTATGTATGAGGCTCCCCCGCGCATTAAATCAGGTTTAAAAAAAGATTTATTTAAATTAATTAAAATGGGTTGGAACATTAGAAAACTTGGTAAAAAAAATACTAGAGAGTTCATGAGAATCATTGGCTTAAATATTGCTGATGAAGTTGAAGATAATTTAAATAATGACATTTTAAAAGGCTTGATATCTCATGAGGCTGTATTAGGGTCCAACCTAGGTCCTAGATCTCCTGGATCAGTTTTACACCTGATGTATAAGCAAGCTATTCAAAGTGGTAATTTATTTACAAATACCAAAATTGAAACAACTAATCTTATTAATTCTCTAGAAAAGTTACTTAAAGAAAAAAATGTTGAAATTCTATTAAATACAAAGGTAAAAAATTTAGAAATAAAAAATAATAAAGTTTCAAAAGTAATACTTGAGAATGGTAAAGAGCTTTTTGCAGAAACAATTATTTCAAACCTTGATCCAAAATCAACTTTTTTTAATTTAATCGGTGCTCAGAAATTAGAAACAGATCAAATAAGAAGAGCTAATAATTACAGACAAAAAGGCAATGTAGCAAATGCAGTAATTACATTAGAAAATGAACCAATTATAAAAAGATATAAAGGTAATATATTAAATTCAACTTTTATATTTAGTCCTTCTATAAAATTTTTAGAACATGCTTTTAATGATAGTAAATATAATCGTAATTCAAAAAACCCATCTATGAAATTTAATATTATAAAAAAAGAAGGAAAATTTTTTATAAGAATAAATATTCAATACATTCCCTTTTCTTTAGAAAAAAAAGAAATAATAGAACGGGAAAATATTATCAAAGACATTGCTAATCAGCTTAAGCAATTTTTTGAAAAACTAGATATCAAAGAAATCAATCTTAATACTCCAAATGATATTCAAGAGGATATTGGAACATATGGGGGTCATTGGCATCACGGTGAATTTGAGATTGATCAAGTATTTTTTCTAAGGCCTTTTTATGGATTTACACAATACAATGGTTCTATTAAAAATTTGTACATGTGTGGTGCAGGAACTCATCCTGGTGGAGGAATAAATGGAATAAATGGTCATAACACGGCCAAAAAAATTATTGAGGATCAAAAATGATTGATAATATTTCTTATAAAAAACCTCTTCTAGAAACTCCGTTTCACTCAAAAACAAGTGAGCTTTGCTATTCTAATGAATGGTATCGCTGGGGTGGATATAAAATTGTAAAAGAGTACACGCAAACCGAACTAGAGTATACGGCAATGAGAAATACGGCGGGAGTTTTGGATATAACTCCAATGTACAAATATAGTGTTAAAGGAAAAGATGCCAAAAATTTTATCAACAAACTAATTACTAGAGATGTAAATAACATATCCTCTAATCAAATTGTATATGGTCTTTGGTGCAATGAAAATGGCTTTGTTGTAGATGATGGTACAATTTTTTGTTTTGATAATGAAAATTTTAGAATATGTTGTGCTGAGAAGAATTTGATATGGTTTGAAGATTCGGCAATAGGATTTGATGTAAATATAGAAGATATAACTAAAAGTATTGGCGCACTAGCTTTCCAAGGTCCGCTGTCATGTAAAATATTAAAGCTTTTGGAAGCAAAAAATATTGAAAATCTTCAACCTTTTTATTTTGATAATTTTATTATCAATAAGCAAGAGGTGATGATTTCTAGAACGGGTTTCTCAGGAGATCTTGGATATGAAATATGGTGTAACCCTTCTCAAGCTCATGATGTATATGATGCTTTATTTTCATTTAATAATGATTATAAAGTTTTACCCTGTGGTATGAATTCTCTAGAAATGGTAAGAATTGAAGCTGGCTTCATTCAACCTAATGCTGACTTTATTCCATCTGAACAAGCTCTTAGACCAAATAGAATGAAGACCCCTTTAGAATTAGGAATGTCATGGATAGTAAATCTAGAAAAAGATTTTTTTACTGGAAAGGCGGCTTTGTTAAAACAGAAATCAACTGGAGTAGAAAGTAAATTAGTAGGACTCGATATTGAAGGTGACAAACCTGCTCATGGCGCCATTTTATATAATGAATCAAAGAAAGACATTGGTATAGTAACAGGTGCAATGTGGTCACCAACTCTTAAAGCAAATATTGCAATTGGTTATGTTAATAAAGATTATATGAAGATAGGTTCAAAAGTATACGCAGAAATATATCATCCTGAAGAATTGGAATATAGAAAAATTTGGGCTGAATGCAAAGTAGTAAAAAAACAATTTTTTAATAACCCTAGGAAAAATGCAACACCAGCATTTGTTTAGAATATGGAATTTAATTTAACAGAAGAACAAAAACTTTTAATTAAAACTACAAAATCATTTGTTAAAAATGAACTACTTCCACATGAGGGGTTATTAGAAAAAACTGATAATTTGCCTAAAGAATTATACCAAGAGATTAAAAAGAAAAGTCAAGAAGTTGGTCTTTATGCATGCAATATGCCAACAGAATATGAAGGTGGAGGATTAAATGCCTTTGACCTTACTTTAGTTGAAAAGGAATTAGGATTTGCTTCATTGGCTTTAGCAGAAATTGCATGGAGACCTCAAAACATACTTATGGCATCTACTGGCAAACTTATAGAAGAATATTTAAAGCCAACAATAAAAGGAAATCGTAAAGATTGTATTGCTATGACTGAGCCTGGGGCGGGATCAGACTTAAGGGGAATGAAAACTAATGCAATTTTAAAGGGAGGCGATTGGGTTATAAATGGCACTAAACATTTTATTTCTAATGCTCATATTTCTGATTTTGTAGTTCTTTTTGCTTCAACAGGAAAAGATTCAAATGATAGAAATTTAATATCCTGTTTTTTAGTTGATCTAAACTTACCAGGTGTAGAAGTATCGAAAGGTTATGAATGTGTATCACATAGAGGGTATGTAAATAATATTATTCATTTTAATGAATGTAAAATACCGTCATCAAATATTCTGGGTGAAAAGGATATGGGTTTTGAATTAATTAATACTTGGTTAGATGCCACTAGACTTACAGTAGCGGCAACTTCAGTATCAAGAGCAGAAAGAGCTTTTGATATTGCCTTAGATTGGTCTGCAAATAGAAAACAATTTGGTAAAGTAATTGGAAAATTTCAAGGTGTGTCTTTTAAACTGGCCGACATGGCTATGGATATTAAATTGGCTAACTTAATATTAATGGAATCAGCATGGAAAATTGATCAAGGCACACTCACATCAAAAGATGCAGCAATGGCAAAATTATTTTGTACAGAGATGATTGGTCGTGTTTCTGATGAGGCCATACAAATTTGTGGTGGCATGGGTTTGATGGCAGACATTCCCCTTGAAAGAATTTGGAGAGATGCAAGAATAGAAAGAATATGGGAAGGAACAAGTGAAATACAAAGACATATTATTTCAAGATCTTTATTGCGACCACTAGGTGCCTAACAGTTGTGAGTTTAAAGAAAATTTTTCAACCAAAAAGTCTTGCAGTAGTTGGTGGTTACTGGGCTGATTTTGTTGTTGAAGGAAATAAAAGACTTGGATTTAAAGGGCCTATTTGGCATATCAATCCCGATAGATCTAAAGACAAAAAAAATAAATTTTATAACAGTATAAATGATTTACCTGGAATTCCAGATTGTGTTTATTTAGCTGTATCCAGAGATTTAACAGTAAAAATTATTAAAGATTTTGCTGATATAGGAACAGGTGGAGCTGTATGTTTAGCCTCTAGATTTTCTGAAACAAATTCTAAAGTTGGCAATTTAAAGACTAAAGAGTTAATTAATAACGCTAAAAAAATGCCCTTCTTGGGACCCAATTGTTATGGATTTATTAATTACTTAGATAAAGTTGCTGTATGGTCAGATCAGATAGCTGGAGATCCAGTTAAAAGAGGTATTGGCTTAATATGCCAAAGTGGGACTATAGGAAATACTATATCCTTTAATCAAAGATCTCTTCCAATAGCCTACGTGATGTCTCTTGGGAATCAAACTAATATTACAATTGAAGATTCAATTGAATATCTTCTAAACGATCATAGAGTAACGGCTATTGGCATTTATGCTGAAAGTTTTAATAACCCCCAATTGTTGATAAAAGTTTTTGAAAAAGCTAAAAATAGAAGAATCCCTATAGCTATAGTAAAAGTTGGAAGATCAAAAATTGCAACCAGAACTATATTGAGTCATACTGGATCCTTAAGCGGAAAAGAGGATATTTATGATTCTTTGTTTAAAAATTTTGGTGTTGCTAGGTGTGATACTCTATCAGAGCTATGTGAAACATTAAAAATTTTTCATACATTTGGATCCTTAAAAGAAAACAGAATTTCTATAATGGGACCTTCAGGTGGCGATATGGCAATGATAGGTGATGTATCTGAAAAACTATCAATCAAATATCCCCCTATTCCAAAAAAAATTATTAAAGAATTAAAAAAAGTAAATCATAAAGGTGTTATAATTTCAAATCCTTTTGATTTACAAACATATAATTGGAATAATCCTAATTTATTAAAAAAAACTTTTGATCTAATGTTTAAATCTAATTTTCAATTAGTTGCATTGATGCTTGATTTTCCAAATATGAATAAATGCGATATTGATGAGTGGGAAACTATTATAGATAAATTTATTTTATCATCAAAACAAAAAAAATGTTTTGGTGCTGTGATAGCATCCCTTCCAGAAACTTTACCCAAACATATAAGAGAGAAATGCTTAAAAGCTGGGATAGTCCCACTGCAAGGATTAAGAGAATCTTTAAAAGCAATTAATTTTTCAATTGAGACAAACATAGCTTGGAGAAAAAATAATAAAATTAAAATTTATAAAAACTTACAAAATGAAAACGTTAAAAATAAAGCATATTCTGAATACCAATCAAAAAAAATTCTTAATAGATATGGTATAAATATTCCTCAAGCTGTTTTAACAAATAGAAAGAATGCCATTAAAGATTCAAAAAAAATTAAATTTCCATTGGTAATGAAAATTAATTCTTCAGAAATTTCTCATAAAAGTGAAGTTGAAGGTGTTTTCACAAATATTTTGACTTCAAAAAAAATAAAAAGTTGCTCTAAACATTTAAGTAAAATTACCACTGAGATTCTTATGGAAAAAATGATAACAGATACTATTGCCGAGCTTATAATTGGAATTAAAATAGATAATCATTTCGGGCCTGTAATTGTTATTGGGGCAGGAGGAATATATACAGAGTTATTTCGTGACACTGTAACTCTTCTTACCCCCATAAATAGAAATCAAGTTTTAGCAGCAATTAATAATTTAAAAATTAGCAAAATAATAAAAGGCTACAGAGGTAATGATGAAGGGGATATGCAAGAATTAGTAAGTACAATAATCAAAATATCTAAATTTGCTGAAAAAAATGTAAATAAAATAACTGAAGTTGATATAAACCCCTTAATAGTTAGAAAAAAAGGTAAAGGAGTGATTGCTGTCGACGCTCTTATATATTACTCTGAAGAAATTAGATAAAATGAATAATCCAATTAAAATTAATAAGAATGGATCAATACTTGAGGTAACAATAGATAGACCTAAGGCAAATGCCATTGATCAAAAAACAAGTATTATTTTAGGTGAAACATTTGCAAACTTTAGAGATGATCCTGAATTAAAAGTTGCAATAATTACTGGCGAAGGAGAAAAATTTTTTTCTGCTGGATGGGATTTAAAGGCAGTAAGTGAGGGTGAGCAAGCAGATGCAGATTACGGAGTTGGAGGCTTTGGAGGATTACAGGAATTACCAAATCTAAACAAGCCAATTATAGCTGCTGTTAACGGCATTGCATGTGGTGGGGGTTTTGAAATTATGATTTCTGCTGATATAATTTTGGCAGTTGACTATGCTACATTTGCATTACCAGAAATAAATGTTGGCGTTATAGCTGATGCAGCTACCATAAAATTAAGAAGAAGAATACCATATCACATAGCTGTTGAATTTCTTATGACAGGAAGATGGATGGATACTAAGGAAGCTAAACATTGGGGGCTAATTAATGAAATAGTTGAAAGTAAAAATTTATTAAATAGAGCTAGAGAAATTGCTAATCAAATTTCAAATGGGCCTAATTTAATCTACTCATCTATAAAAGAAGTATTAAGAGAAACGGAAAATGAAAAAGAACTTCCATCTTTTAAAATTTTAAGATCCTTAGATACTGTAAAAAAAGTATATGAAAGTGAAGATTTAAAAGAAGGAGCTTCATCTTTTGTTAAAAAAACTGATCCTAAGTGGAAAAATAAATAGATTTACATTAGATTTATATAAGATTTAAATAGAATCTAAATAAAATTCATTGAATGAGCATTCAGTAAATGATACATTTTATTTATGAAAAATGACTACATATCTCAAATTCATAAAAAAGATAAATTCCTAATTCATCCTTACGAAGACTTTGAAACAAAAGGAAGTTACGATAGAAAATTAATTTTAAAATCTAATAATATCTATCTTTATGATGAAAATGGTAAAGAATATATAGATGGACCAGGTGGTATGTGGAATAATAATATTGGCCATGGTAATACAGAAATAGGTGAGGCTGTAAAAAATCAAATTTCTAAAATGGACTATTGCAGTCCATTTACTGAATCCACTGAACCAGCAGCAGAACTTGCTTCAGTGTTATCAGAAATTTCACCTGGAGACTTAAATTCAATTTTTTTTACTACAGATGGATCCACAGCTAATGATACAGCACTAAGATTTGTTATGTTTTATAATAACGTATTAGGTAGACCAAATAAGAAACATATTATCACAAGAGATCGCGCTTATCATGGAAGTACATACCTTACAGCATCACTTAATGGTAAAGATCGAGAAAAAAATAAATTTGATTTTGAAAAAAACTTTATACATCACTTGAGCTCACCTCTTCCTTATAGAAGACCTGAACATCAAACTATTGAAGAATTTTGTGATGAGAAAGTAAAGGAATTTGAAGATAAAATAAATGAATTAGGATCAGAAAATATAGCTGCTTACATTGCAGAACCAATACTTGCATCAGGTGGATGTATTATTACTCCTGACGGATACGTGAAGAGATTTTGGGATCTATGTAAAAAATATGATATTTTATATATATCAGATGAGGTAGTAACAAGTTTTGGAAGGTTAGGTCATTTTTTTTCATCAGAAAAAGTATTTGGAATAATACCTGACATAATAACAACTGCTAAAGGTATCACTTCAGGATATATGCCTTTAGGGGCAGTACTTTTCTCAGATAGGTTAATGGAGGATGTTAAAAAAGAATCTTCTGTTTTTATTCATGGTTATACTTATTCAGGTCATCCTGCGTGCTGTGCAGCAGCTTTAAAAAATATAGAAATTATTAAAAGAGATAAAATTTTGGAACACGTTCAGAGTGTTGGCCCTTATTTTCAAAAAAAACTAAATGAATTAATTGATATTCCTATTGTGGGCGATGTAAGAGGTATGGGTATGATGACAGGAATAGAATGTGTAATGAATAAAGATAGTAAAGAAGCGTTAGTTCTAGATCAAGCAATAGGAAATAGAATAGATGAAGAATCATTAAAGCTTGGGCTAATTATTAGGCCACTTTATCATGTATGTGTTCTATCCCCTGCCCTCATTATAACAAAAAAACAA
>ENA-ORXF01002243-ORXF01002243.1-marine-metagenome-genome-assembly--contig:-NODE-2243-length-11669-cov-7.196342_pt1 | contig 11669 bp, 18 predicted proteins | sample MGYA00237864_ERZ511476 | MGnify/ENA primary metagenome ERZ511476 (study PRJEB26306, sample SAMN06343908) | marine metagenome | isolation source: coastal waters | place: Atlantic Ocean: West Antarctic... | reverse complement strand
TCTTAAATTAAATAATCTTGCAAAAATAACACATGAGTAAATTAGAACAATATGGACATAATTTCCAGATTAAAACATTATCATCCCTTATTAAGGATAAAGAATTCCTACAACAAGTAGCAGATATTGTTTCCCCTGATTTCTTTGATAATGAAGCAAATAAATGGATTATATCTAAAACCTTAGAATATTTTAACGAATTTAGAACTACCCCTACAATGGAGGTATTTAAAGTTGAAGTAGAAAAAATCAGAAACGAAATACAACAGGTAGCTGTAAAAGAGCAGTTAAAGGAAACATTTAGATCTGCTAATTCCCCCGACCTTGATTTTGTAAAACAAACTTTCTTAGATTTCTGTCGTAACCAAACCCTTAAATCTGCACTCCTTTCATCAGTAGACCTTCTTGAAATGGGAAATTATGAGGATATTCGTCGCCTTATTGATAATGCTTTAAAGGCCGGTATAGAAAAAAATATTGGTCATGATTATATGGATGAGGTAGAAGAAAGGTACAAAGAAGAAGCAAGAAATACTATAGAAACTCCTTGGGATGAGATTAATAATATTTTAGGAGGGGGATTAGGCACAGGTGATTTAGGACTATTAGTAGGTAATCCTGGGGGAGGTAAATCATGGGCCCTTGTAGCCTTAGGTGGTCATGCTGTTAAGTTAGGATACACAGTTTTACATTATACCCTTGAGCTATCTGATTTTTATGTTGGCCAAAGATATGATGCCTTCTTTACTGAAATACCAGTAAATGAAATTAAAATTCACAAACATAAAGTTAAAGAAGAATTAGAAAATTTAAGGGGTAAGTTATATATCAAACAATATCCCGCGGGTAAAGCCAACGTAAATACAATATTAGCGCATATAGATAAATGTCGCGGGCAAGGCATTGAACCCGACCTTATAGTGTTAGATTACGCAGATCTTTTATATACCAAAAATGGAAAAGAAAAAAGAGATAGATTAGATGATATTTATACTTCATTGAGAGGAATGTCAACTGAATTAGCCATCCCAATTTGGACAGCATCACAAAGCAATAGATCAGCCGCTAGAGATACTATTATTCAAGGAGACCAAATAGCAGAAAGTTATTCTAAAATTATGATATCTGATTTTGCCCTTTCACTCTCAAGAAAAACAGAAGATAAAGAAAATGGCACTGGAAGATTCCACGTTATGAAAAATAGGTACGGGGTAGATGGTTTAACTTTTAATGCTACTATGGATACTTCTATTGGAAAAATTATATTTAACGATCGCATAAGCAATGAAGTACCTAGTAGCCCTGATGGAGCAGGTTTTACAGGTAATGAAAGAAAAAACCTCCAAAAGGCAGCTGAAAATATATTCAATTTCTAGAGGCATATACTGTATTTATAGTTACAACATTAAAAAACCCCAATTAAAATGGCCATAAAAAACTTAAAAGAGGAGAGGATTGTTTATAAACCTTTCGAATATCCAGAAGCAGCAGATTATTGGCTTAAACAACACCAAGCCCATTGGATTCACACAGAAGTCCCAATGATGAGTGATATAAATGATTGGAAGCAAAATTTAAACAAAACAGAAAAAAATATAATAGGTTCTATTTTAAAAGGATTTGCCCAAACCGAAACAGTAGTAAATGACTATTGGACGGGATTAGTAACAAAATGGTTTAGGAAACCCGAAATTATAGCAATGGCAACTACTTTTGGAGCTATGGAAACTATACACGCTGAAGCATACTCATTATTAAATGAAGAATTGGGTCTCGATGACTTTTCAGAGTTTCTTGAAGATGAAACCACGATGGCTAAAATAGAAACCCTAATGAAGGTTAGAGATAGCTTTGAATCAGGTGAAAAAGATTGGCATGAAATTGCTAAATCTCTTGCCATTTTCTCAGCATTTACTGAAGGGGTTAATCTTTTTTCTAGTTTCGCTATATTACTATCTTTTAAGATGAGAAATAAACTTAAAGGAGTTGGCCAAATTGTTGAATGGAGTATTAGAGATGAGTCAATGCATTCAGATGCTGGATGTTGGTTATTTAGGACACTTATCGAGGAAAATCCCAACCTAAAAACCCCAGAGCTTAAGACAGCAATAACTGAAGCTGCATTACTTTCACTAAAACTAGAAATAGATTTTATAGAAAAAGTATATGAATTTGGAGACCTTGAGGGTTGTTCAAAAGATGATTTAATATCTTTTATCAAACATAGAGTTAATACTAAAATGGGAGACTTAGGATATGAGGGTGTCATTAATGGTATTGACCCAAATGCACTTAAAAGAATGAAGTGGTTTGATTCACTATCAGCAGGAAAGCAACACACAGACTTTTTTGCATCAAGAGTAACAAATTATTCAAAAGGCCATCTCCAATGGGATGAATCAATATTTTAATTATGGACGGAAATTTAATTGCAGATACAACCCAATGGGTTAAAGGAAAAGACTACCCTGAGTGGATGGATGATATTGGGGTAGCCACTATTTCAAAAGGTTATCTTTTACCTGATGAAACCCCTCGCAAAGCATACAAAAGAGTATCCCACTCAATAGCAACCAGAATAAACAGACCTGATCTTGAAAGTAAATTCTTCAAATATATTTGGAATGGTTGGATTGGTCTAGCTAGCCCCGTGCTATCTAATACAGGAACTGATAGGGGTTTACCTATCTCTTGTTTTGGCATCGATACACCTGATAGTATTAGGGGAATTGGATTAACTAATGCAGAATTAATGAAACTCACTGCCCTAGGGGGTGGTGTAGGAATTAGCACCTCAAGAATCCGCCCAAGAGGAACCACTATTACAGGTAATGGTAAATCAGAAGGTGTAGTCCCTTGGTGTAAAGTTTATGACTCTGCTATTATAGCAACTAACCAAGGTTCAGTTCGTAGAGGCGCGGCCTCAGTTAATTTAGATATTAACCATCCAGATATCCATGAATTTATGCAGATTCGTAGACCAAAAGGCGACCCTAATAGACAATGTCTTAATTTACACCAATGTGTAGTTGTTGATGATGCTTTTATGCGCCGCCTACAGGACAGAGATAGTGAAGCTATGTCACTTTGGCTTGATATTCTAAAAACAAGAGTTGAAACGGGTGAACCTTACATCATGTTTAAAGATAATGTTAACAAAAACAATCCGTTAGCATATGCTATGAACAATTTAGATGTAACTATGACTAATATATGCACAGAAATAACATTACATACAGATGAAGAACATTCATTTATATGCTGTCTTAGTTCCCTTAATCTTGATAAATATGATGAATGGAAAGACACTGATGTAGTAGAAACAGCAGTTCGTTTCTTAGATGGGGTAATGCAAGAATTTATTGATAAGAGTAATGGTAAAGATTCTATGATTCGTACCCATAGACACGCCCAAAAAGGCAGGGCTCTTGGTTTAGGAGTAATGGGGTGGCATTCATTCCTCCAAAAGAAAAATTTACCCTTCAATTCAATATCTTCAACTGCTTGGACTCACACTTTATTTAGTGATATTAGACAAAAAGCAGAAGCTACCTCTAGGGCATTAGCCCAGGAATATGGAGAACCTGTATGGTGTAGGGGAACAGGAATGAGAAACACCCATTTACTTGCCATAGCCCCCACAGTATCTAATTCTCGTTTAAATAATTGCTCAGCAGGTATTGAGCCAATTCCAGCTAACATTTATACTTTTAATGGAGCTAAAGGTACTTTTATTGTAAAAAACAAAGAACTTGAAGAACTTTTAGAAAGTAAAGGCAAAAATACCGAAAAAATTTGGGATTCTATTTTAGCAGACAATGGCTCAGTTCAAAACCTTTCCCTTGATATTTTAGATGAAGAGGAAAAAGAAGTTTACCTTACTTTTAGTGAAGTAAATCAACTCGAATTAGTCCGCCAAGCTGCACTCAGACAAAAATATATAGACCAAACACAATCTCTCAATTTAAGCTTTGACCCTACAGATTCCCCAAAATGGATCAACCAATGCCACATAGAAGCTTGGAAATTGGGGGTAAAGACATTATATTACTTAAGAACCGACTCAGTGATTAAAGGCGATCTAGGTTCACGAACAGCCCAATGTATAAGTTGCGATGGATAAAAAACTAAATGAATTAATGGAAGATCTAGACAAAGTTCTAAGTCTTATTAAAAAAGTAGAAGAATCTACCCCTGAAGAGGTGGATTCTATTAAAGAAGAAATTATAGTAACCCGAAAAGAATTAAAAAATAAATACGAAAAATAATGGGAAAGTTTCAATCAACAAAATTATTTGACAACTACTCAGTTGCCATTAGGCAGTGGAGAGCACAACACTCCCACTGCCAATTACTTCATGGGTACGCCTTAAAATTTAAAGTATGGTTTGAATCTAATACCCCCGAAGATGAAAAGATGGGGCTAGATGATATGAATTGGATTGTAGATTATGGTGGGTTTAAAGACGCACCTGTAGGAAATGGTTTAAAATCATGGATGAACGATATGTGGGATCATACCTTATTAATTGAAAAAGATGATCCATACCTAGATTTTTTTGAATCAGCGGCAATGGAAGGACTTTGCAAATTAGTAGTAATGGATAAAATGGGGGCAGAATCGTGTGCTAAGATGGTTTATGATCATTTTAATGAAGTTTTATCTAAAACAGATGGTGGTAGATGTAAAGTAGTAAAAGTAGAGTGCTTCGAAAACGATAAAAATAGTTCTTTATATTATGAAGATTAAGGTATCACACGAAGTACCATTACAATTATTAGATGATAGCAAACAATTTAATGATTATGATTATTGTTTACCCCACCTTTTAGATCAATATAAAACTTATAAAGATTATTTTTATAAGGCTAAAAAGGAAGGTAGATATATAATAATGGATAATTCCCTCCATGAACTTGGGAAGGCTTATGACACTGAAAGGTTAATGTATTGGGTAAATGAACTTAAACCCAATGAATTTATAGTACCTGATGTTTGGGAAAATTCTGCGTATAGTGTTAGAAATGCTAAGGAATGGTCAAAAATAGAACTCCCTGAGGAAGTCACTAAAGTTGCAGTGGTTCAAGGTAAATCATACACAGAATTTGCGACTAGTTACCAATCATATAAATGGTTTGGATATAAAAAGATAGCATTTAGTTATGGAGCATCATGGTTTCAAGAATGTTTTCAACACCCAAATCCCCACATAGCTAAAATGATGGGTCGTTTAAAAACTATTACCAATTTAGTAAAATATAATATAATAAGTGATCATGATAAAGTACACCTTTTAGGATGTAATTTACCACAAGAATACCTTTATTATAAAGACTTCCCTTTTATTGAAACCATAGATACTTCAAATCCTGTTATACATGGGTTAGAAGGAATTAGGTATTCTGAGGGAGGATTATTACATAAAAGCAATCAGAAAATTGATAAGGATTTTACACAAACTATTAACCTAAAACAAAAAGAAGATATTTTATATAATGTAGAAATGTTTAGAAAAATAAATAATATATGAATTTAATTTTAATTACTACCGCAATTTGTTCTTTAGCATTTGCTTATTATGTGTATAAATCCCATGATAGAATTGCCGAACGAAAAGCAGAATCATTTTTGGCAAAATGGAAAACTAAAGAAGAAAAAGCTATTAGAGAAGACGCTTACCAACGTTCAAGAGCAGTTAGTTTTGGCAAAACAATAGAACATTATGTGCCCTTTATGAATGATTTTCCAATAAATCCTAAAGATGTAAAGTTCTTCGGAAATCCTATTGATTACATTGCATTTACAGATATGGGGTCAAAGAAAAAATGTGCTATTCATTTTATAGAAGTAAAAAGTGGTAAATCCCAGCTAAATAATAGACAACAAAATATCAAAAAAGCTATTCTAGGAGGTAAAGTACATTGGCATGAATATAATGTTGATGGTATATGGGAGCATGAAGCAAAAGATCAACATTTAAATGAAAAAGAAAATGGCTGAAAAAGACATTATACTAATACCAGTATTAAAAAGACTACCTCCAGGTGACAGATGGACACCTATTGATAGCGATCAACCTATCCTTTCATCACTAACCGAGGGTATTGAATGGGTCTTTCAAAATAAACCCGATAAATCAACGGATTATGTATTAAAAGCCTCAGAAGGCAAAGTATACATTTATAGTGAAGAAGAAATACCCGAACCAGAACCACTACAACCCAAAACATATAATTTATATGGAGAATATGAATAAACAAGCAGTATTATCCTTAAGCGGGGGAATGGACAGTAGCACAGTCCTTCTACGCCTATTGGCAGATGGTTACGAAGTCACTGCACTAAGTTTTGATTACGGACAAAAACATAAAGTAGAGCTAGAACGAGCCCAAACACTAGTACATTACATTAACGAGAATCACCTTAAAATCCTCCCAACTAATGATTTTCAGAAAAGATATAATAAGGTTAAATATCAAGTAATTAAACTTGAGGGTTTAGCTCCTATGCTTAATAGTGCCCTTGTAGAAGGTGGAAAGGAAGTACCTGAAGGTCACTATGAGAATGAAAATATGAAAGAAACAGTAGTCCCCAATCGTAATAAAATATTTTCATCAATTATACAAGCAGTAGCATTAAGTAAAGCAAATGAAAAAGATACAAAAGTACATATTGCGATGGGCATTCACGCAGGTGATCATGCAATTTATCCTGACTGTAGACAAGAATTCAGGGATGCTGACTATAAGGCCTTCACCGAAGGTAATTGGGACGCTGAGCGCGTTAGCTATGTTACCCCTTATCTTAATGGGGATAAGTTTGATATTCTTAATGATGGAGCCAAATGCTGTGATGAGCTCGGACTTGACTTTGATGAAGTGTATAAAAATACAAATACTAGCTATAAGCCCATTAATATCAATGGGAATTGGTACAGCGATTATAAATCAGCTTCATCTGTGGAAAGGGTTGAGGCCTTTATTAAATTGGGGATACCTGATCCAGTATTGTATGCAAATGAATCTGGACCTGTCACCTGGGATGTTGTACGAGAGCACGTGGGAAAAGTTTTAGAAAAAATATGAATAATAGAATAGAAGATTATAATAAAGTTCTACCTATAAACGAATTATATAGGTGTGTACAAAGTGAGGGAAGCCGGTTTGGCAGACCCACAATAGCAATCCGAGTAACTGGCTGCACCCACCGCTGTTGGTTTGGCGAAGGGGGGTGGTGTGATAGTTGGTATAGCTCAATCCACCCAGAAAAAGGAACATTCTGTTTTAACGACATTATTGCTATTTATGATGAGAATCCACATATTGAGGAGATGATGCTTACAGGAGGCTCTCCTACAATGCAACCTAAATTAGTAAATGAACTTACACACTTCGCAAACGAAAGAGGAATCCTCATTACCATCGAAACTGAAGGTTCCCATTTTGTCGAAACTGATTATCCTATTGATCTCATTTCTCTTAGTCCTAAGTTTTCTAATTCTATACCTCGTGTGGGTATTACTACTCCCGGTGGGAAAGTTGTTGATGAGAAGTTTGTCAAGCAGCATAACAAGTATCGACTCAATTATGAAACGATTCAAAAAACATTAGATTATCATAAAGATTATCATTTCAAACCTGTGTGGGATGGCACACAAGAGTGTTTAGATGAATTTGAAGCATTTAGGATAAAAATGAAAATACCTAAAAACAAAACGTACGTTATGCCCGCGGGTGATGAAAGACAACAATTAATTAAAATGTATCCTCTTGTATTTGAATTATGTGCAGAACATGGTTATAATATGACAGGAAGAGACCACATCATTGCATTTGACACTTTAAGAGCGGTTTAATGGTAGATAATTTAATTAAAAAATGGCAATCAAGATTTAAAATTAAGGACTGGCAAATCACAACCGAAAGAATCAAACCAGAACAAATAGAATATAATGGTGAAAATTATTTTGTGGGGATTGTAAGAGATTTTAAAAATAAAAAAGGTATTATTTACCACGATATTGATTTAGATGAAGAATCTATAGTTCATGAACTTTTACACGTAAAAAACCCTGAAAAAGATGAAGATTGGGTAAATATGGTAACAAATCAATTATTAAAAAATGAAAGAAAAAGCATTAAAGATATTAGAAGAAATAAGATCTAATATTAATATGTGTTGTGCCGTAACTATGGAACCTGATGAAGTAGAAGAATTAATAGACAAATTAAAAAACATTATATTAAAATTAAAATAATGGAAACAAAATTAAAAATCAAAACAATAGACTTAAGTAAGTTAATTTATATTGCTATCATGGGGGTAGTTTTAGCTATAACCTTTAATGGATGTGTAAAGGAAGATACTATGTCCCCCTCTAAGTTTGGGAATTTTAAAATCAATCAATCTCTTGAGGAACTTTTAGATAATAATTTTCACTGCTATAGAGCAGAGTACCCAGACAGTAACACTTACCATTTTAATACGGCAGTAAATAACGACTTCCTTGCAGCTTGGAATAATCCCCCTTCCGCATTTGATCTAAATGATGATCAAAAGGTAAACACAGAAGACATGTTATTAAATCTCACTGGTTTTGGTAACCCCCAACCTGAATATCCACCATTCTCAGACTTCACTCCCTTTCAAACATTTGGTGAGGGGAATACATGGTTAACATACACAGGATTAAACCCCGATATTAGTTTTGGTTGGATGCACCGAACCCCCTATGATGAGACAAATGGACCTACTTATGGAGGGTATGAAAATATATACACTTGGACGTTAGATGTAGTTATGGAAGATGGAATAATCTTCTATTACTTTGTAGAAATTTAAGGAAAAACAACAATGAAAATAAAATTAGAATATATCTGGTTAGATGGGTATAAACCAACTTCAAACTTAAGAAGTAAAACCAAAGTAGTAGAAAATTTCTCGGGTAAACTTGAAGATTGTCCATTATGGTCTTTTGATGGAAGTTCTACCAAACAAGCATCCGGAAAATCTTCTGATTGTTTACTTAAACCAGTTGCTATATATAAGGATCCTATTAGAATGGATGGTTATCTAGTAATGACTGAAGTTTTAAAGGCTAATGGAACCCCACATAAAACAAACGCCAGGGCCTCTATTGATGATGATGATAATGATTTTTGGTTTGGTTTTGAGCAGGAATACTTCATTATGGATAATAAAACCCAATTACCTTTAGGGTTTCCTTTAGGAGGTTATCCTGGCCCCCAAGGAATGTACTACTGCTCAGTAGGAGGTAAAAATACCCATGGGAGAAGTTTTGTTGAAGAACATGCAAATTTATGCATAGATGCAGGTATTAACTTTGAAGGAATTAATCAAGAAGTAGCTTGTGGGCAGTGGGAATTTCAATTATTTGCTAAAGGAGCTAAGAAAGCCGGAGATGAATTATGGGTTGCTAGATATCTTTTAGAAAGGTTAAGTGAAGATCATGATTATTATATAGAACTCCATCCAAAACCTATAAAAGGAGAATGGAATGGCTCAGGAATGCATGCTAATTTTTCTAATACCCATTTAAGAGAATGCGGATCTCAAGAAGCCTTTGAATCTATTTGTGAAGCATTCAGACCTGTTACAAAAGAACACATTGATGTTTATGGGGTTGATAATGATCAACGACTAACAGGTGAACATGAAACACAACATATAAATGAATTTAGTTATGGTGTATCAGATAGAGGAGCATCAATTCGAATACCAATTTCAACTGTAGAAAACGGATGGAAAGGGTGGCTAGAAGATAGAAGACCAGCATCCAACAGTGACCCTTATAAAGTAGCAGGAAGAATAGTCAAAACAGTTAAATCACAATACATCACCAAAATTTCCCAAAACCATAAGATAGAAGAAGTATTATGTTAGAATTAATAGGTGAAAAGGAAATAAATATCCGAACAAAAATCGTTGCAAAACAAATAGCAGCAGAGCATAAGGGTGATAAAACCCCTGTTGTAATGGTTGGTCTCCTTAATGGTTGTTTTGCGTTTTATAGTGATTTAGTACGAGCTATGCCGATTGATGTGGAGTGTGATTTTATGCGCGTTAAATCGTATGTAAACCGCAAACAAGGCGATATACAAATCACTAAAGACCTAGAGACACCTATTAAAGGTAAGCATGTTTATATTGTTGATGACATCTATGATACCGGAAATACCATGGAGGCTGTAATTGAATACTTAGAAGTTAAACACCCAGCATCAATTTCACTTGTAGCCTTAATTACAAGAAAAACATCACCCAAACCCAAACAAAAATTCTACAAGGCCTTTACTATTGAAGATGAGTGGGTGGTAGGTTTTGGAATGAATGATGAAAATGGATTTAACAGAAATTTACCTTCAGTTTGGTCTCTGTAGATATTATTCGTATATTGTTATAAATGAAAAAGTTATAAATGGAAAATAAACGTAGAAAAATCCACGAAGAGTTAGAAGTGGTACAAACTGGTTTCGCTAATGGAGTTGCAGAAGGATTCCCTCTATCACTCCAAGAAAAATCAGATATGATTGAAGATGCTACTCATGCCTTTGGCCAATTCTTAGATGCATTAAGATGTGATTGGAGAAATGATCCAAATTCAATGGAAACTCCAAAAAGAGTAGCAAAGTCTTATGTCAATGATTTATGGGCGGGTAGATACACAGCAATGTCACCTATCACTTCATTCCCCTCAGATGGTTATGATGGGATTATTATTGAAAGAAATATCCCATTAACATCTATGTGCTCCCACCACCATCAACTAATTAGGGGAGTAGTTCATATAGGTTATGTAGCGGGGGATGAAGGTCAAGTAATTGGGCTAAGCAAATTAAATAGAATTGTAGAGCTATTTGGCCGTAGAGGGGCAATTCAAGAACAATTAACTTCAGCAATCCACAACGCAGTAAATAAAGTATGTGAAAACAATAGAGGTGTTATTGTTTCTGTAGTAGCGGGCCATTCATGTGTAAGCTGTAGAGGAGTAAAACACACAGGAGCATCAATGGTTACAACTAAAGCATCTGGTATATTTAGAGAAAATGATAATTTAGCTAGAAAAGAATTCTTCGATTCAATTAAAATTAACAACGGAGGAAATCAAATATAATAATTAAAATAAAAATAATGGAAAACACACAAGAATTAGTAAACTCAATCAAAGAACAAATATCATTGATTGAAGCAGAAATTGATAAAACAACGGCAGCTGCCAAAGGAAGATGTAGATCAGCAGCTAACAAAATCAAAAATATATCAACTGACATTAAAAAAACCCACAAATAAAAAAATATGAATATGATGAGCTTATACGACTATCTAGGAAGAGCTGCAGGCCCTGAATTAGGTAAAAGGGTGGCATCAGCAGCAGCAGCAAAGGAAATCACTTTTGGATCCCGCCATGTAGAAAATAAAACATACACTGGAGAAGTATTATTATACCCTAAATCTTTTTTAGATGAATTTTTTGGGGGTGGATTAAGTGAAGGATCTCAAGGAAAACAATTATTAAAAGGATAAATTAAAAATAAAAAGATATGGCATATTGGTTAGCAAAAGTAAAGGTTGAAGAGGAAACCTCTCGTGGCACCGTTAGGTGGACAAGCGAACAATTCCTAGTAAATGCAGAAAATGCAACAGACGC
>ENA-ORXF01002242-ORXF01002242.1-marine-metagenome-genome-assembly--contig:-NODE-2242-length-11670-cov-13.330976_pt1 | contig 11670 bp, 11 predicted proteins | sample MGYA00237864_ERZ511476 | MGnify/ENA primary metagenome ERZ511476 (study PRJEB26306, sample SAMN06343908) | marine metagenome | isolation source: coastal waters | place: Atlantic Ocean: West Antarctic... | reverse complement strand
CAAACCTGTCCTCAGTGTGCTGGAAGTGGAGAAGAAATTACAAACCCATGTACTGATTGTAATGGTCAAGGTAATAAGCAAGCTTCAAAAAAAATATCTGTCTCCATACCAAAGGGTGTTGATGATGGAACAAGAATAAGATTAGCTGGTAAAGGTGAGGCTGGAACCAAAGGTGGGGCTAGTGGAGATTTATATCTATTTGTTAACGTTCATTCTCACGATCTTTTTAAAAGGTCTGATGAAAACCTATTCTTTGAATTTCCCATATCTATTGCTGATGCAGCATTAGGTACCACAATAGAAATACCAACAATTGATGGTGGAAAAGCCAAGATTAAAATACCTGGTGGAACTCAAAATGGAAAACAATTTAGACTAAAAGGTAAAGGTATGCCTTATATGAGAGGAAGTGGAAATGGAGATCTTTATGTCCAAGTAAATACTGAAGTTCCTATTTCTTTAAATAAAGAACAAAAAGAGTTACTTGAAAAATTTAGAGAAATTGAAAACGAAAAGTCTAATCCAAGTATCAAACAATTCTTTCAAAAAGCTAAAAGTTTTTGGAAAAACTAAAGACTAATTAACTAAAAAAGGTTAATATTTTCTTAGATGAAAAAAATTAATTTAGCTATTTCTGGTTGTCTTGGTAGAATGGGCCAGCAGTTAATTAAATCGTCAAGGTCAAATAAAAGTTTTAAATTAGTAACACTTACTGAAAACAAAATTCTTAATAAAAAAATAGCAGGAATACAGCTTAACCTTAACACGGATGAAGCTTTTAAAAATACTGATATTATAATAGATTTTACTGTACCTAATTGCACACTGGATATCCTTAAAATTGCCTCTAAATTAAAAAAAAGAGTAGTAATCGGAACAACAGGCTTTAGCCAAAAAGAGGAAGTCTTGATTAAAAAATTTTCAAAAAAAATCCCCATACTGAAAGCTGGTAATATGAGCCTTGGAGTTAATTTGTTAATGTATTTAACAGAAGTTGCTTCAAAGTCTTTAAATGACGAGTACTTGAGTAAAATATTTGAAGTACATCATAAACATAAAAAAGATTATCCATCAGGAACAGCTTTAATGTTGGGAAAGGGAATTGCAGATGGGAAAAACAAAAAATTTTATAGTTTAATTGGAAAAAAATTTTTAAATAAAAGATCTTTTCCTTATGGAAAAAAAATTAATTTTAATTCGATTAGAAAAAGTGAAATTATTGGAGAACATGAGGTTACATTTTCCAGTGGCAAAGAAATAATAAAATTAAATCATGAGGCTTTTGACAGGGCTTTATATTCAGATGGTGCTTTAACTGCAGCGAAATGGCTTGTTAATAAAAAACCAGGACTTTATTCGATGAGAGATTTATTGAACTTTAAGTAATGAATGAAAAAGAAAAAGCTAAAAAGATACTAAAAATTTTAAACAAGATTTACCCAACAACCCCTATCCCACTAGATCATACTAGTAACTTCACTCTCTTAATGTCAGTTCTTTTATCAGCTCAATGCACTGATCTAAATGTTAACAATGTAACTAAAGGTATATATCCAAAATATAATAAGCCTGAACATTTTTTAAAATTAGGTAGAAAAAGAATTGAAAAATTAATTAAAAGTATTGGCCTCTTTAGGGTTAAAGCAAAAAGCATTTATCTGATGTCTAAGCAGCTTCTGGCGAAACATGGGGGCAAAGTACCTAAAAGTTTTGAAGCACTCGAAAAACTACCTGGTGTTGGCCATAAAACAGCAAGTGTGGTCATGTCTCAGGGTTTTGGAGTTCCTGCTTTTGCAGTAGATACCCACATACATAGGCTGGCACAGAGATGGGGCTTAACAAATGGTAAAAATGTTATTCAGACTGAAAAAGATTTAAAAAGAATATTCCCAGAAAAAACATGGAGCAAACTACATTTACAAATAATTTATTATGGAAGAGAGTTTTGTAAGGCTAGGGAGTGTTATGGTGTGACTTGTAAAATTTGTACAACTTGCTATCCTAATCGAAAAATACCAGTTAAAATAAAAAAACCTTAATATGAAAATACTAGGAATTGGGAATGCAATTGTTGATGTTATTTGTAAAGTAGACGATCAGTATCTAATAGACAACAAGCTAACAAAAAGCACTATGAAGCTAGTTGATGAAAATGAGTTTAAAAAACTTTTATCTACTTTAAATATTGAAGAAACAGTTTCTGGTGGATCTGTTGCAAATTCTATTGTTGGGTTATCCCAATTGGGAAATGATGTTGGCTTTATAGGTAAGGTTAATGCTGACGATCTAGGACAAAAATATGAAGAAGGCCTAACTAAAGAAAAGGTTCAATATTTTTATAATAAAAAACAAGAAACTTTACCAACTGGAACTTGTTTAATTTTAATCACACCTGATGCAGAAAGAACTATGGTTACATTTCTAGGAATTGCTGGAAAAATTAATGAAAAAGATATTAATGAAAAGATAATCAAAGAAAGTGAAATGATATTTTTAGAGGGATATTTGTGGGATGAAGGGGAGCCAAAGTCTGCTTTTGATAAAGCAATGTCACTTTCTAGTACTAAAGCAATGTCTTTATCAGATCAATTTTGTGTAGAAAGACATAAAGATAATTTTTTAAATTTAGTTAAAAATAAACTTGATATTGTTTTTGCTAATGAACAAGAAATTAGGTCATTAATTGATGCTGAGAGCTTTGAAGATGTTATTGAATTTGGAAAACAATTAGGAAAACTTTTAATTATCACACGTGGTGAAAATGGAAGTATTGCTATTAAAAATCAAGAAATTGAGGAATGTCAAAGTAAACCTGATTTAAAAATTGTAGACTTAACAGGTGCTGGTGATCTCTTTGCAGCTGGTTTTCTTCATGGATTCATTAATAATATTTCGATAAAGGAATGTCTCGAAAAGGGAACCGAGATGTCTTCAAAAATAATCCAAAAAGTTGGCGCTAGGTTGAATTAAATTAGTTTAGTCAATAAAATAGCCATTTTTATGGCTTAATATAAAATTTTCATCATCAAATTTATCACTTATTTTTTTTCTCAATCTATAAATATGTGTTTCAACAGTATGTGTTTCCATATCAGGTGAATAACCCCATATATTTTTTTGCAAATCTGAAACAGCACGTTTTGTTTTTGTCTCATTTAAATATAAAATAATTTCAATTTCTTTTTCAGTTAACTTTAAACTTAAATTATTTTTTGAAAAAAACTTAGAATTTAAATTAAGCTCATAACCTTTAAAATTAATTTTAGATTGTAGATTAAACTTTATTTGAATTAACTGAATATTGATTAATTCTTTCAGTTTAATAATTGTTAAGGGAAAGATATCAAACTCTAAGAAGTTTTTTTTACTTAGTTTTTGATTTAATAATGGCTTTTGATTAGACCTCGAAATGATTAAGGAATTTATTAAATTTAAATTAGAATCTTTAATAAAATCAACTTCATTTTCATATTTTATAATTTTTGAAGAGAAATTTTCTTTAATCTCGTCTAAGATTTCATATAGTGAATTAAAATTAATAATAAAGATATTTTGTTTAATCATACTTACTAATACCTATGATAATTCATGTTGGGAATAAAAACACCCTTATAATTGATGATTTCAAGCTAAAATGCTGCATTGGAGAAAATGGCTTAAGTTCTAACAAAAAAGAAGGTGATTGCTCCACACCGAAAGGTTTATACAATTTAAAAAAATTATATTTTAGAAAAGATCGTGTTGGTATTCCAATGTGTATAATAGAAAAAAAAATTATTAAAAAAAATATGGCTTGGTGTGATGATCCACATCATAAAAAATATAATGAAGAAATCAAAACATACAATAAAGAACTTAAAGAAAACCTATATAGAATTGATCACAGATATGATTACCTTATTTCAATTAGTCACAACGAGCAAAAAGTTCCCTATAAAGGAAGCGCTATATTTATTCATTTAACAGATAACTACGAACCAACAGCAGGATGTATTGCTCTAAAAAAGAAAGATTTTGAAATTTTATTAAAACTAATAAATAAAAAAACTAAAATTAAAATAGGCTAGTCTCTGCTACCAAATATTTTTGAACCTACCCTAACATATGTGGCATTATTTTTAACAGCTTCAAGATAATCACTTGACATACCCATGCTTAAATCTTTAAAATTTAATTCAGCATTAATTCTATTCATTTCTAAAAAATAATTTTCTGTATTTTCATTATTTGGTGGAATGCACATCGTGCCAATAATGTCTAAATTTAAATTTATACAAAATTTATAAAAATCAGCTAATTTTTCTCTACTTATGCCTGATTTTTGTTCTTCGTTTCCTATATTAACTTGTATGAATAACTTTAATCGTTTGCCCTGTTTTATCTGCTCCTCGGCAATTTTATTTGCTAGTTTTTCACTATCTAGTGAGTGAATATAATCAAATATTTTCAAAGCAAATTTAACCTTGTTTGTTTGAAGTTTTCCAATTAAATGAAGTTTAATATCTTTATTTTTCTCCTTTATATCACTCCATTTATCTATCGCTTCTTGGACTTTATTTTCACCATAATCTAAGTGACCATACTCTACTAGAGGCAATATCTTATCTATTTTAAAAGTCTTGGATACAGCTATAATTTTTGGTAATTTATTAATCTTTAAATCTTCTAATTTAGATTTAATTGTATTTTTAGTATTTATTAAGTTTTGAACTGAATTATGCATAATCAATTACCAATAAAATATTATTTTATAAATAAGTTTGATACAAATTATATAGATAAACAAGACAAACTCACTGCAATTATTTATAGAAACTATACTGCTATAATTGACTTAAATACTATTATAAAATTAAAAAATTACTGTAAAAAAAAAAACTACAAGTTTTTCTTATCAAACAATATTAAGCTGGCTATCAAGCTAAATTTAAATGGAGTTTATATACCCTCATTCAATAAGAGTTTGAGTCATCTATCTTATTCTTTTAGAAAAAATTTTTTAATTATTGGTTCTGCTCATAATAATAAAGAAATTAAAATTAAAGAAATCCAAGGTGTTAGCGCTATTTTTTTATCTTCAATATTTAAACAAAATAAAAACTTCTTAGGTATTAATAAATTTAAACTGCTTTCTAAGATAACTGATAGAAAAATTATAGCCCTAGGTGGTATTTCTGAAAAAAACTTTAAGCAACTAAAGTTAGTGAATTGTTTTGGGTTTGGTGGAATATCTTTTTTTAAGTAAAAAAAAGGCCCCTAAAAAGGGGCCTTTTTATAATATTAGATTCTTAATAAATTAGAATGCAAATACTAAAGCGATTTCCATACTTTCTTCATCATCAGTAGCTGTACCGGCAATGTTGTCAGTTTCGTTAAACGCTGCTGAGATAGTAGTTCCACCCATAGTGTATGAAGCAGAAAAACCACTAGACTCTTGATCAGTACCTGTAGCTGTTGCAGATCCTAAATCTAGCTCATGTGTTCCATATGATACTGAAAGATCATCAGATATAGCATATGAAATACTCATTGCTGTACTCTCATCATCTTGTGTAGTTGTAGGACCATCAACTTCTGATTCCTGGTAACCAACTGTTACTGAACCAATAGCATATTTTACCCACAATGTTGATGAATCAAGACCTAATACATCTGTACCATTTCCAGTACCTGATGTAGATTCATCATGTTCACCCACAGCATAACCGATAGATAATCCATCGATAGCTTCTGGTTCAAATTTAACACCCATGTCAGTATAAGAACTTACTGATGCTCCAGAGTTAGTAGCAGCTGCTACTGATGCTGAATTGTATGATGCACTAAATGTAGCACCACCAAATGTTGGTGAATCATATCTCCAAAGATTATTTCCACCTTTACCACCGATTGAAGCGTTTCCAACTGGAGTTGCGTCAGAAGTTTTTGTCAAAGCCCATACTTCTTCATAAGCAGTAGGAGTCATATCATCCCATCCACCAATTACTGTATCACCACCGTGTCCAGAGAAAGTTACTGTTCCGAATTCAGGGTGTTCCATTTTAATACTTCTGCTATCCATACCTGCAGTAGTACCAGCTGTATCACCATCTAATTCCATAGATGTAGTTACAGTTAAACCACCATCAGTTTCGCCTGAAACTTTGAAAGTAATACTATCATTTTGGTAGAATGTTGATTTGTTTGTTTTTGCAGCTGACGTTACAGCAACTGAAGCTCCACCACTCATAGTGACTTCAAGAGCATTTGCCGACATTGCAACTAGTGAACCAGCTAATGCTGATAGACCAATTTTTTTAATTGCGTTCATATTTATTCCTTTTGTTAATTAATATTAAACATGGTTTTATTATCATTTTTTGACTTAATTTTTAAAATATACCTGATTTTATCTAAAGAAATTCTTATTTGTTGTATTTTTACAACACAAATTATCCCATAAAACAAAGTTTTTTTAAGAATTATTTATTTTTAGTGTATATTATGTTTTTTTTTACAATAAACATCAATTATGACATTTAATTTTACTAAAATAGGATTCTTTGCTTTGTTTTTAATTTTAAACTCTTGCGCAGGCGGACTGCCCGGGGGAGATGCAAGAAAAAATCCACCCGACCCTAAAGAAAGAGTAAAAAATAATTTAGAGACAGGAAAGGGCTTTAGGTTGGATAATTTGTTAAATGATAAGAAGGGTTCTGGTAATTTTGAGTTTGCCAGCTCTAACGAGTTATGGAGAGCATCTTTAGATACATTGGATTTTATACCCCTAATTTCTGCAAACTATAGTGGAGGCATAATAATCACCGATTGGTATTCAGAAAATAAAAATGATTCAATTAAAATAACTTTGAGGTTTTTAACTAATGAAGTGAGGTCCGATGCAATTGATATAAAAATCTTTTATAGAAAATGTGATGTTTTAATGAGTTGTACTACTTCAGAAAAAGACAGTGAATTAAAAAAAGAATTAAAAAAAGAAATTTTAAAAAAAGCTACAATTTATAAAAAACAAAAGGTAGATAGAAACTTCAAACCCTACGATTCCTCACCCGTAAGTGATAGGTAATTAGCATTCATTTTGTGGAAAGATATAATTTTAAAACTGTAGAAGAAAAGTGGCAAAAAATTTGGGATGAAAATAAAGTTTTTTCAACCAAAGTAGACAAAAGTAAAAAAAAATTTTATTGTTTGGAAATGTTCCCTTATCCGTCTGGAAAAATTCATATGGGCCATGTCAGAAATTATACGATTGGGGATGTGTTAGCACGATTTAAGGCCTTACAAGGTTATAATGTTCTTCATCCAATGGGTTGGGATTCGTTTGGAATGCCAGCAGAAAATGCAGCAAGACAAAATAATTTAGCTCCCAAAACATGGACCGAAACTAATATTAAAATAATGAGATCCCAACTTAAGAGGCTTGGGCTATCAATTGATTGGGATAAAGAAATTTCAACATGCTCTGTTGATTATTACAAACACCAACAAGAATTTTTTTTAGATCTTTATGATAAAGGATTAGTTTATAGAAAAGAGAATTATGTTAACTGGGACCCTATTGACGAAACTGTTCTTGCTAATGAGCAGGTGGTAGATGGTAAAGGTTGGAGATCTGGAGCTCTTGTTGAAAGAAAGAAGTTAAATCAATGGTTTTTTAATATATCTAAATTTTCTGAGGAACTTTTACAAGGTTTGGAAGGCCTAGATAACTGGCCCAATAAAGTTAAAGTTATGCAAAAAAATTGGATAGGTAAATCCTTTGGCTGTGAAGTTGAATTTAAAGTTGAAAGTAATAAACCTATCAAAAATATTAAGTGCTATACAACAAGACCCGATACTTTGTTTGGTTTTTCTTTTCTTGCTCTTTCAATTGATCATCCTTTAGCAAAATTTTATGAGGACGATAAAGAATTTCAAGAGTTTAAAAAAGAGTGCTCTAAAACTGGAACTACAGAAGAGTCTATTGCTTCAGCTGAAAAACTTGGTTTTAAAACAGATTTGATTGCAGTGAATCCCTTAGATGAAAATATGAAAGTCCCAGTTTATTTTGCAAATTTTGTCTTAATGGATTATGGGCTTGGCGCTGTATTTGGCTGTCCCGCTCATGATCAAAGAGATTTGGACTTTGCAAAAAAATATAATTTAAAAATCATTCCTGTTGTAAGACCTGAAGAAAATAAAAATTTTGAAATTAATGATGAGGCTTATACGGGTGAAGGATATCTTTATAATTCAAAATTTCTTGATGGTTTAAAAGTTCCAAACGAGTCAATTATTCAAACAATAGATTTTCTTGAAAAAAATAATTTAGGGAAAAAAAAAACTAATTACAGACTAAAAGATTGGGGTATATCAAGACAAAGATATTGGGGTTGCCCAATTCCAATTGCTTATGATGAAAATAATCAGCCTATAAAAATTCCTAAAAATATGCTGCCTGTTACACTTCCAGAAATTAAAGAATTATGTAGCACTGGCAACCCTCTTGATTCTGAGGATGAGTGGAAATATTTTATTTTAGATGGAAAAAAATACAGAAGGGAAACTGATACATTAGATACATTTGTAGATTCTTCTTGGTATTTTTTAAGGTTTTGTTCTCCAAATAGTGTTGATAAAGGTTTTACTCAAGAAGAAGCTGACTATTGGATGCCTGTAGATCAATACATTGGTGGAGTTGAGCACGCAATTTTACACCTTTTGTATTCAAGATTTTTTATGCATGCCCTTTCATTTAATAATAATGACTTTAATTTAAAAGAGCCTTTTGATGGCTTGTTTACACAAGGAATGGTTTGCCACGAAACATACAAAAATGAAAAAAATGCATGGTTAAGCCCAGAAGAAGTTTTCTCAAATGATGGAAAAAAATTTTATAATAAAGATAATCCATCAGAAGAAGTGATTGTTGGTCCAACAGAGTCTATGTCTAAATCAAAAAAAAATACAATAGACCCTGAAAGTATAATTAAAAATTACGGAGCAGACTCTGTTAGATTATTTATTCTCTCAGATAGCCCCCCAGAAAGAGATGTTCAGTGGTCTGACCAGGGTATGATGGCATCATTTAAATTTGTGCAAAAATTATGGGTTTTAAATTCTAAAATCTTGGAAAAAATTAAAATAAATAATGAGAATTGTGAAAATAGTGAGATTATTGAGAATGGTGAGAAATTAACTAAGTTCACTAATCAATTAATTTATAAAATAACTCAGAACTTAGAAAAATTTCATTATAATGTAATAATTGCAAATCTTTATGAGATGTATAATTTTTTTATTAAAGAAATAGGAAAACCCTTAAAAAAAGAGACTCTAATTGAAAATTATCAAAAGATTTTAACATTAATGAACCCATTTATTCCTCATTTTTCTAGTGAATGCCTAAGTAATATAGGTCAAAAAGATATTAAATGGCCAATAGCGACGGGAGATCTATTAATTAATGACAAGATAAATTTTGTTATACAAATTAATGGTAAAAAAAGAGGTTTAGTTATTGTTGATAGAAATATTAGGCAGGATAAACTCATTGAGAAAATTAAATTAGATAATAATCTAAACAAATATTTAGAAAATAAAGAGATAAAAAAAGAAATTTTTATAGAAAATAAACTAATAAATATCATTATTTAAATATGTTCAAAAAAGTTTTTGTACTCCTATTCTTATCGTTGATTATAAGTGGTTGTGGATATATGGCTGTTTACAAGGGTGTGGTAAAATTTAATTATAAAATTTTAGTTTCAGAGCATTCTGGAGATAGAGATATGATAAATCTAATTAATACCCGGTTAAAAAAGTATTCAGAAATAAAATCAGATAAAAGTTTTATAATTAAAATTGATACAATCTATCAAAAAAATATTATTGCTAAAAATACTGCCGGCAAAGCCACAGATTATCAAATAAAAGTTACTTCAAACTTCAATATAAAGTCAGAAGTAATAAACAAAATCATTAAAATTAATGAAACATTTAATGTTAAGGCTATGGATGATAAATTTAAGGAGCAAAGATACGATACAATTATAAAAAATAATATAGCAAATACAATTGTTAAAAGATTTATATTACAATTATCTAGAAATTAAATGATTTTAAAGTCATTTGAATTAAATAAATTAAAATTAAATGATTATACCTTTTATCTTTTTTATGGTGACAATGAAGGTCTTAAAGAAGAGACTATCCAAAAATTATTTGAAAAACACTATCAAGATAAAATTCACAGATATGAAGAAAAGGAAATATTAGATAATATTAATATTTTTTTTAATAGTGTTCTTACTAAATCTTTTTTTGATAATGAAAAGCTGATAATCATTAATAGAACTACAGACAAAATTAGAACAACCATTGAAGACTTAATGGAAAAAAACCTAGAGGGTATAAATATTATTTTAAATTCAAAAAACCTAGAAAAGAAATCTACATTACGAAAACTTTTCGAAAAAGAAAAATCAATTGTATGTGTCCCATTTTATGAGGATAACAATCAAACTCTAAATTCTATTATTAGTATTTTTTTTAGAAATAAAAAAATACTAATATCTCAGCAATTAATTAATGTCTTGATAGAAAGAAGCAGGGGTGACAGAAAAAATCTGAATAATGAATTGGAAAAAATTGAAAACTTTTCATTAAATAAAAAAAATTTAAATATTGATGAAATAATTAAGCTAACTAACCTTGCAGATAACTATAGTGCATCAGAACTTGTGGATCACTCACTAGCTAAAAACACTCGAAAAACTCTAACTATTTTAAGTGAAAATAACTATTCAGATGAAGATAATATTATAATTATTAGAACATTATTAGCAAAACTAAAAAGATTAGTTAAAATTTATGAATTAATTGAAGAAAAGAACAATATTGAACAGGCAATATCTGCATGTAAGCCTCCAATTTTTTGGAAAGATAAAACACTTGTTACTCAACAAATAAGGTCTTGGAAGAAAGATCATTTGATAAATTTAATTTATAAGACTAATGAAATTGAGCTTTTAATTAAAAAAAACTCAGTGGTGGCTAAAAATATCTTAGCAGACTTCATAATCAGCAATTCAAGAAAAGCTAATAATTAGATTTTATAATCTCAATTATTTTATTTAACTGATCTAGATCTTTATATTCCAATAAAAGGGATCCTGAATTATTTTTTTTATTTTTAATTAAAACATTAAGACCAATTTTTTCTCTAATTGAAACTTCTAAAGCTTGCAAATTGATATCCTTGGATGATTTAAGAGAATGTTTTTTGGTTTTAAAAATTTTAACAAAATTTTCTGACTGTCTAACTGAAAGGTTTTTTTCAATTATTTTATTTGCTACAAATTCTGCATTATCCAGACCTACTAAAATTTTTGCATGCCCTGTTGTTAATTTTTGAGTTTCAATTAGCTTTAGGACTACTTCAGGAAGGTTTAATAGCCTTAAAAAGTTAGCAATATGGCTTCTACTTTTTCCAATAAATTGTGCTACTTTTTCTTGGTCATATGAAAACTCTTCAATAAGACGTTTATAGCCACGTGCTTCTTCGATTGCATTTAAGTCATTTCTTTGAACATTTTCAATAATTGCAAATTCTAAAGATTTTAAATCATCTACATCTGTAATAACCACTGGAACTTCGTGTAGCCCTGCCTTTTGTGCTGATAACCACCT
>ENA-ORXF01002241-ORXF01002241.1-marine-metagenome-genome-assembly--contig:-NODE-2241-length-11679-cov-5.572832_pt1 | contig 11679 bp, 24 predicted proteins | sample MGYA00237864_ERZ511476 | MGnify/ENA primary metagenome ERZ511476 (study PRJEB26306, sample SAMN06343908) | marine metagenome | isolation source: coastal waters | place: Atlantic Ocean: West Antarctic... | reverse complement strand
TTAGATAAGGTAGAATTTGTTTTAAACCAAATAGCAAAAGTCCGCTCACCCGTTAAACTAAAAGAAGGTACATCAACATTATCATTCCCGTTAAACTCCAAAGCCTTGCCTGTAAACAACTCAGCTTCGTTACAGTTATTTGATTTGTCAGGAGCGAATTGGGCTATTTCTCGTACGGAGACGTTTGAGATTGAGCCAACACCATTGCCGTCATTGTTTCTAACACCAAATGAAGTTCTATCTCCAGAAAGAGTTATATCAATTGAATACCCCACTTCTGAAGTACTAATGTCTGCCCCTGAATTAGAGCCACCACCAATAAAAGATGCCTTAAAGTTACCCGAAGTTACAACTATATCGAATGTTACTCTATATGTTTTTCCGTTGTAATAATTACCGCTCTGTTGTAGGTATGAATGGTTAGCAGTTACCTTTGAATCGGCAACTCCACCACCTATAGACCACTCTAATCCTGTTGTCCAATATGTTCCTGTTGTGTTTTCTTCTTGAGTTCCTGTTAATAAGAAATCACCATCATCAACCAACTCACACCCTATAATATTAGACTTCTTAAAGTCTAACCACATTTTTAAACCTCGTCTTACAATAGATTTACCTACTAGACGTGCTACTAGGATTGCATTTGCTATAGATATTTGCATATTTTACCAAAGGGCTACAATGTTAGTTGCTATCGTTCCTGTAGTTACAGTACTAAATACTCTAAGAACTTGAACAGGTATAAACAATCCTGTAGGTACACCTACAAGCTCTACTATATCACCACCCGCTGTAAGAACTTTAATTGTTCCCTCACCACCACAGTATAACACACAACCGTTCTGAGGGTTATTTGCCTGTGAGTAGATAGTATACGATGTAGTAGTTGGTATAGTAACTGAAGTGCTAAGTATAGTAGCACTATCAATAGCGGTTACTGTTGCTGTAACCGTACCCGCATATATAATATCACCAATAGAAACTCTTTTGTTTATAAAGTCACCACCTGTGTCAGTTAATTTATCTGTCGTACCTGCCGTTGTTGTTCCTGAAGCAGACACAGCCGCTATGTTAGGTATGTTAATCGTATCACTAGGTATTACCGCTAATGCTCGTCCGGCTTGTAGTTTTTGATATGCCATTATTTCTTATCTTTATTGTATGGGAAAACCCTGTTTAATGTATCCTTTCTTTGACCACAACCGCAGTCTTCTTTACCGATAGCTTTCGCCATCTTGTTTACGACAGACTTTATTCCTGTAGCTTTAGTGAACTTTTCTACAGTATCTCCTAGTCCTTTCGATTTCATCTATCTACCCTTTAAATCTCCCATGTAAACAGAATTTTTTCTATCCCAAGTATAGGTGATTCCATTTTTAGTGAAAGGTTTTTTACCCGGTTCCATCTTTGGACCCGACTTCTTAGGCTTGTTAGCGTCAGACTTAAGGACCCCAAATGATTTCTTTTTCTTAGGTGGGTCTCCAAATGTAGGGGCTAACGGCTTACTTAAATCTCTTTTGTACATAGCTTTATTTTTTATTACGACCTGCAGCAGACTTTGCAGCCATTCCTTTTTTTCCGTATTTACTTACTCCAATACTGTAAGCTATCTTTTTTGCAGCAGAAAGTGATTTGCCATCGTCAACTAATTTATTGACTAGACGCATAAACTTACTCATTACTTCTTAATTATTGAAGTCAAGTGAGGACCTACTTTACCATCCTTAATACACTTATGCTCGTATGACATAGACTTGTCTCCACCATAAGCGTGACCTGAAACTTTCTTAGACATAGCCTTCGACTCATCTCTTCTAGATTTCATTGACTGACTCTTGTTGCCATTTCTTGCTCCCATAGATTCATCTAATCGGGAATTGTAACCTTGCTTATACATATTATCGTGTATATTTATTTTTAGCTTTTTGCTTACCAAGTCTAGTTTCTTTCTGCTTCTCTTTAACTACACCTGAAGCTGATGTTTTCTTTTTTTGCACAAAAGTACCATTCTGATTCTTAGGTCCACGAACTACAGATTTGGATTTAGTAACACGCAATTTCTTTGGTGCAACTGTTTTTTGGATAGTCATACTTTTAGATTTAGTACTACCCGAACCTGATTTAGTTTTTACTTTCCTAACTTTAACCGAACCATCAGCATTGTATGATGTCTTTGACTTCACCTTAACACCGTTAGTTTTTTTAACTGTAGACTTAGTTTTAGAAGTACCATCAGCTTTAGTAACACGTTTAGCTTTTCTAGTACCCAAAGTACCATTATCTCTATCAGTCTTAGTTACAACTGTTCCACTTCTTCTAGTAACAACTTTTTTCTTATTACCTTTAGCGTCTACCGATTTTACAACCTTCCTTTTATTCATAGTATTGTTTTTTGTTTTTACAAAGATAACTAAAAAATATTTTACCTTTGCTAGCACAAATCTACGAAATTAAATCAAATGAATAATGACTACCTAAAATATTGGCGTGTTATAAGATACTTCGTTAAAGCTAAGTACGAACTAAACCAAGGCGAATTAGATGTAATACTTTTTCTAAATTCAGAAGGGTATTTTGGTAAGGATAAGTTTGATGAGTTCGATGAGCTCCTAAGTTGGGATAAGCATCGTTTTAAGAAGCTATTAAGGGATGGGTGGATTCAAGTGTTTAGGAAAAGATGCGGTCCCACCAAGACGCTTTATATGCTCTCCTATAAAAGTAAGAGACTCGTTACATCTATATACAAAAAACTAAGTGGGGAAGAAATCCCCACTAGCTTGTCAGGCAATCCTATGTTTGCCAAAAATGTAAAGTACACCGATAAAGTGTATCGTAATTTTATTAAAGAGATAAACGCTACTACACGACAACAACGACATCGTGCTCCTGAATAATAGTAAACTGCTCGTCTTCTATAAACATAGAGTAACCGGCTCTACTATCGTAGTATATCGTATCACCTTTGCTAATTACTTCAACAGAAGTACCTGACTCAGAGACTACTGCCTTCTTATAACGTATACCATCAACATCATCACCGGAAAGAAGAAGACCTGACTTGGTCTTTACCTCTTCCTTGATTTCTTTGATTGCTATGTATTTCCCTATTGGTTTCATAATTTAATCTTTTGTGTCATAACTTCGTGCCATTGTTACAATAGCGTTAGTACTTAATAGTGTGACAGCTACTGACACAGCATTTTGAAGTGCGTTCTTTGTAACCTTCATTGGGTCAATAACACCCATCTTCATTAAATTACCGTACATATTATTTTTTACATCGTACCCAAAACCTTTAATGCATTCATCACTATTATATATATCTAAGTAGTCTAATCCTGCATTCTCTAGTATTGTTTTTATCGGGGCAAGCAACGAGTCACCAAGTATATCATAGGCAATCCTCTTCTCTTCAGACCAATCTGCTTTACACTCTACCATATTTCGTGATATGTTCTCAAGTGCCAATCCACCTCCGGGTAATATACCCTCAAGTGTAGCTGAACGTACCGCACATACAGCGTCATCAACCCTGTCAAACAACTCCTTGTGCTCTAAGTCAGTCTGACCACCAACGTATATAACACCAACACCTCCGGTAAGTGAAGCTATCCTTGATAGGATAAACTCACGCTCAGTCTTTGTACTTGAAGCAGCGTGTGCTCCGTGTAACTGCTCAACCCTCTCATCAATATCATTTTGTGAAACAACGTCATCGTCCTTTAATATAATCGTTGAACCACGACCAACTATAATCTTGTTAGACTTACCCAAGTCACTAGGCATTATTAAACTCAAGTCATCACCCGTCTTCTCACTGAAGTAAGTAGCCCCAACAGATAAAGCAATATCGTTCATTAGCTCGTGCTGCTTATAACCAAAGTTAGGTGGCTGTATACAACATATCTTTAACCCGTTCTTCATCACGTTTGCCGATAACGTGTTAATTACGTTTGTCGAGCAAGGTGCAATAATCAATAGCTTACCACCGTCTTGGATGATTGGCTTTAATACATTCTCAATCTGTAGTATGTTAGTTATCTCAGCGTCACTAACTAAAACACTAGCACCATCAAAGATACACTCGTCCTTCTTATGGTTGTTTATGAACAAGTTCGATGAGTAACCTCTGTCTACCTTGATTCCCATAGTAGTCTCAAAGTGTGTGTCGGGTGTTTGTGAACGCTCAACTGTAACAATACCGTTTACACCAACCTCTTTGTATACGTCAGCTATTATGTTTCCAATTTTAGAGTCGTTATTTGCTGATATAGTAGCCACACTTGCTAGAGTTTTATCTGTAACAGGTTTGCTCATCTTCTTAAGGCTTTTAATAACCACCTCAGTACCTTTCACAAGCTCTCTAAGGACCGCTGTCTTATTATGCTTATCAGTAATCATCTCGTCTCCATTACGGACTAAGGCGTTAGATAACACAATAGCAGTTGTCGTACCATCACCGGCAGACAATGCAGTCTTCTCCGCAGCCTCTTTCATTATTCTGACTGCTAAGTTCTCCACAGGGTCAAGCAAGCTAATAGATTTAGCCACCGTGACTCCATCCTTAGTAACCGTCATTCCCGATAAATGTTCTTCAGACTCTATAAGCACTGTATTACCTTGAGGACCAAGAGTGCTCTTAACTGCGTTCGTGATTTTCTCTAGACCTTTAAATAACTTAACTCTACCTTCGTCTGAGAAATGCAACTCCTTAGGAGTGTAACTTGATTGATTCATTTTTTATTGATTTGATTTGATGCAAATATATAATATATTTTTTAACTATAAAACACAAATGTTAAAATGACGAATGTTAGTGATTCCCTATATATATATATATATATATACTCTTTATATATTTTTTTTCACTACAAAGTAAGTTAAAAGTTAACATTGTTGTCAAAGTAATTAATAATCAATTACTTAAGTTTTTTATATCAACATCAAGTTAACATTAAGTCAACATTATATGTCGAGTTTAAATAAAAAAAAGAGGGAACCACCCCTCCTTTGAGAATTGAAAGTCACTACACAATCAATTCATTCACCAAACACAATGTTTATTTTTGATTTACTCGAATAATACTATTCATATCTTTTCGCATATCAGCTAGCTCAATTCCGTCAGCTACTATGCTAACCTTATCGTTACGCTTCATTGATTTGCGTATCTCTGCAGCTTCCTCTAAACCACTTTTACCTACCGGACGGTCATTAATTAATCTGCCATCCTTTACTTTTAATCCGCTATAGTCCATCTTTATATGTTTTTAAGTGTATACTAATTAATCCTAAATACAGTATGTACTCAGTATAATTAAAATCCTTATCTGAAGGGAAGATTGAAAATCCTAATACAAACCCTACGTCAATTCTATTCTGTAATTCTATCTCGTACATTGGGTAAAGATACAAAAATTATTAGACATATAGGGGTTGGAGGTTCCCCCCCGTCGCACGCTGCATAACCCCTCAAGGAAACCGATTCTTTTTTGTGGGGTGGGGGTGTCTTTTCAATATCGCACTCCCAAATGTTTAGACTTTTCATGTAGGACTCTTAACTACCTATGGCTGTGGTAGTTATCTCTGTGCATAGCTGTTGTTACATCTCTGTAGCTTAGGCTATCACTAGCTTCACGCATTTGCTTATAGCTTTAACGCATTTTTAACACATTCACTACCTCTGTATGTCCTTGTTTTGCTAGGATGTTACAGATAGCGTTTCCTGGAAGCACCTAAAATTCACTACATCTATCGGTCTGTTCAAACAGACTCATCTAGTGTATACACAAGTAGAGGAGAGAGGTAATCCCTCCCCTATACAATCCCTGCATAAACAATCTACTACCTATCGTTAATAGTTATGACTGCATTACATCTATAATGTGACTAGGTATACACTAAGCTATAGCTATAGCATTAAACATCTATACAAATAAAACTAAAATAATACTATAATATGTTAGTGTATGAACTATAATTAGTCGTAATTAGCATAGCGAATGGGGGATGTACCCTCATCAAAACGGGCTAAGATGCTCAAAATCAATAAGTTATGTCACAAATCAATACAAATTTGAACCAATTACTAGAAGACAATGTAGCAGAATTCAATGGAGCATTGGATTTAAACGCTGAGTCACAATCGAGGGTTAAAGATACCTTCGACATCCAAGTAAAATTATCTCTTAAAATGCATATCACTTACAAGTGGTGGAAGTCGGCAGAAGGGATTCAAGCTATGGAGTATAGTGGTATAGTTATGACCACAGAAGACTTCAGAGATGTTTGGGGTTATAAGAAAGCTTACTTTTCAGAACTAATTAATCTAGGTAAACTTAGAGAAAATGAGGTAAACAAGATATCTGAGTACAAAGACTCGACAGAGAATCGCAGTGTTAGAGGATGTCTTAAATTCGCTAAAGATGGTGGAGCAGAAGCAGAAGCAGAAGCAGAAGGAGAGTCTGAAGCTAGTGAGTCATCTACTACACTGATGACATTCAGTGCTAAAGCTGAAGCGTTAGAGTCTGATAAAGGTACATCTATGCGATGGTTATCAGATGGAAAGGTTGAAGGAGTTACTGCTCAGTCAATTCAAGCATTGGAGATGTTATTATCTCAAGCTAAAGAGCAATTTAACGGATAAGGTTAACTGATGAGGATTCAATATCCGAAACTAGAGTCTGTTCGAACAGACTTTAGTCTTAACCAAATTAAACCAAGATTATGAATGCACAAATCACTTACACGACAGAAGGCGATTCCAACAGAGGTAGAGTATTGCCTTGGAATTGGGCAAAAAGAAATGGTCTTCCGTACAGATTTCTTGATAAGACATCATTTCAATATGATATGACTCATATGAGTAGTAAAGAGCGAAATCTTACTACTCAAGTTACTGAGGAAGGAGAGATAGAAGCTAGGTTTACAATTGGATTCGAGGTAGAAAAGAATTCATTCCATAGAGATGCCGTGAAGGAATATCCTTTGTTCTCTCATTTCGAGACAGATGGCTCATGTGGAGTTGAAGGAGTTAGTAATGTACTTCCGTTAATTGGGAGGTCTGTTTGGCGAAACAAGGTTTTGAATATGTTCTCAGAAGCTAAGCATATCGTTGATGATGAATTCTCTCCATCAAATTCTCAATGTGGAGGTCACATTAACCTAGCCGTTAAAGGCATGAGTGGTGGTGAGTTAGCTGATGCCATGCGTCCATATAGTGGAATCATCTACGCTATGTATCGTTTTAGACTTAAGAAGTCATGGTGCGCATCTAATATATTTATGGATGTCGATAGTGACAATTGGGAAGGTGTAGATGATTCGATAAAATACCAAGTATGCAGGATAACTAACAATATAGTTGAATTCAGAGTACCAAGTAGAGTTAAGTCTGTAGCTGACTTAAACCTTCGTTACAGATTGATGTTTGAGATTGTTAACTACGCAGTGAATAAGCCAAATGGTACGCACAGAGGGCTTCTGAGTAAGATAAAACCTATCTTAATGATGATGTATAACAATGATTCAGATAAGGTCGCTGAGGTAATGGAGTTATCAAAGGAGTTCAGAAGGATGCTTCTTACTAGAAAAATTAACCACGCAGTGCAGCCGTATATTGACAAGTTTGGGAGACTGAGCCATCTGTATACAAATAGCTTAAAGGCTGATATGCTAAGATGATGATTGGGGAGTCTGTTCGAACAGACTCTCCTATCCGTATACAAGTGAGTACTTGTACTGATGAGACTAAAATGTCGAAACGGAAACTTAATACCAATAGAAATTATGAGTAAAAGTATATTAACAATCATCACAATCTTAGCTACTACGCTAACGATTTTGGTGTACACTATGTTCGATAGCTTAGAGATTAAACTTCTAATCACGTTAATGGACTTACCGATTATTTTACTGATTGCAAACGAGTTAAACAAACACTAGAAATTATGATAAAAGTATATTTTGAGAGCAATTCTCACGCAGATTTAGTCGCTACATTCTCTAGCGAAGATTTATATATAGCTAGTCTTCCTGCATTGGAGAAGAAGGCTAAAGAGCAAGGTATGATTGTCACTGAGAATACTGAAGAGCAAGATTGGGAGACTGAATACGATGACGAGGTTTGTGTTATGAGTCATCGTGACCAATGTAATGCTGACCGAAGCGATTACATAAATGAGCGATTAGAGAATGGCGAGATAGATGACATTCAAGCTGCTGAATTAAGGATGGGAGCGTAATGAAAGCAAAATCAATTATTGTAGATGGTCATTTAGTTAGACTAGATGAACATGGTACATTTTTTAGACTAAATGGTCTAGGAGTATGGACACAGATAAGTACAAAGGAATTATTCAAACTAATAACACAGAAAGCATAAGACTATGACAAATCAAGAGAAAACAATGAAGGTTATGATAGATAATATTATACACCCTCTAAGAGAGGAAAATCAAAAGCTAAAGCATAGAGTCTCTAGTTTAAAGGAAGATGCTCAAGAGAGTCGTGAGGTGGTTAAGCTATACAAATCCCTAATCAAGGATGGTGCTATATACGTTAACACCTCCTCACAAGATTGCGATGGTGTTTGTTCTTACTACTCGTATAAGTTTACCGATATAGATGAGTACTTTCAAGCTAAAAGGCACTACGAAGAACAAGACTTTGAGGGTCCTGCTTCTTGGAATGTAGTAAGTATAGAGAATGCGCTATCTGAGGATGAGGAAGGAACTTACGGACATGGATGGGATATACACTAGGTACAGAATAAAAAGAAAATAACTTGTGTATGTCAGATGTTAGTGTTATATTTGTCAGATATTAGTTCAATGAGTGTTAACAGAGTCTGTTCGAACAGACCAAATAAATCAAGATTATGCAAAAGACAATAAAGAAAGGTGAGGGCTACGAGGTAGTCGCTCACTACACCAACAATGAGTTTGGTTTAGAAATTACATCAATTGACTACGAGTGTAGTGTTACAAATTGTGTTGTACCTATAGACACATTTCTATACGACTTCCTAAGTGTAGGAGCAATAGATGAGATGGAGGATTTAATAATAAAAGACTAACAAATGAACCAAAATATAAACCAAGATATAGCAATGGCTATATTCAACTCGACTGACAGACCATCTCAGTCACGCAATATCATCTCACTTAGAGAAAAGGTTGAGGCTTACTCTAAACAACGAGTAATAGAAGAGTTGGAAGAGCAAATGGAATTAGCTGAAATTGGCAATTCTTACACAAGGCTAAGAGAGAGAGTGCAAGAACTAAAACAAGACCAAGATGAAAAATAAAATGAATTATGCTGCAAGTAAATACAAGCACGTAGCATCTATTAAAACAAGTAATGAACAAACTTGGTACGTAAATATAAACGGAGTTAGTAAAAGTAAGTTCTATACAGAAAGAGAATGTGCAATAGCAGTAGACAAGCTGCTAATAGGACAAGGCAAAGAGCCGTGTAATATCTTAACTAGACTAAATAAATAATATGGGACAGATGAAGGAATTATTCATTTCTATGCAGGAAGGATTAATGCAAGGAATGACAATTGTTAATGCTGAACGTGAGCGTAAGCTAGATGAAGAGCATAAGATGAGTGTAACAAAACCTAAAGACAATAGCGATGAGGAAGACAATGGTAGAGTATAAAACAGATTGGAATAGATTGATAGCAGAATTTATGGAAATGACACCTTGCCTAACAAGTGAAGGTGACTTCCTAATAAAAGGAAACCCTATAGAGGCTAAGTACTTACCTTATGCTACCGATTGGAATTGGCTTATGCCCGTAGTGGAGAAGATAGAGAGTCTCGGTTTGGTTTGTTTTGAAAAAAACTTGCAAGAGGAGGGAGGTTACCAAGCAATATTTACAAAAGGATACGACATATTAATATGTCATTATGCTGACAAAAGTATTGATGCCACATACATGGCAGTAGTAGAATTTATTAAAGACCAAAAATAGTAAAGTAAAGAGTCTGTTCGAACAGACTCTTTCTTTAATGTCGCTAAGGTGGTCACAAGTCCATCAACCTAAGAGTTAGGGAGACAGAGTGGAGATAATTAAAACCAAGAAGATGAAAACAATTTTAGAAAGAAAAGTACAGATTAGTGATGATGTATCAAATACATTGTACACATCTGAAATAATGGGTTTCTACAATATAGATACTGATAGTCAGTTTATCAAAGACTTTGATAATTGGATGAAAGAAGGTGGTGGAGTAAATAGAGCAACTTATAACTTAATAATAAGCAAGAGAGATATAGGTTTATTTTGTTTAGGAATGAAGCCAAACGCACAATGGAGACTGAAAGACCTTAAGGCTTACTTTGGAGTCAAAGGCAGTAAAGAAAAGTGCAAAGAGCAGATAGAATTATTAACAGAATTATTTATACCACAAAAACATGACGCAGATTGGGAAGAGTTTAAATGCGAGATGTGTGAAGCGTCAATGACTAAGGAAGACCATCACTTTTGTGATATATGTGATGACTGCAGAGATGGAGAATAAAATAACTTAAAATAAATTAGTTTACGTCAGATATATGTCGTATATTTGTCGTTATTAAGATTTAATCGAGGTCAGTCTGTTCGAACAGACTCCTCACAAACACCAAACACTATGTGTATTATTATTGTAAAACAAAAAGAGCAGACAATGTCTAGGGAAATTGCTAAGACATCTGCAAGGCTTAATCCTCACGGCTTGGGAATCGTATGGTTAGATACCTTTGAGGTTACTTACCATCAATCAAAAGACTACGGAATCCTTTTAACGGATAGACCATTTATCGCTCACTTTAGGTATGCAACAATCGGAGCAATTGGTAGGAGCAATATGCACCCATTTGTATGTGGAGTTCAGAAGGATGAGCAGTTAATGATGAACGGAACAATACAAGGATTGGGAAACGCTAAGACTTGTGATACTAAGATATTAGCGAATCAGCTTGGGCTAAGACCAAGACAAGATTGGAAGTCTGAATTAGAGCAGTTTGATTGTAGGTTCGTTACAATAAACACAAGGACTAGAACATTCCAAATGTACAACAGACAAGATTGGCATTTCAGAGATGGAATTTGGTATTCAAAGCCAAACGTATTGCAAGACAATCTTGTTGCAGTCTACGGAACATTAAAGAAGGGTTACTCAAACTACCACAGACATTTGAGTAGTGCTAAGTTTGTCGGTAGTGGAGTTACTAAAGACAGATACCCATTACTTATACAAGGCTTACCTTATATGGTAGAGCATAAAGGCATAGGATACAATGTTGATGTTGATATATTCAAGGTGTCAGATAACACGTTACACGACTTAGATATGTTAGAGGGTCATCCAACTTGGTACACTCGTAAGCAGATACCAATTGCTACAAAGGAAGGTAAGGTACTTACTTGTTGGGTTTATTTCAATCCAAAGCAGGTAAACGCTGACTCTGATATGCACAAGACTTACCTACAGAACGTAGGATTTCAGTCAAGTAAATGGGAGGATGTTGAGTTATTACTAAACGATTTTTAATTATTAATCCGACCGATAGCAGCGTGATAGCTATCAATTATTTTAAATCATAGGGATTTAAAAGTCAGCGTTGGGGAGGGCGGGATTCCTTCCCAACCATTGACTAGGTATCACTAGGATAGAGATAAATTCT
>ENA-ORXF01002240-ORXF01002240.1-marine-metagenome-genome-assembly--contig:-NODE-2240-length-11689-cov-4.016276_pt1 | contig 11689 bp, 11 predicted proteins | sample MGYA00237864_ERZ511476 | MGnify/ENA primary metagenome ERZ511476 (study PRJEB26306, sample SAMN06343908) | marine metagenome | isolation source: coastal waters | place: Atlantic Ocean: West Antarctic... | reverse complement strand
CATAAGTATCTATATCTATAGATCTCCATTTTGGAACTTCAACAAAACCAATTTTTCCACTAATTCTATTTTGACTTTTTAATAAATTTTTCCTTGTTGTAGCAAAAAGACTTCCTGTTTCTACAAATGTTTGCTCGCGATTTTGTCTTCTTTTTCTACTATTAAGATCATATGTTGGTTTTGAGCCAACCCATAAAAATTGATCAAATTTTGAAACACTAACAACAGAGTCAAAATTTTTCATTGCTATGAGTGCATCATTTATATCATCAGCAATAACGAAAGGGCATGTAGCTTGAAGAAAAATTATTATATCAAACTCTTTAACTTGATCAGTAAAATGAATCAATGCTGACTCACTTGTAGCATTATCAGTAGAAATTTCATTGGGCCTTTTTATAACTTTAGCTCCATACTCTCTAGAAATTTTAGAAATCTCATCATCATCTGTACTTACCCATGTTTGAGATGATTCAGATTTTAATGAAGCTTCAATTGCATAAGCAATTAATGGCTTACCACAAATATCAATAATATTTTTTTTAGGTATCCCCTTACTCCCTCCTCTAGCTGGAATTAATGTTATGACCTTTAACATTTTTTATATAATTTTTTCTTTTATAGATTAATTTTTATTAAAAACTACGAAATTAGTTATTAACTAATAAACTTAATAGTCTAAATGTTCACGTAGTTTTTTAGCAATAGGGACTTCCGCAGCAATAATTGTTTTTTCTCCATCACCCAATGCCTTCTCGATTTTTCTAACTGCACCAACTAATTGACGCAGACCAGATGGTTCAACAGATGCTGATTGATCTGAGCCATACATTGCCCTACTTAAAGTGACATGTCTCTCTAGAGATGAAATCCCCATTGCTGCAGCAGCATATGAGATAGCCAGGCCAGCTTCATGCCCACTATATCCAACATTCACTTTAAATGTATTTCTTAACGTATTTATAAGATTCAAATTTGCATCTTCATCTTTCATTGGATAAGTTGAAATAGTATGCATTAGTTCAAATGAACAGCCCGCTTCTTTAAATATATTAACTGCTTTTCGTATATCGTCAAGAGTTGACATACCTGTAGAAATAAAAGTATGTTTTTTCTCACTTGCAACTTCAATAAGAAGCTCCTCATATACAATCATTGCTGAAGCAATTTTATTATGTTTGCAATTAAATTGCCTCAGGAATACTTGACTATCAATATCCCAAGCTGAAGCAAACCAGTCAATTTTCTTTTTCTTACAATAATTATCAATTTCATAATATTGTTCTTCAGTAAATTCGATTCCTTTTTTTTGATCTCTCTGGGTACTCCCCCAAGGACTCTCTCTTGGTGAATCTAAAAAATCTTGAGTATATACTTTATCAATATTCCTTTTTTGAAATTTTACAGCGTCACAACCAGCCTCTAAAGCAGCATCAATGAGTTTTTTGCAAGTATTTAAATCTCCATTATGATTAATACCAACTTCAGCTATTATGTAAATATTGTTATTCATTTTTTTCATTTTTTTCCTTATTTTTTATAAAGTATATGGACTAGATCTAATTCAAATATTTCCTCTAGAATTTCTCTTATAACACCCCTTCCTCCTTTTGTTTTTAAAACAAAAGTAGAAATTTTTTGAATTTTTGGATGGCTATCTGCTGGGCATGCAGCATACTTTATTTTACTCATAACTTCAAAATCATTCAAATCATTGCCAACATACATAATTTTATTAATATCAAAATTTCCTTCTTCGATCAGGCTTTCCAAAACCTTAACTTTGTTTTGAACCCCTTGAATTGCTTTAATTTTTAATTTTTTTGCTCGAGATGTTATAACTGAATTTTTTTCTGTAGAAATGATATATACTAATTTTTTACACTTACGAAGAACGTCAATTGCTAATCCATCAGCCCTACTGCAAGCAACTGATTCAATACCATCTTGATTGATATAAACTAAGTTATCTGTTAGAACACCATCAAAATCAAATAGAAATAGATCTATATCGTCTAGCATTATCTTTTGAAAATTCAAAACTACTCCTGTAAGTTAATATGCCCACATTCAATAAGTGAGTCTTCAATATATTCCATCAGGGCATGTCCAGCTGTAATATGTGACTCTTGAATTCTACCAGTGTTATTACTTGGAACAATAAATGCACAATCACAAAATTCTAAAGCCATACCACCTCCACATCCAAGAAACCCATAAACAAAAATTCCCATTTTTTTTGCAGTTTGCATAGCTAAGATAACATTTTCCGAGTTACCAGATGTAGTTATAGCGATAAGACAATCACCTGAATTACCAAGGGTAGAAATCATTCTTTTATAAATCATATTATATCCAAAATCATTTCCACAAGCTGTTAAAGTAGATGAATCTTGTGCCAATGCTATTGCAGGAATTCCTTCTCTATTATTTTTAGGGCGTAAGCGAATTAACATTTCTGCAGCAAGATGTTGGGCATCTGCAGCAGAGCCTCCATTACCACAGAGCATTAACTTTTTACCATCAATTATACTTTGAGTAATTTGATCACCAATAATAGAAAGGCTCTTCATTCCTTGATCAAGGCAATTTTGCTTAGTTAAAATTGACTCTTGAAATAATAATTCAATTTTTTTAATTTTTAAATTTTTCATATTAATTTTATCAGTTTATTATTAAAAAACTTTAGGTTGAAATGGTAATTTAATACCAATGAAAAGAAGCTTATTAAGTATTACTTCAAGGCTATCATTCTTAAAAATTCTCTATCTTTCTCATACAAAAAATAATTTGAATTAACAAGAGAATAATGAGGTTGCTGCTTTATTCTCCTTATAAAATCAAATAAATACAAAGTAATATTTTTACCCAAAAAAGTAATAAAAAGACTAATAATTTTTTGCCGCCTTCTTTCTTTTAATTTATTAGTTTGAATAAATTGATGATATTTTCTATTCCTTAGCACCCCATTTTCTTCATCTAAGTCGAATAAATAGGAACCTACTCTATTACCTTCAATTATTCTTTGTTCTTGATTTTTCTCAAGTTGACTATTGCCACATGCATTTAAAAATATTAATTTAAGTTCAGCCTTTTTTATAAAACATTTAAGTGCATTTATTGAAAAAAAACTCAAATGAGGAACTACTCTCTCTCCTGCATTTTGATAAAGTGATAAATTAGCATTAGGAACTTCACAAAAAAAACACCCTCCTTTATTTAACATGGATTGAATACCAGAAAGAGTTTCAGAAATTTTTCTTGGATTAAAATGCTCTAATGAATGGGACATAATAACAAGATCAACAGAGTTTTTATATTTTTTTGATGACTCTACATCAAAAGGTTTTTTTTCAATCTCAGCTCCAAGGTCAAACAAGTATTCATGGGCCTGCTCTTGAGGTTCAAACGCAATGTATCTTCCTTTAAAGTTCATTTGTTTGAGCATAAATAGAAAGCCACCCGCACCTGCGCCGATTTCTAGAACTGTAGAGTCTGATGGAAAACTAAAGAATTGCTTAATTAAAGTTAGCTGTGATAGTGACCTAAAATCAACTGAATAACCTGTTCTTGTATCTATAGGCCTTATTTCAGCTTGTTTTCGTGCTTTTCCAGAATATTCAGAAGAATAGTAATTCTGTAATATTTGCTCTTCAACATCTTTTTCAATCATACCAAATCCACAGTTTTCACAACATAAGATTTCACTAGAATCAAACAAAGCAAGCTTGTCAATTGTTGCAGGTGAATAATTAAATTTATCTGGATTTTTATTTTTTATATTACAAGCTGGACAATGCATAAATATTTTCTTTAACTAAATAAGTTGGAAACGTCATAGTATAGCTAACAATTAAAATACTTTTAGATTAAAAAACTACTTTTAATAGAGTAATAACTTTTAGTTTTAAGTTTAGGCCTGTTTAAGTAAATTTTAAAATTTCTTATCAGGTTAGATTATTTTATCTTAAACCTAAGTTGCTCAGCTAAATTTAAATCTTCAACAGTATCAATATCAATCCATTTGCAATTATCGGCAAATATTGGTCGAACTGTATAAGCATCGAGTACATTATCTATTGCGTAATATAACGATAGATTATCATTTCCAACCCTGATCTTATTTTCAATTGAGGCAATAATATTTTTTATTCCTTTCCTTGAAAATTGATACAAACCGATGGCAACTCCATCAATGGTTTTTAAGTCCTGAGTATTTTTATTAATATCAGTGATTTTATTATTAAGTATTGAAACTTTTACTGGATCAGTCTCAGAAAAGAGCTTCTGAGTTTTACTATCAATTAATATTTTATTACTAGCATTTGTACTAATAAACTTAGAAATATCAGAGTAATCACAAATTAAATCACTTGTAGTAAAAAGTATATCAGTATTGCAATAATCACGAGCATACCAAAGACTCATCATATTTCCCTTATCTTTATAATCTGGATTATAGACATATTTCACAGGTTTACCTTTATAAGAGTCACCAATTAATTCTCTATATAACTCATGCTCAAGACCAATTACTATAATTATTTCAGATATATCAAGCTTTGCAATCCAATCAAGTTGGTATTCGATAATTCTTTTACCATCTAACTTTATAAGGCCTTTTAATTTACTTCCTACATGAGCCTCTAATCTTCTTGATACACCTGCAGCATAAATAATTACTCTCATAATAAAAGAATCTAGCTAGATGTCCAACCACCATCAACCACTACATCACTTCCAGTTACATAGGAAGAGAATGGAGATGCTAGAAATAAAGCAGCAGTAACAATTTCATATGGTTCACCAAATCTTCGCATAGGTATTCTTTCACAGAACTTTTTATAATTTTCTTTATCCTCTAGAACTTTTTTATTTATTTCGGTAAGTAAAGGGCCAGGTGAAATTGTATTTACAGTAATACCATTTTGAGCCCACTCAAGAGCAATTGTTTTAGAAAAAAGAAGCACACCTGCTTTACTTGAAGAATAGCTCAATCTTCCAGGATAAGAAACAGTTGAAAAAATACTTGCTAAATTTATTACTCGCCCATAATCAGATGCTTTTAAAAGAGGGTAAGCCATTTTAGTTGTAAGAAATGTTCCCTTTAGATTTACATCCATAACTTCTTGAAAATCATCGATTGAAACCTCCTCTATTGGGGCCCGGATATTTGTACCAGCAGAATTAACAAGTATGTTTAACTTTCCAGAAAATAAATTTGAAGAATAAGCTATTAGTTTTTCCACGGAAGACTCTGAAGTTACATCAGATTCAAAAACACTACATGCAGTAAATCCAAGTGAGTCAATTTCTTTTTTCGTAGAATTTAGTTTCTCAATATCACGTCCTGTAACCAAAACACTCGCACCATTTTGAGATAATGCAAGAGCAATCTCTCTTCCAATTCCTGAACCTCCACCAACTACTATCGCGTTAGCATTATTAAAATCAAACATTTTCTTCATATTCATTTATATTATATATTTTAAATTTATGTTAACTTTTTACAATATTAGACTAAATTGACTGGTTAAAAAGACCACCATCAATTTTAATTATTTCTCCAGAAATAAAATCAGACCCTGATGACAATAAAAATTCTACAACAGGTGACACATCTTTCGGCTCAGCAACTCGTTCCAGCCTAGTTTTATTTTTTAAGTGTTGTAGATCATGAGGATTCCGACCTTTTAACGTGGCTTTAAATCGCTCAGTTCTTACTGGACCAGGCATAATGCAATTGACATTAACTCCATTCTTTCTAACTTCAGTAGCTAGCGATCTAGTTAATTGAAGAATAGCTGCCTTTGCAATCGAATAAGTAGTTTCCTTTTCAACACCTAATGCTGCATTAATTGAGGAAACGGTAATGACTTTTCCATAGCCTTGATTAACCAAATGAGGTAGTACTGATCTTAATGTGTTAAGACATGTGTCATAATTTCGCTTAAAAATATTATTGTATTCTTCATAGCTAATAAAAAATGAGTTATTTTCTGCCTTACCTCCAGCAGCATGTAAATCATCACCAGAGATATCCCCACCAGCATTTGTTATAACGGCATGTATTTCACCAAAATGATCTAAGTATGAGTTAATTAAGAAATCTGACTGGACTGGATCAATAAGATTTGCAGATTGATACCAAGCATTTATTCCATGACTAGTTAATTCGTCCAAAATATCTTTAACTGAATCAACTTCTCCATATACCTGGCAAGCTTTATCACTTATATCAGTAAGACCAATATTGTAACCCCTAGAAGCTAAATACCGAGCATATTCCAACCCAAGTCCCCTAGTTCCACCAGTTATAAGGACATTTTTTATTTTTGTCTTAAGAGTCATATCTAGTTAATTAATAAATTTTATTCTCATAGAGTTTTTTTTTAAGATTTAATCCAAATATTAGTATATTTACTAGTAAATCTATACGAAATTACTTTAAAGACAAACTTTAATAGTCCAATTAAATTTGATTTTATAGCGCCATTAGACCAAATCATTGAGCTAGCTTGGCTATTTGTTGGTTTAAAACCGTATGAAATCAAAGTGCTCTTGTATGCTGCAGGCGTTAGGTAATTAATATGGCCAAGATGAAAATGCTTAAGGCGTTTTCGATTTTGCATTTTGAAGGATGCTTTGATCATGTCTTTACTGCTGAAAAGAGGAACCGCAGCATAAAGAATACCTTGAGATTTTAGAAGAGAACCTAACACTTCAATTATTTGTTTTGGGTCTTCAGTATGCTCAATTACGTCATTGCATATTATTACATCAAATGATCCAATTTTTCTTATTTCATCCATATCAGAAAAAGCATTTATTCCAAGTTGACATAAGGAATTAATCTTAAACTTATTAATATCATAACCATAACTATCAATAAAATTATAATGCGAAAGAGATTTAAGCCAATTACCCCACCCACAACCAAAATCTAAAAGCTTAATTGGTTTTTCTGGAATTGGGCTGTAATATTCTTTTTTAGAATATGTTGTTAAAATACTTAGAATAGTATTATTTATGTACTCTTTACCCATTAATTTATCACCCCAAGTTTTCCTTGAGCCTTGACTCATATTTGAGCGATCATTTTCCTCAAACTCAGCTTTATTGATCTCAAAAAATGAATCAAAATACTGATCAATTTCAAAATCTTCACGAATATATGATGAGCTACAGCCAGCACACATTACAATATTTGAAACACTATCCTTTTTAAAACTGACATGCTTCAATAACTCTTCATCAATGTTTAAAACGTTAAGTAAATAATCGTAATTAAAGCTAAAAATAATTTTATTTTCAATTGAAGAACAAATTGGGCAGGAGGATCGTATATTCATAAGATAATTTCCAAAATTTTCTTTAAATTATTCACAGATTTTTCTACATCTTGAAGTTCATTTTTTATCATTTCATCTTCTGACATAATAAGTTTATTTTTTAGCAAACTTGGATCATAATCGACTACAATTTGATTAATAAAATCCAAATAAGATTCTTTTTCAATTGGAATATCTAAAAACTCATCCCAATATTCTTTTTTATTAATATTACACAGGCGGGCAGATTGAGCACCTAGCTCAATTGACATATTATTAATACCTTGATTTTTAAGCTTTCTCATAACATCGATATAATCTACATAGCCTTCACCAAGGGGGCACCTTTCAAGACTTATCCCTAAATCAGATTTATAGACTTTATAGTCTTTTAAATGAACATTTTTAATTGCATGGTTAGCAGTATTATAGAAATTTTCAGGAGATTGTAAAACTGATATAGAGTTACCAACATCCCATGTAAGTCCAATATATTCTTCTGAGATACTTTTACAAATATCTATTAATTCAAAACTATGAAAATCTTGGTGATTTTCAATTGCCAAACTTACTTTGTACTCCTCTAAAAAAGGTAAGATCAGAGAGAGTTGCTTCTTAAAACTATCTATTGAATCAGCAAAAGTTTCAGAAAGATATCTATTACCACCATAAATAGTTTTACCAATTTGATCCATCTTTATTCTTATTACTTTGATTCCAAGAGAAGGAAGATAAGGAATTAAACGGGTAATATATTCAACATTAGTATTCTCAAGATCAATAAAAACTGAAAGATTTTGACTTTGAATTTGTTTTATTTTTTTGACTGCCTCATCAATCTCATTTACTAAGTAAAAACGATCTAAAGGAATTTCAATACCACCAAGTCCATATTTTTCAACTATTTTAACTAAATCATCAATACCAAGAACTGGCTTCTTTCGCTTAATACCATTCATTAAGCCGCCGGAAAAACCAAAAGAATAAAAATTAAGAGCAATATTACTTAAATTCATAGTACTTTAACACTGTGTTTGTTAATATATAAAAGTTTATTATCATCAATTTTAATATCTTGACTATTCAAAATTGAATCATAAATTTCTAAAGTTTCAGATGCCATATCTTCCATTGATTTTCTAGTTTCAATTGTATGTGAGGCTATATGAGGTGTCAAGATAACTCCTTCAATATCTGTATACGGGTAAGAATCTCGTTCTTCATCAAAAACATCTACTGCTGCCATAATATTTTTTTTAGCTATTGCATCAGCAAGTGCAGAATTATCAATAACTGCAGCTCTAGAGGTGTTCAATACCAATGCATCATACTTTAATAGTTCAATATATTTCTTACTAATTAATCCCTTTGTGTCTGGAGTTGAAGGCAGATGGATCGTAATAATATCGGATTCCTCAAATATTTCCTTGATAGATTTTCTTTGAAGATTAAATTTATTTGCAAATTCATCACTCCATGTTCTTCCATAACCAATTATTTTAGGGCCAAAAGAATCTAATCTTTTTATTAACTCTTTACCTATACTACCAACTCCAATAACTCCAATAGTACAATTTCTAAGCTCTCTACCTTGAATTGGATTCCAAAAACTGGCCTTAAGATCATTGCTCATTTTAAAGGTATGTCTAAGTAATGAAATCATATTCGAAATACAGAGTTCAGCAACAGCAACTGAAGGCTTATCTGAAGTTACAAATATTTTAACTCCATGTTTTTTTGCAGAGTCAAGATCAATAGAATCAACTCCTACTCCAACTCTAGAAATTGCTTTAATATTTTTAAATTTTTTGAAGAAATCCGATGGGTATGACTCTAACCCTGCAATAATATAATCTGCTTTTAGGTATAGATCTGCATTTTTTTGAAAATCAAGGGGAGTACCTGAATCATTTTTTAATACTTTAAAGCCTGCTGATTCAAGAATTTTGATTGGTGAATTTGTCGAAGATGCAAACTCATCAATAGCGATTAATACTGTTTTTTTAAGTGGCATATATTTATTTATGTTTATTAAAAGAAAATAGAAAAAAATCAGATAAATTAGTTCCAGTTAAAGGCCCCTTTATCAAAGTATCAAGTTTTTCATGAATTTCATAACTATTTTTTTGATCAATTTTAGCCTTAATAAAATCTTGATTATCATTTATTTTCATAATCATACTGCTATTATAAAAAGCACCATGAACGCCTTTCAAGTAATCCATTCCGTCAGTTGCAATTGCTACAAAGTAAAAATCAAATATTGGCTTAAATTTCAACATGAAAAGTGCAACTAGATGTTGGTTTCTCCCCCCATTAGAATTTGAATAACGGTCAACTTTAACTTGTATCTCTCCAGTACAAATGACTAAATGCTTACCTGGGCTAACAGAAGTATATAATTTGAAAAATTCCTTTATTAATAAATCTGAAGCATCTTCAGGGGTACAAGAGTGCAAGTTTTTTAAGCTATGAAGACTATCAAAACCATACTCTTCAAAATCTTCAGCAATAGCATTAACGAGATTATCTCTAGAGCCCACAATATTATTAATTATATTTTTACTACATCCTATATTTTTTTGCACACCAGTCTTCATAATAGCTAATTTAATATCCTCAGATGCAACATCCCATAAGGAGTATTTATCCATGACCTCAATTGGGTTATTTAATTTATTACAAACTGTCATTCCTGAAGATATTGCAGAAATTTCATGATTCCTTTCATCAGATAAAATACAATTTACAATAGTTAATCCTTTTGTTGCCTCAGCTAATCTACCCCCTTTTATCTTAGAGAGTGTCTTCTTTAAAACATTCACTTCTCTTTCAGGAACAGACATATGCATGATATTAGTAATAAAATTAATTTTATCTTGCATTTTTATATTATCTGAAGGTAAGGCAAGCATTGCTGAGCCCCCACCTGATATTAAAGCTAATAAGATATCTTTTTTACTACCACTCTCAACAAATTTCTTTGCCCTCTTTCCAGCATCTTCACTGAGATTTGTAATAAATGGATGGCTTGAGATTAAAACATTTTCTTTGCTTTTATCTATTTTTATTTTTACTTGATCATCGTTTGTTATTAATAAGCCACTCTTAAAAAATTTATCACCCAAAATTTTCTTAGCAGCTTTATACATAAATCTACTTGCTTTTCCATATGAAAGTATATTGATACCTGAATCAATATCTATTCTTTGGTCGCTAACTAATAATTGGTTTTCAATCACACTTATTGAGTTATTGATCATTTTGTCTGGCATGCTATTTTCGATAGCAGACCAATATAGAGGAAGTGGGGAAAGATTTTCTTGCATAATTTGTTATGGTTAAAAGAACTCCTGAATACCTTCTGATAAAGATTGAGCTCTGGTTTTATCATCACCACATAAAGAGTATTTGGTTGAGTAGTTATTCTCTTTATCTTCTTGAAACAAACGATCTTTGACCTCACTTAAAGTTGGCATACCATCTTTTATGTCAAAATAAATAGTCCTATCTTTTATTACATTCAAAGCATCCTTATGTATATTTCGTATACCTAGATCAAAATATACTATTGGTTTATTTGTAGAGCATGCCTCATGAAATGCAGTTCCAATATAATCAAAAATAAACACGTCAATATCATTAAGCAAATCTTCAAGTGAGCCACTAATTAATTTCTTATTATGAAATGAATAACTCTTACTATATTTTTCTTTGGGATGGGATTTAATAACAATTGAATCCCCAAATATGCTAAACATACTCTCCTGCCACTTTAAATATAGGTAATCAGCTGTATCTCTATAAGGTCCATATCGATGAGAAACTCCACTCAGACTTGTAGGATAGTAAAAGTATTTTATATTTTTTTTATCTAAACTAGGTTTTTGATATTCATTTTCAAAATATTTAGAAGCTTTAACCCCATTACTTTTGATATAACTTATTGTTTTTTTTATGCCAAATTTATAAGGACTAGCTGAAGCAATAAATCCCTCTCCATATCCTAAGATTGCATCAGAATACATAAACTCAGTAAAATCAGAGCATATGGGCTCATCTTGAACACCAAAAGCCTCTCCATGCATAACATTAATTACTGGAATCTCTTTCTGCAATGCACTAATAGATAACATTCTGTTATGTAATTCAACTCCAGATGAAAGTAATAAAATTTTACCTTTGAATTGAATTTTTGAGTTTCCTGAGTGACAATCTGCCCGAATATGTCTCTCTAGCAAATCCAATATTAATTTTGAAGAGAGGGGATGATGATTCTCCATAATTTCAGCAATAGATTCTCTTAATAACTTAATCTGATCATCAAGCTGTGGGACTCCAAACCATCCAGATTGAAG
>ENA-ORXF01002237-ORXF01002237.1-marine-metagenome-genome-assembly--contig:-NODE-2237-length-11702-cov-2.846624_pt1 | contig 11702 bp, 9 predicted proteins | sample MGYA00237864_ERZ511476 | MGnify/ENA primary metagenome ERZ511476 (study PRJEB26306, sample SAMN06343908) | marine metagenome | isolation source: coastal waters | place: Atlantic Ocean: West Antarctic... | reverse complement strand
GGGTACAGTATGCTTACTCCTGGGCGATAATATTTTTTACGGAAATGAATTACCCGAGCTAGTAAAGAAATCAAAACAGATGGTAGAAAGTAATAAAAGCAAAGCCGTCGTATTTGGCTTTCCTGTTAAAGAACCACACAGATACGGGGTTGCAGATTATGATATGGACGGATATGTTACTCATCTTGAAGAAAAGCCTAAAAGTCCTAGGACAGATTGCGCAGTAACCGGAATGTATATGTATGACAATTCTTGCATTGCAAAAACTAAAAAACTAAAACCGTCAAAAAGAAACGAGCTTGAAATAACAGATCTTAATAAGCTATATTTGAAAAACAAAGAATTGAAAATTGAGTTATTAGGGCGAGGTCATGCGTGGTTTGATACTGGGACCTTTGAAAGCTTTTTTGAATCAAGTAATTTTGTAAGAAGCGTTGAAAATAGACAAGGTCTTATGATATCTAATATTCATGAAATAGCATACAGGAAAAACTATATATCAAAAGATCAGTTAAGATATTTTATATTAAAGTGTGGAGATAACGACTACAAAAAATACTTAGAAAAATTAATCAAGGATAAATAAAACATGAATATTCTTTTTTTACACTTTCCAATTGATAATAATCAAATTGAATTACAACATAATAATAATAAAACTAATGGTAATATTAATAAACAATCTAATATCACCGAGTTTAATGATAACATTGATAATAATGTTAATGATAATGATAATGATAATGATAATGTTAATGTTAATGTTAATGTTAATGAGAATGAAATAAACAAAAAAACAAATACACGTTTTAATTTTCGCAAATCTTTAATTGATTTAGGGGCAGATAAAGAACTCGCGTCTGAATGGATTAAAGTCAGAAAAACAAAGAAAGCGACAAACTCAAAAACTGCCTTTAACAATTTTGAAAAAGAAACAAAGAAATCAAAATATTCTATCGATGAAATTTTAAAGGCTTGTGTCGTGAAATCATGGAGCGGTTTCAAAAACTCTTGGGACTTAGGGGATAGTATCGATGAGGAGGCTATTCAGAACCCGTATAATGAAGAGTTGATAAAATATAATAGCAATGTAAACCCGACAGTATTTAAGTTGCCTAAATCACAGTTTTTAAAAATGCAACAAAGCAACAAAAGCGGAGGGTATATTTATAAAATTTTAGCATAATGGAAATAAACGGATTCGAAGTAGATGAATACAATGTGCATGGAGTTGCAAGTAAGGCAAAAACGCATACATGCCCTAAATGCTCATCGACAAGAAAAAAGAATAAAGATAAATGTGCAAGTGTTTTCTGGGATACTGGCTTGTTAAATTGTAATCATTGCGGAGAGAGAACACAAATGCACTCATTTAAGAAAAAGTTTGAAACTAAAATATACATAAAGCCAAAACAAAAGCCAAAAAGTAATTTATCCGAAATGGTTTTAGGATGGTTTAAAAATGAAAGACATATTTCGGAGCAAACTTTAATCGATTTAAAGATTTCAGAGTCTCAAAAGTGGATGCCAAAAGCAAAGAAAAGTATAAATGTTATTGAGTTTAATTATTTTCTGTTTGACGAGTTAATAAATATAAAGTCGAGAGGTAAGAATAAAGACTTTATGTTCGAAAAGGATTGCGAATTAATTATGTATGGGTCGTTTGGCAACGCCCGATGTATGCCTGATGTATGAATATGCATAGATTCGACTGTAGAACGTATTCGTTCTTGAATGCCGGTCTCGAGCTAGTGGGGTGGGGATGGTGGAAAGAGCCGGTGACAAACGCTCTTGGGTGGCACCTCTAACCTCCACCATGCATCCCACTTGTTTAATCGGCTTGCAGAAGGAGCTCGCCGCCGGTGTCGCCACCGTGCATGAGGCGCAGGGGCGGATCGGCCTGCTGGGCAGCGCGATGCGGCCGATCTATCCCGGCGCGCGCATCGCAGGATCGGCGGTCACGATTTCTGCCCCGCCAGGCGATAACTGGATGGTGCACGTCGCGATCGAGCAACTACGCGAAGGCGATATTCTGGTGCTTGCCCCGACGTCCCCCTGTGAGGATGGCTATTTCGGCGACCTGCTGGCGACGAGCGCGATGGCGCGCGGCTGTCGCGGGCTCGTCATCGATGCGGGCGTACGCGACGTTCGCGATCTTACCCAGATGGGTTTCCCCGTCTGGTCAAAGGCGGTGTTCGCGCAGGGCACGGTCAAGGCGACCTTGGGTTCGGTCAACGTACCGGTGGTCTGCGCCGGCGCGGCGATCGAGCCGGGTGACATCGTGGTCGCGGACGATGACGGCGTCTGCGTCGTGAAGCGTGCCGATGCCGAGGCCGTCCTCGACAAGGCGCGGGCACGTGAAGACGCCGAGGAGGCAAAGCGGCAACGGCTCGCGGCGGGCGAACTCGGCCTCGACATCTATGACATGCGCGGCAAGCTTGAATCGCTGGGGCTGCGTTATGAGTGATGGCGTGCGGTGCATGTGGATGCGCGGCGGCACGTCGAAGGGCGCATTCTTCCTCGCCGACGATCTGCCCGCTGACCCTGCCGCGCGCGACGCCTTGCTGCTGCGTGTGATGGGGTCGCCCGATCCGCGTCAGATCGACGGCATGGGCGGCGCCGATCCGCTCACCTCGAAGGTCGCGGTGGTCGGCACGTCGACCCGAGACGGCGTCGACGTCGAGTATCTGTTCCTCCAGGTGTTCGTCGACGACGCCATCGTCAGCGACAGTCAGAACTGCGGCAACATGCTCGCGGGGGTCGGGCCTTTCGCGATCGAGCGCGGCCTGGTTGCGCCAGCGGGCGACCAGACTTCGGTGGCGATCTTCATGGTCAATACCGGGCAGATCGCGGTGGCGGACGTCATGACGCCGGGTGGGAAGGCGACCTATGACGGCGATGCCCGCATTGATGGCGTTCCGGGCAGTGCCGCGCCGATCCCGCTGGAATTTCGCGATACCGCAGGGTCGTCGTGCGGCGCGTTGTTGCCGACAGGCAACGCGTCGGAGCGGATCGAGGGCGTCGACTGCACCCTGATCGACAACGGTATGCCGTGCGTCGTCCTGCGCGCCGCGGATGTCGGCGCGACCGGCTATGAGGACCGCGAGACACTGGACGGCGCGACCGATCTGAAAGCGAGGATAGAAGCCATCCGCCTGATCGCGGGGCCGCTGATGAACCTGGGCGACGTCAGCGCCAAATCGGTGCCCAAGATGATGCTGGTCGCACCGCCGCGCAATGGTGGCGCGGTCACGGTACGCAGCTTCATTCCGCATCGCGCCCATGCGACGATCGGCGTGCTCGGCGCGGTCAGCGTCGCGACCGCGTGCCTGATCGAGGGATCGCCCGCCGCGGCGGTTGCCGACGTGCCGGATGGGGCGCGCAAGACCCTGTCGGTCGAACATCCGACCGGCGAGATGAGCTGCGTCTTGGCCACCGATTCGACTGGGGCCGTAACCAGCGCGGCGCTGTTGCGTACCGCGCGCAAGTTGATGGATGGAAAGGTTTTCGCATGAGCACTGACGCGGCCGGACGCATTCGTAGCTGGACGCTCGATCCATCGATTCCGCGCTACCGGCCCCCGGCCGGCGCGGTCGATGCGCATTGCCACGTGTTCGGGCCCGCCGACGCCTTTCCCTTTAGCGCGAAGGCGAAATATCTGCCGCAGGACGCCGGGCCGGAGACGCTGTTCGCCTTGCGCGACACGCTGGGCTTTGCACGCAACGTCATCGTCCAGGCGAGTTGTCACGGGACCGACAACCGGGCGACGCTCCACGCGATCGCGCAATCGCAGGGCAGGGCGCGCGGCGTGGCCGTCGTCGATCCTGCAATTTCCGACGCTGAGCTGGCCGCGCTCCACGATGGCGGCATTCGTGGGATCCGGTTCAATTTCCTCAAGCGGCTGGTCGACGATGCGCCCAAGGACAAATTCCTCGACGTTGCGGCACGACTCCCGTCGGGCTGGCATGTCGTCGTCTATTTTGAGGCGGATATTCTGGAAGAGATGCGCCCCTTTCTTGCGGCGATCCCCGTCCCGATCGTCATCGATCATATGGGCCGCCCCGATGTCGGGCAGGGACCGGATGGTGCGGACATGACGGCATTCCGCACATTGCTCGAATCGCGCGCGGACATTTATTTCAAGGCGACGTGCCCCGACCGGCTAAACCCGGCAGGCCCGCCGTGGGAAGCCTTCGCGCGCAGCGTCGCCCCGCTGGTCGCGGCGTATCCCACCCGCGTGCTCTGGGGCACCGACTGGCCGCATCCCAACATGCAGGATGCCATTCCTGACGACGGCGCTCTGGTTGACATGATCCCCCGCATAGCACCGACGCAGGCGCTCCAGCAGGCGATGCTCGTCACGAATCCGATGCGGCTATATTGGGCGGACTGAGATCGTGATCGGTCGGACGACCCGGTGCGATCAGGTTGAGCGTCACCGCGATGACCGCGGCGGGTAACACCCCCGAGGTCAGCAGGATGCGCAGCGTGACGGGCAAATGCTGAACGGCGGCGGGCTCGAGTTCGAGGCCGATGCCGACCGACAGCGCGACGCCGAAGATCAGCATCGTGCGCTGCGACCAGTCGACCGATGACAGGATCGACAGCGCCGCCGAACCGACCATGCCGAACATCACGATGACGCCGCCGCCCAGTACCTCGATCGGGATGGTAACGATCGCCGCGCCGATTTTTGGTATTAGCCCGCATGCCACCAACAGCAGCGCACCGATGCTGACGATGTGCCTACTCATGATTCCGGTGATCGCGACGAGCCCGACATTCTGGCTGAAGGACGTGTTGGGCATCGCGCCGAACACCCCTGCGATCGCGGTGCCGACGCCATCAGCGCACGTCGCACCGACCAGTTCGCGATCGGTGGCGGGACGCGCGCCGGTACCTTCGCAAATAGCGGACACCGCGCCGATCGATTCGATCGCGGAAATGAAGCCCATCAGGCAAAAACCGATGATCGCCGACGCGGAGAAGCTAATGCCGAAATGGAAAGGGGAGGGCAGAACGAACCAATCGGACGTCTGAATTGCCGTGAACGACACCCTGCCCATCGCAAGTGCAGTGGCATAGCCTGCGCCAAGGCCGATCAGCACGGCGGCGGTCGACCACAGACCCCGTCCGTAGAGGCTGAGTCCCAGCGTGACCACGACAACGATCCCGGCCAGCAACCAGCTGTCGCCTGCGCCATAAGCGGCGGTGCCCTGCACGCTGACGCCGCCTGCTGCATATTGAACCCCGATCCGCATCAGCGACAGCCCGATCATCAGCACCACAAGACCAGTCACCATCGGCGGCAGCGCGAAGCGGATACGCCCGACGAAAAAGCTCAATCCCGCATGGAGCAGCCCACCGCATATCGCGCCCGTCGTCAGCGCCGCCATCGCGGCCGGGCCTTGTCCCGCCACGATCGGGATCATGATCGGCAGGAACGCGAAGCTGGTCCCCTGTACGATCGGCAGGCGTGCGCCAGCGGGGCCGATGCCGATCGTCTGAATGAGCGTCGCGACGCCCGCGAACAGCATCGACATCTGGATCAGATAGATCATCGCACCGGGGTCGGCGGAGCCATAGCCGAACCCGGCGGCTCCCGCGACAATGATCGCGGGCGCCATATTGCTGACGAACATCGCGAGCACATGCTGAATGCCAAGCGGAATTGCGACCGCGAGCCCGGGAAAATATTCGGTATCGCGCGCTTGTTCGGGCGTCATGCGAGTGCTTTCAACCGCGCAAGCGAGCGGCCTGCCGCGGTCAGCACATCGGCGCGGCTGACTTGTGCGAGATCGCCGTTGCGCACGATCGCGCGGCCTTCGGTAAAGACGTCGCGCGCACCGGGGGGCGGGCTGAGGATGAGCGCGGCGACAAGATCCCATGCGCCCATCGACGATGGGCCCGTCATGTCCCAAACTGCGATGTCGGCGCGGTGGCCGATCGTCAAAACGCCGCAATCGTCGCGCCCGAGTATGGCCGCACCGCCGCGGGTCGCAAGATACAACGCGGTCCGTGGGTCGAACGCCGTCGGACCGCCGACAGCGCGCTGCATCAACAGTGCCTGCCGCGCTTCCATCAGCAGATTGCCGCTGTCGCTCGACGCCGATCCGTCAACCCCCAGGCCCACGGCCACTCCGCGATGTACCATCGCCGAGAGAGGCGCGATCCCCGATCCCAAACGGCCGTTCGAGCATGGGCAGTGCGCGACCCCCGTTTGTGTCTGGGCGAAGAGGTCGATTTCGCGATCGTCGAGCTGAACGCAGTGCGCGTGCCAGACGTCTGGCCCGACCCAGCCGAGGCTTTGCGCGTAATCGCCGGGTCGGCAGCCGAAGTTCGCGAGCGAAAAGGCAACGTCGTCGGCGTCCTCGGCCAGATGCGTGTGGAGCATGACCCGCTTGTCGCGCGCCAGCGCGGCGGCGTCGCGCATTAGCCCCGGACTGACCGAGAAAGGGGAACAGGGCGCAACGCCGACGCGGATCATCGCGCCGGGTCTGGCGTCGTGGTAGCGATCGATGACGCGGATCGTGTCGTTGAGAATCGCGCGCTCGCGCTCGACGACGCTGTCGGGGGGCAGGCCGCCGTCGCTTTCGCCGACACTCATCGACCCGCGGGTGGGATGAAAACGAATGCCGATCGCCGACGCCGCCGCGATCGAGTCGTCGAGCGTTACGCCATCCGGAAACAGATAATGATGATCTGAACTCAGCGTGCACCCCGACAGGGCCAGTTCCGCGAGGCCGAGCTGGGTCGCGGCGAACACATCTTCCGGGCGAAAGGACGCCCAGATCGGATAGAGGCGTCTCAGCCAATCGAAGAGCGAGGCGTTGATCGCCCCGGGAAGCGCCCTGGTCAACGACTGGAACAGATGATGGTGCGTGTTGACCAGTCCGGGCGTGACGACGCAGCCGGTCGCGTCGATCACGTCATCCGCCTCGGCGGCCAGGCGCGCCAGCTCGATGCTGGTGCCGACGGCGACAATCACTCCGTCGCGAAACGCGATTGCACCGTCGGGGATTTCGCGGCGAGGATCGTCCATGCAGACGACGAACGCGGCGTGCCGGATGACGGTGAGGCGTGTGCGGTGGCTCACCGACCGGTCATTTTGGCACCGTGGTTGCGTACCGGTCCCAATGGTCGATCAACTCGTCGATGACTTTGGACCCGACGCGATAGAGGTTTTCGACCGCAGCATTCAGCCCGGCATAGCCCTCGTTTTCGCGCAGGAGATACGCGGCGGCAGTGACGCTCGGAGGCGGCATCGTGTAGTTGCTGCCCGTCCGGAGAACCATGAACCGGTTCTTGTCGACCCGTCCGATGCGGTCGAGATACAGGATGGACTGATAGGTACCCGTCTCTTCCATGGCAGAGGTGACGAATTCGCCCTTACCCTCGGTCCAGTAGCGGACCCAGTCATTCGCCCAGTCTGTCATCAAGGCACCGTGCCAAAAGGTCAGCGCGGCAAGATTGTCGCCCTTAAGGACGAAGGGCGGGCGTTGCGCCATCGGATATCCGGTGAAGCGCGCGCGCTCGGCGGCGATCGCGCTATCGTCGGGCAGGCTCATGTCCTTGGTCAGACGATAGGCCCAGTCACGCAAACCGCCATTGATCTCGAACATCTCGCCACTCGGCACAGGCCGAGCCGGGTCATTGGGGCCTTTCGCACCCCGCGCAAAATACCCGGTTTTCCAGTCGGCGGGGATTTCGCGGGCATCGATTTCATGAGCCAGGTCACCGTCGACCAGATATCGGGCCCAGGCAGCCGAGCCGATCGACGCATCATGGGGGTCGATCCCAGCAATTCCAGCGACCAGAAAATAGGCGTGCGTCAGGTCGAAGCGCTGGTCGAGGCCGAGCGCCATCGTCGCGGCGGCGGAGCGGATATTGCCGACGCCGGTGACCATCGCCAGAATCTGGCTGTCGGGATTATAGTAGAGATCGTGGTGCGATTGCGGAAAGGGAATCCTGGTGTCGAGATGACGTCGGTCTTTCCACAGCTGAAATTCGCCGGGCGTATCGCCGTCATCCTTGCCGATTTCGAACATCGAAACGATGACGACGCGGACGGGCAAGGGGTGGGCGCATGCCGCTCCCGGCAAGCAGCGCGTCGCTGCATCGGCGGCGGGCTTGGCATGGGCAACCGCCAGCGCGGGTGCACACAGGCTGAGCAGCGCGGCAAACTGGACCGCCGTCCGAATGAAAAAACGCATGGGTCACTTTCCGTTGAACAGTCCTGGCCTTCGCGCAGGGGGCATCGATGGCGCATCGATGCCCCCGACCGGCGTCATCCGAATTTGTAGCTGACGCTCGCCTGGAAGCTGCGTGGCCGCTCGGGCAGGACGATCGTGCTGCCGAACAATTCGGTGAAGTTTGCGCGGAAATAGGTCGCATTCGTCGCGTTCTTCACGACGACCCGGAACAGCCATTTGTCCCGCTCGTAAGAGGCCCCCAGGTCGACCAGCGTATAGGCGGGCAATTTGACGACGCGCGATTGGCCCGAGAAAACGGAGTCGACGTGGACGATGCTGCCGCTGAGCGCGATGCCGTTGTCGAAGGCATAGGTCGCGGTGCCCGACACGAGGTTGGTCGGGATACCCTGACGCCGCGCGGCTTCCTTGTTCGGGATCGGCACAAGACCCCCCGGCTGACCGCCGAGGAAGAGCGTCGGGTCGGTGACGTTGATCATGTCCTCGATGCCAAAGAAACTGAACGTCGATCCCGCGTCGAGGAAGGTCAGGTTATACACTTTGCTGCGCGTGTAGGCGGCAGAAACAAGCAGATGCTTGTCGACTGACCAGCGCGTTTCGGCTTCAAGTCCGTTGGTACGCACCGACTGGTTGACCGTCGACGACTGGATGTTGTGATCGACGCGTTCCTGCTGATATACCGAGAGCGCCGCATAGAGCTTGCCGCCGAGCCAACTGCCCTTGATGCCGCCTTCATAGAGCTTTGAAGCAGTGAGGAACATGCCGCTGGCCGCGTCGGCGGCGGAAATCTCCGATCCCTGACCCGCGATCACCGTCGTCTGGCGCGCTATGGTGGCGTAGGGGATCAGGCCAAAGGGCAGTTTGTACGACAGGCTGCCATTCCACGACCAGCCGCCTTTGCTGCCCGATCCGCTCGGCAACACGCCGGTGCTCACCCGCAGCTTGGACAGGATGTTGGTCGAACTGACGTCGACGCTGTCGTAGCGAAGGCCTACCAGCAGATCGAGGCCGAAGTTCAAATCGATGTCGGCCAGCCCGGCCAGACCATAGTCGGTGAAATGACCTTTCAGATAGTTCGAGTAATTGCAGTCGCATTCGTTCGACAGCAGCCGGTCGGACTGTGGGGTGTACCCGACGCTCAGGTCGACACGATGAAAATACTCGAACGTGAAATCGTCGCCATGATCGAAACTGGTGTAGCGTATTGACGGCGACAACTGGACCGAAACCGTGCCTGCCGACCCGGTGAACACTTTCGACCCGACGATCTTGTCCTCGATCACGTAGGAATTGTGAAACTGCGAGAAGCCGTAGGCATTGTTGTTGACGTTGCGGATGCCATCGTAAAATAGCTGGTTCTTGATCTCCAACCCGTCGCCACCGTCGAAGATGATGTCGAAATAGCCGGTCGTCGCCTTGTTCTTCAGGAAGTCGTTGGGGCCGGTGAGCACATCCCTGCGGCTGAGTTTGGTCGTGCCGGTATTGGTCAGGCCGAGATAGGGGTAGCTGGTCGAAAAACAGGCGTTGGTGAACGAGGCCGCCGATGTCGGCGAGGTGCCGGGCGTGGTTGTGCCGGCTGCACAGCCAAAGGTGCCGAATGGCGAAAACGTGCCAACGCTGGTGAATTCCGACGGCGCGATCTGGCCGTCGCCATTGGTGTCGAGCGGCTTTGCGGTGCCGGTAATATAGGTGCCGTTGTCGACCAGATCCTGCGTCAGGCGGTTCCACCCCCCATTCTGCTGACCATCGAATTTCTGGTACATGCCGCCGAATTCGATCCGCAGCTTGTCGGTGATCTGATTGTCGAACGCGGCCTGGAGCACGACGTTGCGCGTCGACATGTTGCGGTAATAGCTGCCGGAATCTTCGATCTCGCCATATAGGCTGTAGCCGAATTCGGTGCCGCCGACCTTTGCCGGACCGCGGACCTGCGCCTTCAGTACGTTATAATCCCAGCTGCCACCGGTGTAGCTGAGTTCGCCCTCGGCGTGATCGAGCAGCGCCCCCCCTTTGACGCGTGCCGACTTGGGGACGAAGTTCATATAGCCGCCCGTCTTCGACGGACCGTAAATGGGCGAGGCAGGACCCCGGACGATGTCGATCCGGTCGGACGCCGCGATCGGGGTCGGATAGTTGCCGGGGTTGTCGAGCCTGCGAACCCCCCGGAAATATACCTCGCCCGGCGTCCCGCGAATATCCAGCGCACCGCCGACCCCGAAGAACGAGTTGGTGAATGTGCCTGGCGCCTGCGACACCAGGTCATAAATATCGGTGACGCCGAACCGCTCGATCTGTTCGCTGCTGATCGTGGAGGCCGAGCGCGGCGTTTCGACAAGCGTTTTTGCGAAGCCGAAGATCGACCCGACGTCCTTGTTCGGCAGCGCATCGAGCGCGCCGGTGATGACGATGTCGCCATCCTGATCGGTCGTCTGGCCCGTACTGGCGGCCGCAGCGGTCGCCGTTGCGTCCTGTGCCCAGGCGGGAGCTGACAGCGCGGTACACGCCAGCAGCGCGGAAGCCAGCGTCGCAAGCGATCGGTCGGTGCGCGGCCGCTGCGATCCGCACGGGGTCGCCGTGCGGCAAGTCTCTCTGGTCGTCATGGTGAAATTGCCCCCTTATTTTGCCCGAAAACTCGCGTCGTTCCCCGCGCGCGGTCGTGTGCGTTTCTGTTGCCCGGTTATCCGGATCTGAAAATGTCGTCGGCACATCATCGGACACAGCGAGACGCGGGCGCGGCAAGGCCGGCCCACTGCTGATCCTCTGTGCCCCCTGATATCTCTGGCATGATAGGTGCGGCGTGTGCCCCTATCGCCCCAAGCCGGTCCGGTTTTCTGGATTCCAGCGGCGAAAATCGCGTGTGTGTTGGCTACGTTAAAATATGGCTCGCCCGGTACGATACCGTCTGGCGTTGCCGGTAAATTGATATCTTCTTGCGTCCCCCGGCCAGTGGAATCGATGCTAATTTCGCGTGATCAGAGGGGTAGGGGGTTGACCTGCTGCGATCAAATGCAATGAACTCGACAGGGCGTTGCAATTTTGAGGGTGGGTCGTGCCGGCCTTTTCACGGTTTTTACGATATTTCGTCGCGGTGGGACGGCTGGGGTCGATTCGCAAAGCGGCGGATGAGCTCAACATTTCTGCGTCGGCGATCGACCGGCAGATTTTGAACGTCGAGGCGGAAATCGGCATGCCGCTGTTTGAACGATTGCCGACGGGCTTGCGCCTGACGGCGGCCGGTGAAATCATCATGGCCGCCGGCACGCGCTGGCAGAAGAACATGGTCGAGGTTCGTGCCCAGATCGAGGATCTGCAGGGGCTGAAGCGCGGTCATGTCGACATCGCCATTATCGACGCGCTGGCAAAGGGTCACATCCCGCGTTTGATCCAGTCGATCCAGAGCCGCTATCCCGGGATCACGGTCGGCGTGAAGGTGCTCGAGAATGACGCCGTCCGCCTGGCGATCGCGACAGGCCGGGTGGATTTCGGCATCTT
>ENA-ORXF01002236-ORXF01002236.1-marine-metagenome-genome-assembly--contig:-NODE-2236-length-11702-cov-4.228043_pt1 | contig 11702 bp, 1 predicted proteins | sample MGYA00237864_ERZ511476 | MGnify/ENA primary metagenome ERZ511476 (study PRJEB26306, sample SAMN06343908) | marine metagenome | isolation source: coastal waters | place: Atlantic Ocean: West Antarctic... | reverse complement strand
ATAAATTTAAAATCGGAAAAGGCGGAATGGGTGTTGAAGTTTCCGGAAATATTGGCGGTTCTATATCAACTGTTATGAAAACTGGTGAAATTGGTGGTAGTACAGAAATTATTACAAATGATTCTTCTATTTATAAAGCTATTGGAGGTGGAGGAGGTCAAGGTGGTGGTGCATCTGGTGGTCAACACGCAGGTGATGGCGGTTCAGGTGGTGGTGCTGGTGGTAAGGATTATTTATATGGTGGTTTAATATCGCTTGATAATATAGTAAATGGTGGTACTGTCGCTGTTAATTCTCATTTTATATCATCATCCAGAAATCCTTCATATATGAGTGATAAAATTTTCGGTAATGAAGGTGGACGTGGTAATGGAGATAATCCTTATGGTGGTGGTGGTGGTGGTGGTTCTGGTGCGAGAGGTGCTGATAGTAATTCTTCTAATCCAACTAAAAATAATGTTAATAAGGGTGGTGATGGTTTGTCTAGTATTAGAAATATAGATTTTATGAAACATTTTTCTATTAAAAATAAAGAAATTGGTCATCATTATAACGGTAAAACATATTTCGCTGGTGGCGGTGGTGGTGGTAATTGGAACGGGTATACATATTACAATGATGGAGGTCTAGGTGGTGGTGGTAGAAGTGGTATGTACTATACATTAAGGTTAAGCAACATTGATGGAAAACCTAATACTGGTGGTGGTGGTGGTGGAGATGGTTACGATCAATTTCAAGGAGGAAACGGTGGTAGTGGTATAATACTATTAAGATATAAATTAGATTATGTTGGTGAAGATGATTATAGTGCACAATGGATGCATAATAAAACTAATACTAGTTTACATACATATAGTAGTGTCGGTATTGGCACTTCTGGTACAGAGAAATATTCTTTAATGGTTAATGGTAATATCAATTTTACTGGTGAACTTTACAGAGATGGTGGTATTATTGAAACTCCAAAACATATCCTTGAAAATCATTCTGTTGAAGATTTTTCATATACAATTTTAAGTGGTGAAAGGCTATACCCGTCTCAATATGCAAGGCGAAATTATTTTAATAAAATTGATGGTTTATCACCTGATATATATTCAATATTTGATAATAATAATCATTACGGAAATGGTATTTATACTATAAATTATTCATCGAGATATTCGGGAAATAATAATTCACCACATTATATATTTCATAAACCTTATCCAATAGATAGTAGTTATTCAGATGATTCAACGTGGGTAGCGGGACAATATAGTTCGGGTAATTATACTGGATATAACAGTATTGCTGGTATAAAAGGCGATTGGATAACAATACAAATGCCATGTAAAATATTATTGACAAAATACATTTTTATATCAATTCACTATAATAATACATATATTGATAGATTACCACGTAAATATTCTATATTTGGATGTAATAATGGTGATAATAATTGGGAAAAAATATACCAAGAAAATCTACCCGATGATGATTCTTTATTTTCACATACATATATTAATCAAAATGATAGTTATTTGAGAATACTATACGATAATGATAGATTAACTGGGAATAAATTATTTGATACATTTTGTTTAGTTGTGGAAAAAATAGGTAATACGTCAGTTATGGCAATGTCCGAATGGAATTTATATGGAAAAGAAAAATTAATATCAAATCAAAAACCTTTTCATGAATATATTAGACAATATCCTTTAATTAATAGTAAAGTATCTTCTGTATTAAATAGTGATTATTCCCGTGCAATTTGGAATGATAATGGATATGTTATAAAAGCAAAAGCATCAAATATATTAAATAATAATCATGGTATTTATGAATTATTCAATGGTATTAATAATACTTATAATGATTGTTATCATAGTAGTGAACGATTTGACAGTTCTATCCCATATAATTATACAAGTAGTACTACTTTTAAAGGAACAAGTGGAGATTACATAACATTGGATATAGGAAGAAGTATTAATCCCGTATATATATGTTTTATGCCTAGATCAAATACAGATTATAGTGATAACGGCTCTTATTTAAATGGTTGTCCTGGTAAATTCAAAATATATGCCAGTAACGACGATGATTGTTATGATGACCCAAACCATTCATCGTGGATAGAAATATATCATCATACTGAACATTTGTATTTCAATTCATACGCAAATGATACATTCACCGAATTTAAATTAATTAATGTTACAACTACATATAGATATTATACATTAGTTACTACGCATTTATCTGGTAATTATAAAAGTCTTACATTAAGCGATTGGCGTATATTTGGTGGTGAATATTTAAATACTGATAATAAATACTTGACGTTTTATTATGAAGATTCTGGACAATATGCGGATAATGTTACTTCAAATAATTATTCCATAATAAATGATATAACTGATGGGCTAATAGCACATTATAATTTTGATAGTGATTATAATGATATTAGTGGAAACAATCATCATTTAACAAACACAAATACAACTTTATCCACAGCATTTATAGGCAGTGGTGTATATTTTGATAGCACAGATGATATTGTTAAAACAACAAATGATTTTCCATTATTTACAATGAATACTAACAGAACCATATCATGTTGGGTTAAAAGAACAGTAATTGGAGCAACTCGTGATTTTATATGGGGACAAGGTGTATCATCTGATTATTCACAATTTGGAGCAGCTTTTATGGGAGATAATAAATTACAATTTTATATTTATTCAGGAAGTACTCTAATCACAACTTCTACATATACAGATTTAAGTGTTTTTTATCATATTGTATTTGCTATTGGTGATGGAACTATGAAAATATATGTAAATGGTGTAGAACAGGTATCGTCGAGTTATACAAATATAAATATTGCTTTATCACCTTTATATATTGGAAAACAAGTAGCAGGAGGTTCAAGTAGTACTTGTATAATTGACGATTTCCGTATATACGAGCGTTCTCTTACCTCGTCAGAGATTAAATTAATATATTTAAAACATATTAATAGAAATTTAATTGCACATTTTGATTTTAATACTGAATCATTATCTGATAGTAATGAACGCGAATATCCACCAACAGACAAAAGAGATTTTGTACCTACTAATAATACTGATTTGGAATATAGCAAGTATATATCAAATAATTATGGCGAAGGATATTATACAATAACTGTTTCTACAATTAATAGTGATAATCCTGTAAATAATCCTATTAAAATATTTAATGACACAGATAGTGCAACAGGTTTATGGGAAAGCGTACAATATTTTAATACAACTGGTTTTTATTTTGATAGTAATTTTAATAATAATAATGGTAAAATAAATTCTTTAAATTATAAAGGTGATTGGATACAAATTGAATTGCCTGTAAAAATTAAATTAACGAAATATAAATTGAAACAAAAGGCTAATGCGGTTGATAGTTTAAATTCCCCAGGTAATTATAAAATTTTTGGCAGTAATAATGAAAGAGATTGGAATGAATTAGTTGATAAATCTATAACTACCTCTAATTATTCTAATTGGATTTACGAAGACACTAGTATATCTACTACAAATTATTATAAATATTTTATATTAATTGTCAATAAACTTGTTGGATCTGGTGAAAATGCTAATAATTTGATTTTAGATGAATGGTGTATATATGGTATTGAAAAATGTAAAAGTTATCTAAATACAGTTGATAATAACTATTTAATTGCTAAAAATAACTCGACAATTATCCAAGTTGATGGTATCATAAATAAGGCTATTAAATTTAATAATGATTATGATATATTATCATCTATTAACAATTTTCCTGAAATTACAAGTTCATCAACATATTCATATTCTATATGGGTTAAAAGAAATACTATCGATTTTACCGATTTCATATTTTCACAAGGTGTTTCAACCAACACAAATGAAATTGGATTATTTATTGATTCTAATAATAAAATTAACTTTTACGTATTTGGCAATGATATTTTAACAACTGAATCTTATATTGATACTTCTAGATATATTCATATTGTTACTAATATTAATAATAATAATATTTCTTTATACATCAATGGGGCTTTCTATTCAACTATTTCAGTATCTGCTAATATATCCGAAGGTATCTTATATATTGGTAGTAGGGACTCTGATAGATCTAGATTATCTATTGACGAGTTCCGTATATATAATAGACAACTAAACTCATGTGATGTTACTGGATTATATAAAGACCTCTCGCAGAAATATGGGCAATCTCAATATGAATTGACTTTTAATGAAGATACTGAATGTGATATTTTACTTATTGGTGGTGGTGGTTGTGGTGCTAGTATTGGTGGTGGTGGTGGTTCAGGTGATGTTGTATATTATACTAATGTCAATTTTACATCTGGTAGTTATATTATAAAGGTTGGTGGAGGTGGCATTGGTAATAATAGAGGTGATTTATCACAAGGTGGTGGCTATAATGGTAATAATTCAATTATTGAAGGTAATGGTTTGAAAATTATATCAGCTGGTGGTGGAGGTGGTGGGGGAATTGTTAACTCACAAGCATTAGACGGTACTTTGGTATCTTATATAAATCCAATAAATAGCAATATAGAATATTCTTCTGGTGCCGGTGGTGGTAATATTCAAGATTATCGTAATGCATCTGGTAATAACTTTTCAGGTGATGGTGGTAGCAATGGTGGTTCTAGTGAAGCAGGTGGTGGTGGTGGAGGAAAAGCTTCTGATGCACCAGAAAAAACAGCAAATGATGTAGGTGGATTAGGTGGTTCTGGGACGATTAATAATATCACAGGTATTCAATATAAATATAGTCAAGGTGGTTCTGGTAGCGGAGGATTCCCTCTAAATGGAAATAGTGGAACCGGAAACGGTGGAGAAGGTGGTGTATTTGTTTATGACCCAGAATTATATGGTAAGGGTGGTTCCGGATTAGTGATAATAAAATATAAAGCTAAATATACTGATTCGTCTTATAGTTTAACACAATGGACATATAAACATGGTGATGATAATGTTTATCATATGGGAAATGTTGGTATAGGTACAAGTAATCCTACAACAATGTTAGATGTAGCAGGAGATATCACAGGTAATACTAAAAACTTTAAAATAGAACATCCTTTAATTAATAATAAATGGTTATTCCATGGAACTGTTGAAGCACCTAGATATGAAAATATTTATCGTGGAAAAAAATTATTAAAAAATGGCAAATGTTCTGTTAATATTGATCGCGAATGCAATGAATCGGGTGGAATGATTAGTGGGACATTTGTTGCTTTAAATAAAAATATACAATTATATTTACAAAATAATTATACATATGATAAAGTTATTGGAGAAATTATTGATGGTATTATAAGAATTTCTTGTGAAAATATCATCAACGATATTGAAATTGATTGGATGGTTATTGGTGAACGTAAAGATGCTGGTGTTATTAATGTACCAATAACAGATGAAAATGGTGCATTAATATGCGAACATTATTTTCCCGGTTATAATGATTATAATGTTGATAATTGAAAAGAGAGTACATAATTTTATTTTTCTATGATTTTTATAAACTTTTAGAAATTCTAGAGATTTTATTAATTATGTACTCTTTTTTTATATAAATAAATATAATTATATTAATTTATATAGATAAAGTTTAGTTCATGTTTAATGTCTATTAAATTAATTGACAGTAATATAATTATTAATAATGGTACTAGTAACTTTATATTAGATAGAGTTAGATCAAGTGGTAAGCAAAATGATACTATTGAATTAAATGCACCAACCGTTTCAAATGCTGATATTAATGATATATCAAAGAGTAGTGATGAAAAATATATAGTATTTACATATGATTCTGATATGAATTATAATAAACTTAGTATTAATAATACTAATTTAATAGCATGGTATAAATTGAATAAAAATTCAAGCGATAGCAGCGGCAAATATAAAAATCTAACAGAATATAGTTCACCAGGATTCTACGATGATGCTGCGTTTTTTAATGGTAGTACATATTATCAAATAGATAATAATGGATATTTTAGTAAAAATATATTTAGTATTGCTTTATGGGCTAAAATAGAACCTAAAAGTGGATATCAAGCAATCGCAAGTTGTAGAGGTAGTTATGTTGGTTGGACATTGTATATCTTAGATAATAATATCAATCTTTCAATTGGAGATGGTAATACTACATGGATTCCTATTGATATATATACTGATTTCGCTTCATCACCATCATCTTGGAAACATTTAGCTGTTACTTTTAACAAAAATAAGAAAATTATTAATATATATATGAACGGTATATTAGTTAAAAAATCTACTAATATAACTTATCAAAATTGCAATGTTAATAATTTTAGAATAGGAGCTGGAAGAAACGAAAGTAGTGCAACATATAAAATAGCTAATAAATCATTGATTAGAGATTTTAGAATGTATGATAAAGAACTCACTAATTTTGATATTCTTACATTATTTAATAATAACAAATCATATCCAACATTATTAATTGATAGTGATTATTTAACTATATGGAATAAGTTTGAAAATACAATACATGATAGTAGTGGTAATAATAATGATTTATTAGCTACTGGTGATATTTCATATGATTCGCAAACTTATGTATTTAATAAATCAATATATTTATCTGGCGATTCTTTTTTGAGTACACCTGATTATATTAACGCATATGAATTATGGAATAACAAAGGTATCACATTATGTGCTTGGTTCAAAGTTAAACCAGAAAGTGATACTTGGGCTGGTTTATTTGAAATATGTTTAGATAAAAATAATAGAATAAGTATTAGTAAATCTTCCACAAATACTCATTTATGGATTGGTAAATTAACTAATACTAGTACATGGAATGTCAATACTGATATTACAGATAGCACTTTTTTTGACGATATTTGGCATCATCTTGCTTTTATAATTGATAGTGCAGGTAATTGGAACTTATATATTGATGGTGTATCAAAATATACTACAACTAATCATGTTATACCACCTACACATAATCTAATATTAATTGGCAATACTATTAGTGAGGTTAATAGACAAATTAATGGCAATATTGACGATTTTCGCTTATATAATAAATCATTAACAGAAACTGATATATTAGAAATATATAACAGAAATAATCAAAATTATCTTTATAATAGAACAGAATATAATATTACATTTCCCGAGGATACATATTGTGATATTTTAGTTGTTGCTGGTGGAGGAGGTGGTGGTATGGATATGGCTGGTGGTGGTGGCGGTGCAGGTGTGATATCTAAAAATAAAATATTAGCATTAGCAAATAAAAATATTCCTATTTATGTTGGTAATGGTGGTATTGGTGCGCCAGCTGGTAATACATTCGGACAACCATCTAGTCATCAATTTAATATAAATGGTAAAAATGGTCATAATTCTGCTTTTGCTGAACTTATTACTATCGGTGGAGGATATGGTGGTAGCTCTTATTATGGACATTATTTAGGTGGTTATGGTAATGATGGTGGTAGTGGTGGTGGGGGTGGTAATTCGCATACAACAGGTATTACACCAACAGGTGGCGATTCAATACAAGAAGAATATTTAGATAGTGAAGGTAATAGAAGAGGATGGGGTAATCTAGGAGGTAAAGGTTTATTAAATTCTTATTTGGGTAATATTGTATCAGCAGGAGGTGGTGGTGCTGGTACAACAGGTGAAGATGTGATAAATACTAATACAGCAAGTAATGGCGGTAATGGTAAAGAAATAGGAATAACTGGCATTATGACTTATTATTCAGGTGGTGGAGGCGGTAGTTCTCAAAGCGATTCAGGAGCCTATGGTGGTGATGGTGGTCTTGGTGGTGGTGGTCATGGTGGACAAACGCAAAATTTATATGTGGCTTCTTCAACTATTAATAAATATAAGGATGGTCTACCACATACAGGAAGTGGCGGAGGTGGCGTTAGGTCTGGTGGTACAAATAGTGGAGCAGGCGGTTCAGGTGTAATTATTATCAGATATGCATTGGGTACTGTACAGAATTACTTATCCAATTGGACATATAGTAACTCTTATGATGAAGTATCATTTATGGGATTTGTGGGAATCGGTAAAACACCAACAACAGAACTAGATATTGATGGTAGTTTCATTGCAAACGCTAAAAATTTTAAAATTGAACATCCTATCGTAAATAATATGCATTTATATCATGCATGTATCGAAGGTCCGCGATTTGACAATATATATCGTGGAAAAAAAGTAATTGTTAATGGATATTGTGAAGTTGATATAGATACTGAATGTAATAATACGGGCGGAATGATTCCAGGTACTTTTGTAGCTTTAAATACTGATTACCAATTATATCTACAAAATAATCAGACATTTGACAAAGTTAAAGGATATGTCGAAGATGGAAAAATAAAAATTAATAGTTTAAATATAACTGATAATATACTTGTTGACTGGCTTGTAATAGGTGAAAGACATGATAGAGGTGTTATCAAAAGTTCCTTAACAAATGCAAAAGGTAAATTAATATGCGAACATTGATAAGTTTGTATTATATGTTTTATTTTTATATAAATATTTATACTGATTTATATAGAGAACAAATTCAATGCCTATTGGACTGAATAATACAGACATTGAAGTAGATTATGGCGGAGGCAATGTATTCAATGTAAATACTCCTAAATATATCTTAACAACATCGACAGAAGAGTCAGAAGAAGTATTGCCGGTTGTTAATAAAGAAATTTTAACTAGAACACAATATTATTATGGAAGTGATGTTACAAGTGGTTTAGTAGCACATTATAAGTTTGATAGTGATTATAATGATAGTAGTGGAAATGGTAATGATATGACATCTGTTGGTGGAGTTATACCAGGATTTCAAAATAATAGTCTTTTATTATCAGGAAGTCAAGATGAAAAATTAAGTTTTCCTACTTTTGATTTTATAAATATGGATTTAACATTTTCATTTTGGTTTAAACCATTAACTTTTGTGGCTAGTGACCAGTTAATATATTTCAATAATACTTCATCAGGTTCTAATAGATTACAAATTTATACAAATAATAATGGAGCACAACTGCAAGTTATATATCAAGGAAATGGTGGAACAGATTTAAATGCTGTTGATAGTGGTGGATATTCTCTTACATTAAATCAAATATATCATATAGTATTTGTTATTACAAATGGAGTACAAAGATTATATATTAATAATCAATTAGAAGGAACTACCGACGGTACACACATTACACACATATACAATAATAATTCAATAGGATATAATAATCCAGATTGTAAATGTTTAATAGACGACTTCCGTATATATAATAGGGAACTATCAAATACAGAAATAACAAATTTGTATAATTTAGATGCTGTCAATATTGAAGAAGGTGATATATCTGGGACAAATGATAAGTATATTTCATATAAATATACTAGTGGTAATGACAATGGTTCGGGGCAATCTGAATATAATTTACATTTTAATAATCCTGCTTTATGTGATATTTTAGTCATTGCTGGTGGTGGTGCAGGTGGTGGTAATAGTCAAGGTGGTGGTGGTGGCGCTGGTGCATTAATATATTACGATGATGTAATATTGTATGGAGATTATACTATCAAAGTCGGTAATGGTGGTGTAGATGGTAATAAAGCAAATGTAGGTAGTTCTGGTTCTGATAGTGAAATTAAAAAAACAAGTGATGGTAATCAACAATTTGTAGCAAAAGGTGGTGGTGGTGGTGGTACTTGGTATAATAGTGGTTATAAACCTCTTGATGGTGGTTCTGGGGGGGGCGGTGCTGGTGATAGTACATCTGGTAAGTTAGTAGCCGGCAATATACTTAATGATACTGCTATTAATATTATTTCCGGTTCTGCAACTGTTGTTGATCATTATAATATTACTATGTTTCCTGGTGATAAAGGCGTTGATAGTTTAAATGATATTGGTTGTTTTGGTAACTATGGTGGTATAGAAATGTCTGGTGGACATAATGATTGGGGGGCAGGTGGAGGTGGAGCAGGTACAAAAGGTAAACCTACATCAGAAAATACTGGAATTCAAAAAGCCGGAGATGGTGGTAGTGGTAAAAAATATAATATTACTGGTACAGAAGTTTATTATTCTGCTGGCGGTGGTGGTGGTATTAGACCTAATACTGATTCACAAATTTATGCTGATGTAGGGTTGGGAGGTACAGGTGGTGGTGGTGACGGTGGTGGAGGTGGTGATGGCACAAGTAATAATGCACTAGATAGTAGTGGTGTTGATGCAGAGCCTCATACTGGTAGTGGAGGCGGTGGTGTTGGATCAGTAACTTCTACAAATTATAAAGGTGGTAATGGTGCTTCGGGAATAGTAGTAGTTAGATATAAAAATGAAAATATAAGTACTAATTTATATATACCCCAGAGTGATACTGTAACTGAATATACTGTCTTAGATTGTGATAGTACTAATTTAGTCGCTCATTACAAATTTGACGAAGGTGCTGAATATAGAGATTCAGTTAACGGATATTATGATCTGATAGACTTAGATAATACTTCTCAATTTAGTAGTACAGAGAAGGTTTTTGGTAAATCGGCACATGAATCAGGATCAGAATCTAAAATACAATTTCCTGATTCGATAGCATCCCAAATAAGCGAAATTAGTAGTACGACTGGTATTACATTTTCATTTTGGTTTAAGATGAATACTAGCAGTGGTTCTCAAGCTTCTTTATTTGAGTTCTCTGATAATGAAACTGATACGACATCAACAAATAGAATTGGTATAGCGAGAAACGGTACAGCAAATTCTATTTGGATTGGTATAAAGGAGGATAATGTTGAAACATCAATAACTTGTGGTGTTGTAGACAATGAATGGCATCATGTAATTTGGTCCATCGATAATAAAGGTACTTGGACTATTTATTTTGATGATGTTAATCAAACTCCTAATAAATATAAACAAATACCACAAACAAATAGTTATAATTATAGCTATTTATTTAGAAGTGTTGAATCATCGCAAACAAATGGTTATATTGATGATTTCCGTATTTACAATAAAGTCTTAAATTATCTTGAAATTAATTATTTAGCCAATAAATCTATTAAATTTGCTCCAAAAGAAATAGATAGCGAATATAATTTGCTTACATTTCTTTATCATGATGAATTAGCTTATGATAATCAAACAGAATATAATTTAACATTTGATAATCCTACTGAATGTGATATATTAATAGTTGGAGGAGGTGGAGGTGGTGCGGGTAAATGGTCGGGTGGAGGGGGGGGAGGAGATGTTATGGCTCATTCAATTATTACACTAAATGGTACATATAAATTAATTGTTGGAAATGGTGGAACCGGCGCTAGTGATGATGGCTTTAATGGCGAAAATGGGTTTAATGCATTAATTTACAAAGAAAATATATTATTATATGGCGCAGCAGGAGGTGGTGGCGGCAGAGGTCGCAGTGGATACGCTACGTCATTACCTACTATACCAATAGTTAGCATTGATGGAGTTGTTGTAAGTGAAGGTGGTGGTGGTGGTGGAAATCCAAATGCAAGTGACGAAACAGGAATATTGGGTCAATACGGGTTAAGTGGCGATGGTGGTTTAGCAACAACTGGTTGGCAGTCTGGTGGCGGAGGAGG
>ENA-ORXF01002234-ORXF01002234.1-marine-metagenome-genome-assembly--contig:-NODE-2234-length-11720-cov-7.135274_pt1 | contig 11720 bp, 30 predicted proteins | sample MGYA00237864_ERZ511476 | MGnify/ENA primary metagenome ERZ511476 (study PRJEB26306, sample SAMN06343908) | marine metagenome | isolation source: coastal waters | place: Atlantic Ocean: West Antarctic... | reverse complement strand
GTTTCATTTGGTTATGGACATGGATAATTCTTTCAACAAAATAATTATAAATTATTATGAGTCAAGTGGCACCAGGCTGTTTCTTCACACCAGAAGAAGACACGCCAATCAATCCAACAGTCGGCAAGAAAACCTATGTACCGACTAACACTCCAAAACCGTATTACAGAACTTCTGAGCTGGATGAGATTCCAGACAACTTTGCTGAACGTATGAGAAAGTTCAAGAGAGTTGAAGTTCGTAAAGAGGAACGTGAAGTTATAACGCCTAATGGCTTCGCTGTTTCTATTGCTTTCAACAAGGGCGGATATATGGTAATTCCAAAAGAGGATTTATGACAAGAGAAGAACAACGTGACAATACGATAACTGAACTTTACAAAAATAAGACAAGTCCAAAGACCTTACAGATTCAAGCGTCAAAGACTGCTCGCAGTAAAGCTAATTGGCTTCATATAAGTACCAGCGACAAAGATGGTGTAGGTAAAGGCACCTATGATGTTGGGCGACGTGTGATGAAACGTGAACGTCTGGCTGACAAAAAAATGAGGGCAAAACAAGCCAAAGCTGCATAATGGCACAGCTCTTGTATTACAGACTAGGCATTTATTACCTAGTGCAGTTACAGTCGCAAGTCGTCTATAATTTACTGTAATACATCAGCATAATAATTGCAGAAAAGCATTGACAGTTTGAGCTAGCTATGGTGCAATAGCTATAGAGATTGCGTTTGCTTTCTCGCGGGGAATGTTCCCTTAATCCGTTATGGAGTATACAATATGAAGATAAGTCGTAAAAAGTTGAATCGTGAAATCATTAAGTATTTGAAAAATGGTGGTAAGATTACGAAACTTCCAGATGGCCCAAATCACAGTTTTCAACCTTATGGTGTGAGAGTTGCGTCTGGTGACCCAAAAGTAGATCTTACGGTTTCAGATTCACCCACCACCAAACAACAAATTTCGTATGTTGAGAAACATAGTCTGTAAGTAGAACAGTAGAGGGTGATTCATAGTCACCCTCTATCGTAAAGTGTATTTGAATAAAGGAAAGAAACAATGAGCAATGAACACGAATATACAGTTGAGATTTTATACCATTTTACGTGCGGATTTTGCTCAAACTGGTGGTCTTACGCGGCGACTCCATTCGTTCAACCAGTTGAGATTGGGGTAACTGATAAACGGATATACTGTCCGCATTGTGGTCATACTCAAACCACCAAACTCAAGGATGGCTATCAGCTAGAAAAAAATCCAAATTATCTTGCAAAATAGCGCAGAAAAGACTTGACATATATTGCCAGCTACTGTATAATAGTAAGTGAAGAGTGAGGAAAGGGTTCTTGCTCAAAACCTAAATGAGATTGATTATGTGTAGATTGAGATGTTTTTATGAGTGTTCAGACGGAGAAATGGGATGGGCTGAAATAGTTCTTTCCTATGATGATGACATTGCAGGCCACATCAGACATATGAGTACTGGTGGTCGAATGGTTATACATGAACATATAGATTTAGTATAGAGAAAAAAATTATGGAAAAAATTGATTTGAGTTTAAACAGAAGTTTAGAAGAACTAGTTAATTCTTACTTTGAAGCTGAAAATGCTAGTGAAGAAGATATCGACTCTAGTGCATTTTCTGCATTAGAAGATTATCTTTCTGGAATGGACGCGATATGAAAACAACAACAATTGAAGTGTTGAATGAAGGCGAGTTGATATTTGGCTCTCGCACAGCCGGAAGTTATTTTGTAAGAGAGTACGAAGACGATGTAGAAACGGGCGGTTCCTTTTTCAAAACAGAAGAAGAAGCTAAAGCTCATGTAGAAACCTTAACTGAAAAGTAATTATGAAAATGTGGATTGAAGAAATTGTAAGTGCTATACTATTGTTTAGTGTGGCATATTTGGCAGCAATCGTTATATTGAGTTTATGAAATGAGTAAAAAATTATTCAAAGAGGCACTCGTTGCTATCACCGTGATGGAAGAAACTGGATTGGAAATATCAGAACTTTGTATTCACATGGAAACACCAGAAGGTGAAATCATGGAAATTGATATAGACATCGATGAAGAAACTGGTGAATTGATAAAAGAATTTAATCGGTTTGAAACTCAAGATGCATATTCCCAATACCTAGATGAAACCGAAGAGATACCAGAAGGTATTTTATATAATTGAAACCTAAAAGAAAATAAATTATGAGTATGGAACTACATACATTGAGAGCAGTAAAATTAACTAAAAATATTTTTGAACTACAAAGAGTAAATTCAGAACTACGAAAGTTTCAACAGGTAGTTGAAGTTCTAGAAATCCGAAAATCGGAATTAGAAAACAATATGATATAATATTGAATTTGTTGAGTAAATGACACCTTGTAGGCGGAGCGGAGGTAGACCGTAGTTCGTTTGTACAAGTGCTCTACTCTGGAGAAATTTAAAGTGTTATGTGGGAAGGCCGCTGGTATACGCCACAGGACGATACATAACTTAGGGGGTGACTTGTGGAGTTTCATTGAAAGATATGAAGGTGCTCAATCATTCGCACATCCAGAGCTCTGCTCAACAATTATTTTATGGGGGAACGCCAAAGCGAGAGAGTTGGGCGAGACTGTAAATCTCGTGGCTTATGCCTGAGTAGGTGCGAATCCTATTTCCCCCACCAAGTATCGGCGTATAGTTCAGCTCGGTAGAACGCTTGCTTTGGGAGCAAGAGGCCGCACGTTCAAATCGTGCTACGCCGACCAACGATCAATTTTGTGTCGATGACCGAAAGGCTAGGTGATGGTCTGCAAAACCATTTATGTCAGTTCGATTCTGACTCGACACTCCAACATCGGGGGATTAGCTCAGCTGGTAGAGCGCAACGTTTGCAACGTTGAAGTCAGCAGTTCAAATCTGCTATCCTCCACCAAAAAAAACTTGACAATGTTATCATTAGTTGTTATAATTATATTATAGATAAACTATTAAAAGGAGAAAAGATAAAGATGTTTGTAACTGAAAAAACTGAAGAAGAAGAAATTGAATATCAAAAACAAGTAAAAAAGATGACCGCGGAAGTTTTGGCAAAATCTCACGATGAACCTGCGGAAGAATTACCACCACCAAGATTTGCAACTGATGAAGAAGCAGGTTTTGTGGATGAAACAAGACACGACTATACTATCGAATTGTTGTATCACTTTAATTGTGGTAGTTGTCAGGGTTGGTGGAGTTATGCTACAACACCAGGCCAACCAATTGTTGACCAAGCATCAAATATAATAGTTGGTGATAAGATAACATTGAGTGATGAGATTGAACTTCATTGTCCTCATTGTGGACATTACAAATCAGTTAAAATTAAAGATGGATTTCAAGATGCCACTATTGGTGTGTAATAACCAAAAGGAATAATATGTCAGAAAAAGAAAATACAGATGTGGAAGAAAAAACTCCACAACATATTTACGATGAAGCCTTGGCAGATGAAACAAGGCAACGTATGAAAGAGTTAGATCAAATTGATATGTATAATGACCCCTACATGAATTGGAGTGGTCAACGTTAATATAAAAAAATAACCTAAGCCATCTGAGGGTACGGTTGGCATATTGGTTCAGAAATAGCAAATTGTTCGTGACATGACGCTAGGTGTAACGCACCCTTAATTGTTTCTGAGGTAAGATGGTTATGTGAGTGAGTCGCAATTAAGTCCCTGTCATTTCAGGATGATATTCAATTGCATACTTGAGTAGGGTGATGACGATTCGTGAGAAGTTCGCAGACTAAATCTACTGAGTATCAAAGGCCACGGACAAACTCATGGTTATTTTTTTATATTTTTTTTTAATGTTTAATGAAGAGAAAAAAATGAGTGATAAAAAAAGATTACGTCAAGAAGAATCCGTCAAACGATTAACACAAACAGTTGCTTCTCATGAAGCAAATACTGAGTTGACAATCTCTATTATGGAAGACCACAATCTTTCTACTGGTGATGCTGATAAAGTCGAAAAGATACGTCAACGTAAATTGAAGTCCGCGAAGGACACAATAACGAATACAAAAAAACGAATGGTGTAAATGGAAAATATTAGAGTATACCAACCGTGGAGTGCTCCGCTATTACATTTTAATTTATCAGAAAATCAAACTGAAGATTTACTAAAAATAACTGATTTGATTTTAACTGATAAAAATAAAAAATCTTATAATGATAAGTTAGCAGGAGAGATAGAAAGTGAATGGGAAATTGAAGACCACAAAACCCTTTCAGATATACTTTGTGTTTCAGAATTATCAGAAGAATATTTTGAAGCATTTCATACTCAATTTAATTTTGATGTAGACTCTGGTGAAATTGATCAATCTCTTGGTATTTTTGCACAGAATTTACAACAATCAGTTCTCGTTTCAACTTGGTTTAATGACCAAAGAGATAATGAATATAATCCAATTCATAATCATACAGGAGTTCTTTCTGGTGTGCTCTATCTGAAAATACCCGAATATTTGCCGTCAAGAAAAACTAAAGATACTGATGGTGCTATTTCTTTCATGGGAAACGAATCGAAAACAGATGGGATAATGACTAATTCAACTCTGACCATTTCACCAAAAGTCGGAGATCTTTTTCTCTTTCCATCTTCACTAAAACACCAAGTGTATCCTTTTCGTACAACTGATGGTACAGGAATTCGTAGGTCACTCTCTTTCAATATGGGACAATGAACAATACTAACGATCTTTGGATAGATACAAGATTGAGTGAAGAAGAGATGAAGTTTCTCAATGATGCAATTTCTGAAAAAAACAAAGAGAATCATTCAGACCATTTAGCTGGGAATATTTCTAAGAGTGAATTAATAGAAGATAAAGATAATTGGTTTTTTGAATCATCTATTAAAAAATTAATAGAGAAAAAAGAAAAATTACAGATTGAGAAATTAAAATTAAAACCTTTTTGGGTAAATTACCAGAAACAAAATGAATTCAATCCTCTTCATAATCACAGTGGTCTTTATTCCTTTGTAGTGTTTATGAAAATACCTACTCACTGGAAAGAACAACACGCTTTGCCACTATCTACAGTTTCAAAATTTCCGTGTGCATCCGATTTTTGTTTTCATTATCCAGAGAAGGATATTATTTACACTACTAATTTTAAACTTAGCCCAGAAGATGAAGGAAGAATGTTATTTTTCCCCGCAGGATTGGCACATCAAGTTTATCCTTTTTATGGAACAGAAGAAGAGAGAATAACAATAAGTGGAAATATTTCTCTCGTAGATCCAAATGTACAAGAATCTAATTTTAAAAAAATGTTAGAAGAAGGTGCTCGTGTAATTGAAGAAGATGCAAAATTTATGAAAGAACTCCGAAAATGAGTATAGAATATTACGACGCTCAAGAAGCAAGATCAAAAAAATCTAGACAGAACAAGAACACTCTGTTGTGGAAAGAGTGGAGAGAAGACTTTTAATATTAAATAAGGGAAATAAAATGAAACTAATCGAATTAAAGTATGAGTTAGATCGAACCCCACAGAAACCAATCACCTTTGTTAAGTATTTTAAAACATGGAAGAGTTTGGATAAGTTCGTGATGTCTGGAAAAATCAAAAAGTATAAGGTAAAGGGGCAATCGTCTACATTCTCAGAACGAATAATAAACTACACCTCTGTCTTATGGGAAGATAACGAAAAAAGGAAAAAATGAAACAACAAGAATGGTACAATAAAAATTGGAAATCAGTAGATATGTTAGTTCTATTATCACTAACCGTATTTTCCACATACTGGACATTGAACATATTTGGACTAGTGTCGTGGGTGGCTTTGTGGTAGAAGATTTATTTCAAACGAAAACAAGTTTTGGAAAATACTTTGATGACCAACGCGATAGAATCGTTAAAGCGATGCAGAACAAGAACGCTCAGTTGTGGCAAGAGTGGAGAGAAGACTTTGATAAACGACAAAAATTAAAATAAACAAATCATGAATATTTTCTATCTAAGTAAGAATTGGAAACGTGCTGCAGAAATGCACTGCGATAAACATTGTGTGAAGATGTTGGTTGAATATGCTCAACTAATGTCAACAGCTCATCGGGTTATTGATGGCACAGAATACTATGCAAAAACCAAAAACGACAGAAAGATTAAACGATGGAAACATCCAGACCCAAAGTTGGAACTTGAATTATACAAGGCCAGTCATGTAAACCATCCAAGTAATATATGGGTGAGAGAAAATGAAGAACATTACACTTGGTTGTTTTTGATGTTCGATGAACTGTCCAAAGAATACACTAGGAGATACGGAAAGACACACGCATCTTGGAGCAAACTTCACTGGAGTCTTGGTTTCCCCCCAAAAAATATAGTTCAGAAAAAGTGGAGAGACCCACCTCAATGTATGCCGGATCATTGTAAAACCGAAGATACAGTGACGGCTTACAGGAACTACTACATACTAGAGAAAAATCATTTTGCTAAATGGAACCACTCTGGAAAACCAAAATGGATGACAACATAATATGAGTGAAGATATCAATATTCAGATATACATCAATAAGAAAGAAGTGATGTATACTCGCCAAAACATGATAAGAACAATCAATACATTTCTGTTATATTTGACTAATCCAGATTTGGATGAATTGAATGACAGGTGTAAAACCCTAAAAGAACACAGACACCAAAAAGAACAACAGGCTAAACTTGATTCTAAGAATATGCCTATTCAATCAAATCGATATGATACTCCAGCGAAACTTTTATAAAGGAGAATTACAATGGTAGCATACACACATCTTTCGATGGTTGGTTTTTTAGTATTGGGACTATCTATGGTAAGATTACTGATAGCTCTAGCAGCATTGTTGCATCAAAATGCGAACGATTCTAAAGATGATGATGTAGTATTCTACTGGCCACATTCAGTATTCTGTTTTATAGTCTTCTTTACGATTATATTATTTTGGTGGACTTCCTATCCATTGAGAGATATCAATTATTTTCCAAATGAGGGGTGGAACTTATTCACTTTTTTATTATACCTATCCGTACCATTCTTGTTTTTTATGGTTACTGAAGTTGTTGCTCCACAAAACAACGATGGAAAAGCACTTGATTTACAAAAATACTACTACAAATATCACAGAGTCATATTGGGTCTTGCGTGGATATTACAGGCTTGTCTTATCGGAAATCTCTTTGTATTCTTTCAAGGAGAATTATATTCTTTGAAGGTTTTGGGTAGATTCATTATGTTGGCTCTCATAACTCCAATGGTGATAAGTAGTAACAAAAGATTACACGAAGTCGGTATGGGAATATTTCTTGTAGGATTCATTTACACCATTGTGAAATATCACATTGTCATACAAGGATAAAAATGTTTAGTAAGAAATGTAAATTACACTTAGAAGATGTTGAACAAGATGGATTCACACATATGTATCGTGCACTTAGAGTGGCAATACGATTACAGTTACTAGTACCAGCACTGATTATTCATAGTATTGTACCAAGACTGTTTACTGATACTGCAACTGATGTAATGAATGATATTTTAAATATTCGCAAAAAAAATGCAGAATTGTCTTGACATATATTGCCAGCTACTGTATAATAGTAGGTGAAGAGTGAGAAAAGGTTCTCGCTCACAGTAAATCTAAATGAGAATGATTATGAGTGTATCCGAAAAACATAAAGAAGTAAAAACAGGTATGTCAAATTTGATGACCCATATGATAAACGATTATAATGGTTGGTCAATGCGTGGCCGAACTGTTCATTCAGACACAGAAGAGTTTATTCGTGTGACTGAAATCCGAGAACGGATGGAAAAAGAGTTTGCCGATGGTATCGGTTATGATGTAAATAAAAAGTATATCAAAGTCTTTACAAAAGCTGGTAGTAGTAAGAGTGTCGCTTGTTTCGTTGTCGCTACTGAAACTGATAAGAAGTTTCGTTTCGGTGATATTTTGAAACCTGCTGGATGGGCCGGACCTGCTCGTAACTTTGCTCGTGGAAACATTCTTGAGAATGATTTTCGTGGATTACGTTGGACAGGTTGTTAGTAAATCCTAAATACTTTTACTGTGAAGTAATTATTTGCTGGTGTAGCTCAGTTGGTAGAGCGCCTCATTTGTAATGAGAAAGTCGTTGGTTCAACTCCAATCACCAGCTCCAACATTTTAATAAAATATATTATGGGTACAATGAAAAAACAACTAATCGAAGAACTGATCAAAGACGATGAAGAACAAATTGATTTTTTAGAACTATCCTCTGAGTTAGAAGAGTGGATAGTAAGTGAAATTAATCCAAACCTCTAAGCGGAGTTCCCGATATGAAAATAGAACTGAGCAGATTGTTCTCAAAACCTTTTATGGCGGTCAATGATGAAGATGAAAACGAAATTATTTTCTGTATGACAGATATGGATGGAGAACTTCCAGAAGGTTTTTACGATGACAACGAAGAGTTTGATGAAGAAGAAGACGGATATGAAATTATTTCTGAATACGGAACTCTATGGAGAAAGTTGTGACCATCTATGAAATGTGCAGAATCATCGGTCACCCGATTGATTTGTTAGGAAAAAAAATAAAAAATAATTCATTTTTGCCTTGACAAAGAAGTCGTTATTCTGTATAATAGTAGGTGAAGAGTGAGAAAAGGTTTCTCACCACTAACCCGAATGAGATTGATTATGAGTAATATGATAGTAGCTGAAGAAATTTTGAGAACACTTGGTGGAAACAAATTCCGAGCTATGACCGGCGCCAAGAACTTTGGTGGAACAGAAAATTCTTTATCAATGAGAATTGGTCGAAACAAAACTAGTTCAAATTATTTGAGAATCACATTGAACTCAATGGACACTTACGATTTACATTTTTCCAGAGTAACGAAGATGGGTTCAGAAAGATCAGTAACCGAATACAACGGTGTCTTCAACGATATGTTGACTGATATGTTTGAAGCTCACACTGGAATGTATACTTCATTATAAAAAAGAGTGAGGGAAGAATGAGGTGAATACCGCCCGGCTCATGGAGATGTTCACCCCTTGATTTGTAGTCAAGGGAAAGAAAAAAGGAGCGACCCGCCGCCATGACATTCACTCTAAGTCACATTAAATATATTATGTTAGTTAATAGATACAATTTAAAAATTACAGTTTTGATGTTTGTCGTATATTCGTACATTAGTTTTTACGATAAGTGGAATATCTTTCTTGTTGGATTATTTTAAAAAATAATTCATTTTTGCCTTGACAAAGGTGTCAACATTCTGTATAATAGTAGGTGAAGAGTGAGAAAAGGTTTCTCACCAATAACGTAAAAAGAGATTGATTATGACATATTGGAAAGTAAAATTAATTATCAAAGACAAATTGCACAAGGCAGAACTCTTTGAGAAATTATCAGACGCCAGACTTTGGGCGATGAAAGAAGCTAAACTTGCAGTTTCACACACAATGTTTAACAAAACAGATATCGTTGCTGATATCACTTCACACGAATTTGCTTAACCGATGTTAAATACATTAGAGAGATTTGTTGATTGGGCGTTTCACGGATTTATCATTTACTTGATAATCGGTGAAATCCTTTTTTTAACATTCGGTTGGATATTACCCACCTTTATTTTCTAAAATAATTTATTTTTGTCTTGACAAAGGTGTCAACATCCTGTATAATAGTAAGTGAAGAGTGAGGGAAGGTCTCTCACCAATAACCTAAATGAGATTTTATTATGTGTAAATTACGTTGTTTTTATGAGTGTTCAGATGGTTCAATGGGCTGGTCAGAAATGGTTTTGTCTTATGATGAAGACATCAAAGCTGCAATCAAACATTGGTCAACTGGTGGTAGAATGGTTATCACCGAACACATAGATTTAGTATAGAGAGAAAAATTATGTTAGATAGTATGAATGAAAAAATTGATTTGAGTTTAAATAGAAGTTTAGAAGAAATGGTTAATTCTTTTTTTGTGGCCAACAATCATGACGGACCCTCTACGGCGAAAGAAAAAAATGATTTGACTGCATTGGAAGATTACCTTTCTGGAATGGATGCGTTATGAAAACCTCATCATTGGAAGTGCTGAACGAAGGCGAGTTAATATTTGGTTCTCGTACAGCTGGAAGTTATTTTGTAAGAGAGTATGAAGACGATGTAGAAATGGGCGGTTCCTTTTTCAAAACAGAAGAAGAAGCTAAAGCTCATATGAAAACCTTTAATGAAAAATAAATATGAAGATGTGGATGGAAGAAACACTTAGTGCTATACTATTATTTGGTATGGCTTACATAGCAGCAATCGTTATATTGAGTTTGTAAAATGAGTAAAAAAATATTTAAAGAAGTACTTGTCGCTATCAATACGATCAAAAAAACTGGTCTAGAAATATCAGAACTTTGTATTCACATGGAGACACCAGAGGGTGAAGTCATGGAACTTGATATAGACATTGATGAAGATACTGGCGAGTTGATAAAATCTTTTAATCGGTTTGAAACTCAAGATGAATACGTTCAATACCTAGATGAAACCGATGAGATACCAGAAGGTATCTTATATAATTAAAACCTAAACGAAAATAAATTATGAGTATGGAACTACATACATTGAGAGCAGTAAAAATAACGAAGAACATTTTTGAACTACAGAGAGTAAATACAGAACTACGAAAGTTTCAACAGGTAGTTGAAGTTCTGGAAGCTCGTAAATCAGAATTAGAAAATTCATTTTAATTCTAATGGGGAAACGCCAAAGCGAGAGAGTTGGGCCAGACTGTAAATCTGGTGGCATTAGCCTGAGTAGGTGCGAATCCTATTTTCCCCACCAAAAAAACTTGACACTTGTATTTACTTGTGTTATAATTATATTATAGAAGGTAAAAATGATAACGGATTTAATAGAAGTGGTGGGTGGTTTCCTAATCTTTTTTGGAGTTGGAGCAGTCATCGTAACTTGGACATGGATTGTACTGTCTAATTAGAATTACAACAGGAAAAAAATGAGCGATAACGAACAAGGTATTCCAGAAAGTTTAACTGGTGATTTTAGTCTGAACAAACTTCTCGAAGCAGAAGCAGAAAAAAAGAAAGCAGAACTAGGATTAACTGGCCCTTACAGTTTGAATAAACTTCTTGATATAGAATCAGAAAAAAATAAAACAGGATCGAATGATACAGAAGATGGTTTCTCTGAACATTTTAAATCAAATGATGAAACAAAACAAAAGAGACAAGAACTCAGTCGAAAAAATCTTGAGGAAGTAAGACTAAAAAAAGAAGAACTTGCAAAAAGAAAAACACATGACTACACCATTGAAATATTATATCATTTTAATTGTGGAGAATGTAAGGGGTGGTGGAGTTATGCTACAACTCCTGGCCAACCAATCATTGATAATAATACAAAATTAGTAGTTGGTGATAAGATGTTTTTGTGGGAAGGACTTGACATTTATTGTCCACATTGTGGTCATTGTGAATCAACTGTAGTCAAAGAGGGTTTCCTAGAAAATTTTGAAGATGACCAAACTGATGGAGAACAACATCAATCGTATTCTGACTACTGGAATACTCCATTAGATCCAGAAGGTAATATTTTAAAAGAGGAATAATATGTCAAAAGAAGAAACAAAAGAAGTGGAAGAAAAAACTCCACAACATATTTACGATGAAGCCTTGGCAGATGAAACAA
>ENA-ORXF01002233-ORXF01002233.1-marine-metagenome-genome-assembly--contig:-NODE-2233-length-11723-cov-4.117036_pt1 | contig 11723 bp, 12 predicted proteins | sample MGYA00237864_ERZ511476 | MGnify/ENA primary metagenome ERZ511476 (study PRJEB26306, sample SAMN06343908) | marine metagenome | isolation source: coastal waters | place: Atlantic Ocean: West Antarctic... | reverse complement strand
TGATGTATTATCAAGAAGATATGTTGAGGAAGCTAAATCAAGAGATATAAAGTGTCCTCGGTTAAATAGGGTGGAAAGCTAGAGGCAGCTCTTGGCTGAGCGCAGTCTCTAGTTGTTAATCGCTGTGTAAGTAAGCTGCTCTGGTTGTACATTTAATCTATCTATGTGATCAGCCCATTCATTCATCATCCTAATCCTAGTAGGCATCAGTTGTGCTTTGTTGTACGTACCTCTAACGATGTTCTGAGTTACGTGAGCCATCTGAAGCTCTATAGCGTCAGCAGGGTATTCAAGCTCATTTAGCATGGTGCTAGCTGTATGTCTGAAGCCATGACTCGTCATAAAGCCAGTTCCAAAGGCTTCGCCTGTTCTAGGGTCTATCATTCGTCTAATCGCGTTAGTGGTGGCGCTCTCACCTATAGGTCTGTTCTTTCCTATGCCAATGGTTGAAACAAACACGTACTCTAGTTCACCAGTGTGCTTGTGAGCTTCTTTTAGAATGGCAATGGCTTGTGTTGCAAGGGGAACTTTAAGCTCCTTATCCATCTTCATAGCTTCCTTGGGTATAGTTATCAAGGCTGCTTCAAAATCAATGTAGTCCCACTTCATGAAGCGAATGTTCTGAGGCCTCAAGAAGACTAATGGCATAAGCTGTAATGCAAGAGTGACCGCTTTGTCTCGTCTTGGATCTGGCTTGTGTATCTGCTGGAGTAATATCTTAAAGTCTTCGGTGTTAGTGATGTGTCCAAAGTTAGTCTTGGTTTTAATATCCGGTAAAGGTATTAGATCTGTTAACCCATTAGCTGGATTGGTTTCAATGTCACCTAGTATGAATGCTTCGTTGAATACCTTACGTAGTATGCCAGCCATACGCAAGGCTGTTTCCCTTGTACCTCTGTCAGACATCTTTTTTACGATCTCAAACAGGTCTCTAGTTGTATAACTTGTAAGACATTTACTATCCATATAAGGGTAGAGATTTTTCTCAATGCGCTGCACTAGATCTTTTCTGGTAGATTCCGCTCGGTTCTGCCTGCTGAGCCATGCTTTGCAGCGATCGCTAAATAGGATGCTGATGTTGGCTTGTTGGTTCTTTATGGAGGTTGGGTTGGATCCAGTCTTCACTAGCTTCTTAGCGGCTGTATGGGCCTCTCTAGCTTCTGCTAGGGGTGTGTCGGGGTAAGTGCCTATAGAATAGGTCAGTCGCTTGTCATTGAGTCTGTAGTCGTATTTCCATGCCTTTGATCCATTGTGTCTAACGAGTAGGTATAAACCTCCTTGATCACTCAACTTGTATTGGTTGTCTTTTGGTTTAGCGTTTTTAATCTGAGTGTTAGTGAGGGCCATAAGATACTACTCCTTTGATAAATTAGAACCGTCACACAGACCGTCAAAAGTAGTAGATAGTATAATACAGATTATACGTATAATATATTAAATCCATAAATAACAAATAGATGACTTATTGTGTTGGATCGTATAATACCCATTATACTAGTAAATGGCGTTCTCCTGGCGCGCCACTTCAAGCTCTCTGTAAGACTCAACTACAAGTCTCTGAACACTCTGAGTATTTCAATACGAGTGTAAGAAAAAACAGTATTTATGTCATCAAGTGCATGAGTTGTAGGCCTATCGATCAAAACACCTCATTAGACGCGGCTATGTAGCGTGACTGGTTAGTTTAAAGAATGTCTTATGCTTCCAGCCCTTGCCTCATTATCAGTGCAAACACGGCTCATAACTTCTTTTGCCACTCAGCATCACATTGCTTAACTGCGATAACATCACGAAACAGCCATGCCAAAGTGCCTTTCTCACGGCCCACAAGCATTAACTTTCTAAGTATTGCACTTTTAAGGTTCTGCACACTCATTCCTCAGCCGTCAAAAAGGTTAAGCTTTGGTAATCATATGGTTAGTTTAAATCTGCTGCATATTTTTTTAGTAGGGCCATGGGCACTATCTCCAAAGCCCTGATGTGGGTGCTTTGAAGATGTAGTCGTGGAGCCTTACCATTTTTCTCGGCTTCTAACCATCGCCCAGCGCATACACACCAACTATCACCCGCTGCTAAGCCTTTAAAATTAAATGCAGGCACAGGGGTAGATAAATCATTACCTTTAGACTTTGAATATTCTAAAAACTCCTGCGAAGTTTCGATACAAACTGTGTGAGAACCATGGTCATCTTGACACGTATTACAGGCGCCATCTCGGTAGAACCCAGTGACTGGATCTACGCCACAGATTTCTAATTTCTCACCAAATACGTTAATTGGCTCATCCATTTTAATCATTCTAGATCCTTTGGTTTATAACGTTCATAGCCGGTCATGTAACGGCAATGATTTTTATTTAGGGTTGACACGTATTAGGGCAAGCTGCCTACGTTTAGCCCATTGAGTGAGCATAAGGTGAGTGGTAAATCCAATAAAAAATCCAGCGACACAAGCTATAGTGGTAATCATAAGAACTCCAGTGTTAGCAAAGGGATAAAAGATTAACGAACGAAGTTGTGGAGAACCTCGCGCTCAAAACAGAGCAGTGACTCTTGAACTGAACTGTTGTTATAAACTATCAGCACAGTTGTTTGCTCACAATGTTTCTTACATAGCTTTACGTTACATCGTTAGATATTAATTACGGTCATAACCATGATGTATAAACTTAAAGCGTCTCTAAACTAAATATGAGCAGTGCTCAGTCCTATGACCCTAACTATTTGCTCTACGCACTTGTAGGCTGAAAGTCTTAAGCTAAACCATGGTTTTAAATGTGTATGAGGCTAAAGCAGTTAACCGCCCAACAAGTGACGCATACCGTTGCCTATGTTTACCTGAGAATTACTGTAGATTTGGTCATTTAATTTTGTGGTCCATCCTTGACAGAGAACTAAAGGTTTAAGGAAATGTTGTCTGTCAAAAGACCAATGAGCAGAACATATAACGACTTAGATAATACAATAGGTATGGGGGGAGACTCAGGGTATTAGTATGCGTTTAGGTAAAGTTTAAGTGTTTTGACTTGTACCATGCCACTTCCAGAGTGGGGTAGCAGCTTCTGCCAACTTTCAAAAAAAGCCTTATAGCTTTTAAATTAGCTAACTTTAAAACAGCTTTCGCCGCATAGGCTCCTTGAGTTGAGCAGGGCCACGTTATGGCTCGAACTAATGTGGCGTATATTTACTCAAAGGGTCTAGGCGTTGACTGGCGTATAGCAATGCCTGTGTCTGAGTCCAATGTTAGATCAACGTTCTACCATCTCCCAGTGCTGTTGCAACTGCAATAACAGGCTACGCATGGGTCACACTAGTCGTGTACTCAGAGCATATTGTCGGGTGACACGTTGATAAACGCATGCCCTAGGTTTTTTTGTTCAAACCACATAAACATAAAATCGGCGGTTAATGCTTGTTCTATGCCCATGGCCCGCTCTGTTGGACAGAAAATGGTAAACAATACTTGAGTATCTCCAAGTTCAGAGGTGGCAACTTGAATGTGGGGCTCAGGGCCTGCAATATTAATTTCTAATCGATTTTCAATTAATTGATTATAACGCACTGCAACGTCCTTAAAATCTTCACAGTATTCGTGTGCCTTCTCATATAAGCGATCAATAAATACAAATGGGTTTACGCTGCCATCACGCGTAATGGTGAAGTGGTGCATGGCATAACGCTTTAAAAAATTCAAATTCTTAATGGATGATGTGATCAGCCTACTATTAGGTAAATATAACGTCTTTCCTGTATATTCATAGGCATCAACATTCACCTCTAGAAGCGTTAACTTCATCCAATCGGTAGAATGGACCTCACCATAAGAGTCACCGACTTGGATCCAGTCACCTGTGCGATAAGGTCTGCTAGAAATAATATACATAAAACCAATAAAGCATTGGATAAATTCTCTAGTCGCTAACACTATAGCCACAATAAATGCGGCAATAGAAAATGCAAACTTTTGAATTTCGGCAGACCAAATATTGAAAACTACAATTAACAGGATGACGCTGACTAAATTGTTGACCACATTTATTTTCGAGCGTTTATTTTTCGCATACTTATTTTTGATCAAGCTGATGATTAAGAATTTGATAAATAAGACTGCAATAAAAAAACACAAGGTGATGACAAATTTATTGTGCATTAACGACAGCAATAATGGGTAATAGTTCTGGCTCATAAGGGTCTTTATTCTTTAACTTTCCCCGCGTTATCAGCGTCAATTAAACGAGGGAGATTGATTGGTTATAGCAGTGGTCAAGATAAATCCCACCCATTGCAGAATATGCTTCAGCGTTAGTATAGATCCATTATTAATAGGGAACTAATGATTGTGCATGTTCGGTGTCTTTAAATAGATGCAGGGCTAAGCATTCTTGCTGTGCTATTAAATTATTTAGCATAGGCATTGTGTGAGGGTGCGCTAGGCTTAATGGGCAAAGTGAAAGGCTCGTGTGGTGGTTGTTTTGAGAAGGACTATACGTTTTGTATGGTTATAGTGTAGGTGATTTTTTAAGTGCTAATTAACTACAGCTATGCATACAAAAAAACATAAAACATTGATTTTATTGGTTTTTTATCGTATATTTGCATTGAATCAACTACCCGTGTGCCAACACTGGATATATTACAACTCGTCGCTAGAATTGACATTTAACCAATGGAGAGTGAGATGACGCTTTATGACCCAAGCAAAGCTGCAATAAAAGCTACCCAACAACACACCATTGCATCAAGGAAGAGTCCATGCACATTGTTCTAAGTTATTTTCCAATCCATGGTGCTGCTGAGAGAGTGCGGCTTGCACTGTGGCTGGGTGGGATTGCCTTTGACGATGTGTGTGTGCCGTTAGCTGAGTGGCCCAAACTTAAGTCGCAGACTCCCTATGGGCAGCTCCCCATAATGTCCATCGACGGCGGGCCTTACATCGCTCAGAGCGGCGCCATGCTCCAATACGCTGGTAAACTTGCGCCTAAGCTATGTCCTACGGATCAGTTTATACAGGTGCAAGAGGCCATTGGTTTGGTGGATGATTTTGAGCGTTCTTGGCGACCCTGTGTTGGTCTAGCCCTCGAGCCAGAGATGTTGGGTTATGGTATTGCACCTGCAACGGCGTCATTCATCAAGGGCAGCCCTGAGCTAGGCCAGACCATTAAGGCACTACGCGAGGCGTTTCTTGCTAAACAAATGCCTAAGTACTGTAGCTTCTTTGCCCAAATGATTGAAATGTCGGGTGGGCCGTTCCTTTGTGGTGCGGCACCCACGCTGGCAGATTGTTGCCTTGCACCCGCCCTGGAACGCTTCACGCTCAATTTTATTGACCATGTGCCAAAAGAGGCGCTTGATGCTTATCCAGCAATGACTCGATACCTTGCTGCATTCAAAGCTTTACCTCAGGTACGGGCCTATGAACAGTCCAAAGCTGTATAACTGGGACCCACTAACCTGCGTAAGTTTAGATTAAAAACTAGCTTAATCAGTCATGTGGTTGATGTAGAGTTGTTGTTTAAAAAGGCTCGTTTCTTCCCCAGTTAAGGCTTTATTATTTTCTATTATTAAGCGGGTACCTAGGTTATTCAAATGATAGAGCCCATCAAGACTGGTCAGGCTAGCATTGTGTTGAATCCATAATGCTTGGCCTATATTGGTTAAATTCTCCAAGCCCGATAAGTTAGTTAGGTGGTTGTTATGTGCAATAGATAACGACTTACCCACACTCACTAAGTACCTTAGGGCTTTTAAGCTGGTTATATTGGTGGTTTGATCCCAGCCAGCGTTCCAGTCCCAGCCCCCAATAGATAAATGCCCTGTTATTCTTGTGCATTGGCTCAATCGATCAAGATCTGTCATCGATTGGGCAAACAAACTACCGAGGCAAGTCCCCGGGGTGTTGAGTGGGGCTATAAATGATTCAATCTCCGATCCACTCAAGGGGTCATTATTCTTGGCCATTATGTCTCCGCCAATGGTTCTGATCCTGGGTAACCCCAAGGGGCCCTTAAAAGCTGGGTTATGGAGGATGCGCACGTCACCACCAATTCTTTTTAGGTTATCTAAACCGACAAAACTGGTTAGTCTTTTATTGTGTGTTAGGTGTAAATTTCCTGAAATACTATTGATGCCGTTGAGGCCGGCCAAACTGGTTAAGTTGTCATGATCTTTAATAAGCACATGTTCAGATACTTTGGTGATATTTTCTAGGCCTGATAAATTGGAAAGCTGTGCATTCGAATAAATGGCTAGGCCTCCACCAAGGCTAGTAAGTTGATGTAAGCTGGATATGGTCCTTAAACTACTATTCTGACTAATACATAAAAAGGCGCCAAGTTGAGTTAGATTGTCTATTCCAGCTAGACTGGTTAAATTTTTGTTGTGTTGTATATACAAATAGCCGCCAATTTTTTTCAGCTGTGCTAGATGCTTTAGGCTTGTGATGTCACTTTCATGGCCAAACTTGCCAATGTTTAAGTCACCAGTAATTTTATTGCAGCTTTGTAAATGTTGCATCTGCTCCATCGATAGAATTTCGTAATCGCCTTCACAGACCACTTCCACTGCCAAGACTTGGAGAGGTGTTATGAGCAATAAAAGTGTCAATGTGGTGATTAAATAACGCATAAAAGGCTCCGTTTTTTTGCTGGAGGTGATTTGAATCATTACTATTTTCATTTTCAGCTAAAGCCACCATTTAAGGGTGCCAGGCAAAACAACCCACACTTAACCCTAGTTCAAAAAATGCATTGTGCAGGTTGCTTGCTAGCCGCGTTTGATGGCACAGCTCATGCTAGGTAGGGGAGCAATAAATAGGCACGAAGTTTTAACTCTAGGTATAGGTGTCGGCACACAAGGGACCGTTATGGCGCAGTTGCTGCCCATTGGCGCTTAAAGAAGCCAGCTCAGGCTATATTGGCTTATGTCGGCTTATGTCGGCTTAGTTGGTCTGTAGCATTCTAAGTTTTGAAATTTACCTGTATAATTCCGGGGCTTATATGCAATATGGGGCGACTTCGATTAGTGAGTAAGCTATTTTTTAAAGTCTGAGTGGTTAACATAATGTATCCCAGCTTTTTAAAAAAGCGAACGTCGAAGAAACACTATTAAACCTCAAATGTACGAAGGGTCGTTCCATTGAATGAGAAGCTTGTTCAATGGCTTGTTTACTGAACGACGGAACGAGTAAAAAACTATGCGTCATAAAATAAGCCTTTCTATTATTCTAGTACTATTTTGGCTGCTTAATTCTGGGCACTACACCTTTTTGATTATGTCTTTGGGTGCCGTGTCTATTGCTATTGTTGTGTTCATTGCCCATCGCATGGATGTGGTAGATCATGAGTCGCAATCCATTCGGTTAACACTGACCTACCCCAGTTTTGGTTTCTGGCTAACCAAAGAAATTGTGCTTGCTAACCTCGCGGTGGTGAAGCATATATGGTTGGGTAGCAAAAGCATTACGCCGACCATGGCCACCGTGAAAGCCAGTCAGAAAACGGATGTGGGTAAAGTTATCTACGCCAATTCAATTACCTTAACACCCGGTACGGTGGCGCTTGGCCTGGTCGGTGATCAAATCATGGTGCATGCACTCATTCGAGAAAATATCGAAGCCCTTGAGTCTGGAGATATGGACCGACGCGTTACCAAGTTGGAGAACTCATGATCATTGCAGCGACTTTAGCTATTCTGGTGGTCATGGTGTTGGCTATTATTCGGGGCATAGTAGGCCCTAGCCTGTATGACCGCATCCTAGCGGTGAATATGTTCGGCACTAAAACGGTGCTGCTCATTTCTCTTTTGGGCTTTGTGATGGGCCGGCCAGAGTTTTTAGATATTGCCATGGTGTATGCCCTCATTAACTTCATTAGCGTGATCGGGGTGTTGCGCTTATCTGACGCTTTTAAAGCGAAACATAATGGCCCGGTAGTAGAGCCTGTAGAGAGGGATTCATAATGGAAACCCTGCTCAGTTTAGCGAGTTCTTTTTGCCTTTTATTGGGTAGCTTTTTGTGTCTTTCGGGTGGCGTAGGCATCTTGCGTTTTCCTGACTTTTATACGCGCATGCATGCAGTAGGCGTCACCGACACCCTAGCCACGGCAATGATACTGATTGGCTTAATGTTACAAAATCCTGAGATGCTGGTTATTGTAAAACTGGTGCTGATTCTGCTCATGACCTTGTTCATCAGTCCAACAACCAGCCATGCATTAGGGCAGGCTGCGCTTCTAAATAATTTAACTCCGCTCATAGCTGAGGATAAAAACCATGCAGAAAAAAGCACTGCTGCAGGAGATAACCCATCGAAATCTTAGTTGATATTGTCTTACTGACACTTTTAGTTGGCATTGCTATTGCGATTAACCACATTAAAGACATGTTTGCTGTTGTCATGCTGGCGGGTATTTATGGCCTAGTATCAGCTAGCTTCTTTGTGGCTATGGACGCTGTTGACGTTGCCTTTACCGAAGCTTCTGTTGGTGCGGGCATTTCAACCTTGCTGATGCTTACCACCGTTGCCATGACCGGACGCACAGAACACGTGGCTCGACATAAGCCTTTGCTAGCTTTGTTGGTGGTGGCTATTACGGGTGGGTTGCTCATTTATGGAACCTTTGACATGCCGTATTTTGGTTCTGCAGATGCCCCTGCCCATAACCATGTTGCACCGCGTTACCTCTATGATTCGATCAAAGAAATTGGTGTGCCTAATATGGTGACATCGGTACTGGCCAGTTATCGAGGATTTGATACCTTTGGCGAAGTCACGGTTATCTTTACCGCCGGAATTGGTGTTTTGGCCTTGTTGTCGGTTGTGCGACGCCCAGAAGATGAGGCCGAAATGGAAGCAATTAATGACTCAATGCACGAAAAGCATTTGATTTTACGCGTTGTTATCAAAACCTTAATTCCATTTATTCTGCTGTATGCATTCTATGTGCAATTCCATGGCGACTACGGCCCAGGTGGTGGCTTCCAAGCCGGCGTTATATTTGCTGCAGGCATCATTCTTTATGCCTTGTTATTTGGGCTAAGTGCAGCGCGTCGAGTGATTAGGCAGCCTTTTGTGCAACTATTATCTGCCATTGGTGTGCTGGTTTATGGCAGCGTAGGTGTGGTTTCTATGCTCAATGGCGGTACTTTTTTAGATTACAGCGTTTTGTCTGCTGATCCCATTGCAGGGCAGCACTTAGGTATTTTGTTAATCGAGCTTGGCGTAGGTTTAACGGTAGCTTCTGTCATGATTATCATCTTTTTTAGTTTCTCTGCACGTAGTGAATATCAACAAACTAAGGCAGGTAAGTCCCTATGAACATGATACTGGGCCTTTACAATTACTGGATTGTTATTGTGCTGATGATGATCGGTTTTTACATTATCATCGCTCATGGTCACCTCATCAAAAAAATTGTTGGGCTAAATATTTTTCAGACCTCAGTGTTTATTTTTTATATCAGCGTGGGCAAAGTTGAGGGCGGCACGGCACCTATATGGCAAGAAGGCATCGTACTCTTTTCCAATCCACTGCCTCATGTGCTTATTCTCACGGCCATTGTCGTGGGTATAGCAACAACCGCACTTGGGCTTGCGCTCACCATTAGGCTGCATGAAGCCTATGGCACCATCGATGAGGATGAAATTCAAGCAATGGACAATCAAGAGATGGCCAATCAAGACAAGGAGCATCAGCCGTGTTAGCGCACCTCCCCATATTACAGGTCATTGTGCCGCTAATGGCAGCGCCAGCCTGCTTGATCCTAAGAAAGCCAAAACTGGTTTGGTTGTTTACTTTACTCACCAGTGCGTTGGCGTTTGTTATAAGCATACTGCTGCTGCAGCAAGTGATGACAGATGGCACCATTAGTTATGAATTAGGCGGCTGGAGCCCACCATGGGGCATTGAATATCGCATTGATAAGCTTAATGCCTTTATTGCCCTCATTATTTCGGGCGTTAGTACGGTGGTGTTGCTGGCTGCACAAACCAGCATAGAAAAAGAAATACCCAAAGAAAAACACACACTGTTCTACATTCTCTACCTCTTATCCTTAACGGGTATGTTGGGTATCGTGACTACGGGCGACGCCTTTAATGTGTTTGTGTTTCTAGAAATTTCTTCTCTTTCTGCCTACTCGTTAATTGCATTGGGTCGAGATAGACGCGCCTTATGGGCCTCGTTTCAGTACCTTATTATGGGCACTATCGGCGCTACTTTCATTCTTATTGGCATCGGCTTAATGTACCAAATGACCGGTACATTGAATATGGCTGATTTGGCAGAACGTTTACCCGAAGTGGCAGAAACGCGCACAGTCACCACGGCATATGTATTCTTTATTGTTGGCGTGTGCTTAAAGTTAGCCTTATTTCCACTGCATTTATGGCTGCCCAATGCCTATGCTCATGCACCCTCAATAGTGACGGCTTTCTTTGCGGCTACCTCAACCAAGGTGGCAGCCTACCTACTTATTCGCTTCACCTTTAGCATTTTTGGGGTGTCGTTTTCGTTTACCACACTGCCTATGGAAACCTTGTTCTTAGCATTGGGTTTGTTAGGCATATTTGTGGCCTCTACCGTGGCAATTTATCAAGACAACATAAAACATGTGTTTGCCTATTCCAGTGTGGCTCAAATTGGTTACATGATTGTGGGTTTCAGTATGTCTAGCCACGCTGGATTAAGTGCCATGCTGCTGCATGTATTCAATCACGCGCTCATGAAAGGGGCGTTATTTTTGGCCCTAGGCGCAGTGCTTTACCGCGTGGGTAGTACTCAACTGAGAGACTTTCAGGGGTTAGGGCGTCAAATGCCATTAACTATGGGGGCTATTGTTGTAGCCGGCTTAAGCCTTATCGGCGTGCCTTTAACCGTTGGCTTTGTGAGCAAATGGTATCTAGTGGTGGCGGCCATTGAAAAGGGTTGGTGGCCAGTAGCGGGTCTTATTTTACTGGGTTCTCTATTAGCGGTGGTCTACGTTTGGCGTATTGTTGAAACAGCCTACTTTAAGGCCCCCATGGCAGGTAAAGAACTGGTTCAAGAAGCCCCCATGGCCTTGCTTATACCCGTTTGGATTCTGGTGGGTGCTAATGTCTACTTTGGTATTGATACGCGCCTCAGTGTGGAAGTTGCCACTGCTGCAGCGCAGAGCTTATTTGGGGTTGTTCCATGAATTTATCATTAGCAACCTTGCTGCAGTTATGTATTTTATTGCCCATGGTTGCAACGCTTGGCATCGTGGCTTTAAGACGCCACCAAAACTTAAGGGAAGCGGTTAGCATTGGCGCCAGTTTATTGGTGTTTTACGCCGTGGTGTCAATCTACCTCGGCTTACAAGGTGGCGAAACCATAGACGTCAATTGGTTGCAAATATTACCCGGTTTAAGTGTGAGCTTTAGTGTTGAGCCCCTGGGTATGATCTTTGCTTTAATCGCTAGCTTCCTCTGGCTGGTGACTATTATTTATGCCATTGGCTACATGCGTGGCCATAACGAAGACCATCAAGCCCGGTTTTATTGCTGTTTTGCCATAGCCATTGGTAGTGTCATGGGTGTGGCGTTTGCAGATAATTTATTCACCCTATTTATCTTTTATGAAATTCTAACTCTTTCCACTTATCCGCTTGTGACTCACTCGGGCACAGAGGCCGCAAAAAAGGGTGGGCGAACATATCTTGGTATTTTACTTGGCACCTCTGTAGCATTTTTTCTATTTGCAATTGTTGG
>ENA-ORXF01002231-ORXF01002231.1-marine-metagenome-genome-assembly--contig:-NODE-2231-length-11726-cov-3.405357_pt1 | contig 11726 bp, 10 predicted proteins | sample MGYA00237864_ERZ511476 | MGnify/ENA primary metagenome ERZ511476 (study PRJEB26306, sample SAMN06343908) | marine metagenome | isolation source: coastal waters | place: Atlantic Ocean: West Antarctic... | reverse complement strand
TTTCATGTTTTGTATGGACCATTTTTTCTAAATCTGCATGTGCTTCAATTAGACAAGTTGCTGCTGGTGTTTCATACACTTCTCTGGATTTAATCCCTACAACTCGATCTTCAATATGATCTACTATTCCAACACCTGCTTCGCCTGCTTTTTTGTTGATGTATTCAATTATTTTTTGTGACTCTTTTATTTTTCCATCTACTTCTACTGGAATTCCTTTTTCAAATTTAATTTCTAAATATGTTGGTTTATCTGGTAAGTCTTTTGTTTTTACCCAAATGAAAGCATCATCTGGTGGTTCATTGTATGGATCTTCTAAAACACCGCCTTCAATTGCACGTCCCCATAAATTTTGATCAATGCTAAATTTTTTTGCAACTGAATCTATTTCTATTCCATGTTTATTTGCAAATTTTAATTCTGTATCTCTGTCTAAATTTTTATCCCTAATCGGTGCTATGATTGGAAGGTCTGAACCAGAACGTAATGTTATGTCAAAACGTACTTGATCATTTCCTTTACCTGAACATCCATGTGCTAATGATGTTACTTTTTCTTTTTTTGCAATTTCTAAAACCTTCTCTGCAATTAATGGTCTTGCAAGAGCTGTTGCTAAGCAATATTTTTTTTGATAAAGTGCATTTGCTTTAATTGCTGGAAATATGTAATCTTTGACAAATTCTTTTCTTGCATCAATGTTGTAGTGTTTTTTTACTCCTAATTTTTTTGCTTTTGCAGCAATTTTTTTTGCATCATCTCCTTGACCTACATCCACTGTGACTGTAATTACATCCATGTCGTGTTCTTCTTGTAAATATTTTACAACAACTGAAGTATCTAATCCTCCAGAAAATGCAAGAATTCCTCTTTGAGTCATGAAACACCTTTTCCGTAGTATTTTCGAATTTATCTTTTGTGTTATGCTTGATTTTTTTCTTTTTTTTGAAAAAATCTACGACTAGCTTAAGCTAAAATTCGATGATTATTTAACCGCCAGATATAACGCTGTTTTATGACAATCAAATTGGTATTTTCTGTAATTATTACAGTAATTGTGATAGGTTCTATTGCTGGAATTATTCTTAATTCTAATCAAAATCTTGGTGAAAATAATCTTCGAATTGCATATTTTCCAAATATTGGACATGTAATCCCTATAGTTGGAATGGAGAATGGATTCTTTGTTGAAAAAATTAGTAATGACACTAAAATTAAAACTAGAATTTTTGATAGTGGTCCACAAGTAATAGAATCTCTTTTTGCAAATTCTATTGATATTGCGTACGTTGGTCCTGGACCTGCCATTAATGGATTTTTAAATTCTGAGAATAATAATATTCAAATTTTATCTGGAGCTGCAAGTGGTGGTGCCAGCTTTATTGTTCATCCAAATTCTGAAATAAATTCTGCATCTGACTTTGCAGGAAAAAAAATTGCTGCACCTCAAATTGGAAATACTCAGGATATTTCACTGAGACATTATCTATCTGAAAATAATTTAAAACCTGCTGAAAAAGGTGGTTCTGTAATTGTATATAATATTGCTAATCCTGATATTTACACTTTATTTGTTAAAGGTGATATTGATGGTGCATGGGTTGCAGAACCTTGGGCAACAATTTTAGAAACTGAACTTGGTGGAAATAGATTATTTTTTGAAGAAGACCTGTGGCCAAATAACCAATTTGCATCTGTATTATTAATTGCAAATATAGATTATGTTAAAAAAAACCCTGAAATTATTTCAAATTTTTTAATTTCTCATCATGAAACTGTAGATTGGATTAATGATAATCCTGTTGAAACTAGAAATATTTTTAATGGTTTTTTAAAATCTCATCTGGGTCAGTCTTTACCTGATGATATAGTTGACATTTCATTATCTAATCTTGAAATCACTTCTGATCCTGTGATGGATTCTGTTTATTCTTTTGCTGAAAAAGCTAATGTTTTGGGATATTTGGGAAGAAATGGATATGATTTATCTGAAATTTTTTACACTATTGATTCAAATTCTAACTTTAATGAGGTATACTTAGATGACTAAATTAGAAGCCAAAAATATTGTGAAATATTTCAGTCATGATTCTCATGAACTCAAAGCATTAGGTGGAATTAACTTAAAAATTGAATCTGGTGATTTTGTATGCTTAGTAGGTCCTTCTGGTTGTGGTAAATCTACCTTTTTGCGTATAGTTGCCGGTTTGGAACAACCTGATGAAGGACAAATCATTTTTGATGGTCATCCTGTCACTGAAACTGGACCTGAAAGAATTATGGTTTTTCAGGAAGGTGCTTTATTTCCTTGGCTTAAGGTTCAAGATAATGTTGAATTTGGATTAAAGATGGCTGGAATTTCAAAGGAAGAAAGAGCTAAAATTTCTCATAGATATTTGGATATGATGCAATTAACAAAATTTGCTGATTCTTTTACTTATCAACTTTCAACTGGTATGAAACAGAGAGTAGCTATTGCAAGGGCTCTTGTAATGGATCCTGATGTTTTACTAATGGATGAGCCTTTTGCAGCTCTTGATGCACAAACTCGAGATTTACTATTAGTTGAAATGCAATTAATTTGGGAAAAAACTAAAAAAACTATTTTGTTTGTTACTCATAATGTTGTTGAAGCAGCTGTACTTGGAACTAAAGTTGTTGTTTTTAGTAATAGACCATCAATAATTAAAAAAGAATTTACTAATGATTCTCCTAGACCTAGAACTAGTGATGATGAATCTTTAGTAAAACTTCAACAAGATATTTTACTTGAACTTAGACCTGAGGTAAAGAAAAATTTAGAGTGATTATTATGGCAAAAAATTTTACTCCTCACAGAATTGCATTTTACATTGGAATTGTAGTAGTTTGGCAAGTTATTGCAATGATTGGTATATGGCCCGATAATATTTTTCCATCTCCTTATGAAGTAGCTGAAGATTTGTTTTATGGTGCAATTGATGGTAGTTTGTTTTATGGAATTGCAACAAGTATGTGGAGATTATCTATTGGATTGGCAATTGCAATTTCTGGTGGTATTGTATTGGGAATTTTTATGGCTAGAGTTGAAGTCATTAATCAAACTGTTGGGTCTCTTGTTTTGGGATTACAATCCATTCCTTCCATAGCTTGGGTTCCATTAGCAATATTGTGGTTTGGTCTAACTGATGGAGGAATTATTTTTGTTACTGTGATTGGTGCAATTTTTGCAGTTACCATTAACACCTATACTGGAGTCAAAAACATTGATCCTCATTTTATTGAGGCTGCAAGAAACATGGGTGCAAAAGGAACTCAATTAATTACTGCTGTACTAATCCCTGCTGCATTTCCATACATGATTTCTGGATTTAAGCAGGGTTGGGCTTTTGCATGGAGAGGAGTAATTGGTGCTGAGATACTATTTTCATTCTTGGGATTAGGATTTTTACTGAATGCTGGACGTTCTCTAAATGATGTTTCTCAAGTAATTGGAATAATGGTGGTGATAATGATTATAGGTTTGATCGTTGACGGAGTAATTTTCAAAAGATTAGAAACTAAAGTCATGTCTCGTTGGGGTTTGAGATAATTTTATTCTATTTGAAATTTCATAAAAATAATCTCTCGCTTCTATCTATTTTTCTATTCGTTGTATTTTTTGTAATTATTTAAAATTCTTACAGTGTATGATAAAAAAACCCTACTTTTCAATTTTTATTTCATTTTTAATTTTTAATGAAACAACAAAAGCACATACGATAATTACTATTGCAAAATACATTACTGAAATATAGTCAAAAACATATGCAATACTTCCTGCAACAATTGGACCAATCACTGTTGCGATTGATAATGTTGAACTAAAAATCCCCGTTGATGTTGAACGTGGATTATTCTCCATCAGATGAAAATTTCCCCCAATAAATAAAAATGCCCATGTAGCTCCAACTAGTGACATAAATGGCATTGCCATCCACCATTCTGTTACAAACGATAATCCAACAAATACAAACGTTGTAAATCCAATTCCAATCTTAAATTTTGTAACATTGGAAAGTTTAATCTTACTTGCCATTACATTCATTAAAATAAATGCTGTCACTGTATTTGCAACATACACTATTGATATGTGATATAGATCTCCTCCCCATCTCTCTATAATCATTATTGGAAGAATTGTCCATACTGCAGCAGCTCCAATATGTCTTAGTAATAATGATAAAAACAGAAATTTATTTTTTAAAATTACTTGTTTAGTAGTTCCTGGTTCAATTTCTTTTTTTTGTTCTGGATTTGGTAATTTTATTGTAAAAATTAGACCTACAATAAATGATGCTGCACTGATTATGAAAATTAATTTAAGATCACTTGCAATACCTGCAGCTGCAATACCTGCTAACCATCCTAAGGCATGAAATGATATTACTGTCGCTGCTCTTTTTTTATCTATGTTGGCCTCATAGGTATAAGCAATCATTGCAGGAATCATTATTCCACTTGCAATACCTGCAGCAATTCTAACTAGGAAAAATAATGTAATGTCATCAGCAAAATAATGTAACCCAAATGCTATCGCACACCCTATGAATCCAATTCTGATAAATTTGAGTCTAGTTCCTTTTTTATCTGAGTGTCTTCCAAAATATATCTCTGATAAAATTTGAGCAAAACTAAATGAAGCTACTAACAAACCAATTTCTAGAATAGAGTCAGTTACACCTTGTGCTATTACTGGCATGAATACAAATACTATTGAAATTCCTGCATGTTGAAAAAATGTTGCACTACGAACTAAGTTGTTTACATGTAACTTTGACATAAATATGGATTTTTTTTAATTCATCCTAATTTCAACATACATGCCTATTCTGTACTTTTTTCTAAATATTTCTGAAAAGAGTTAAACTATCCTGAGTTTTTTAAAATCACGTTGACTGAAAAAGAATCTTTCTTGAATGCATTAAAAAATAGAATTTTACTTTTTGATGGAGCAATGGGTACTGAAATTCAAAGTTATGATCCTAGCCCTGAAGATTTTCCAAATAACCAGGATGGATTTAATGATGGTCTGATACTAACTCATCCTGATTGGATAAAACAAATTCATAGAAATTATTTGGATGCTGGTGCTGATTGTATTGAAACAAATTCTTTTGGTTCTAACAAAATAAAATTAGATGAATATGGATTTGGTGATCAAACGGTTGATTTTAATAAAAAAATTGCACTTCTTGCATCTGAAGTCTGTGCTGAATACACTGATACTTCTAGATTTGTAATTGGTTCTATGGGTCCGACTGGTTATTTACCAAGTTCAGATGATCCTGATTTGGGACAAATACCTCTTGATGAAATTCGTACGGCGTTTGAATTACAAGCTGAAGGATTAATTCTTGGTGGGGTTGATGCATTACTAATAGAGACAAGTCAAGATATTTTGGAAGTTAAATTGGCAATTGAAGCATGTCATAATGCTATATCTAAAACTGGCAAAAAGGTTGCAATTATTTCTAATACTACTTTAGATCAATATGGAAAAATGCTACTTGGCACCAATGTTGAATCTGCATACACCACAGTCTCTGATATGGGTATTGATTTATTTGGATTAAATTGTTCAACTGGTCCAATTGAAATGAATCCTAGTGTTCAATGGTTGGATGAACAAAATGAACATAATCTTTTAGTTGTTCCTAATGCTGGAATGCCTGAAAATCAAGGTGGAAAAGCAGTTTACAAAATGACTCCTGAAAAAATGGCTATTGCACTTGGTGATTTTCTTAATCAATACAAAAAAGTTCGAATTATTGGTGGATGTTGTGGTACTAACCCTGAACATATCAAATCTTTAAGAAAAGTAATTGATGAAAAAGCTAGTTCTATCCAGGGTTAATTCGGTGTATCTGTCATCGTAGCAAAGTATTTACAAAAACTGATGTGTGTTTAGATTATGACCGTTCCTAGAGTAAGTTCTGCATTGAAAGCAGTTGATTTGAAACAACTTCCAGCACCTCTAATTATTGGAGAACGCCTTAACACGCAAGGTTCTCGTAGAGCCAAAAAATTAGTTCTTGCTGATGATTTTGATGGGTTAGTTGACTTGGCAAGAAATCAGGCAGAAGATGGTGCACACTGTCTTGATGTTTGTGTTGCTACAACTGAACGTTCTGATGAACGTGAATTTATGTTAACTTTAGTAAAAAAATTAAGTTTAGAAATTGATGCACCTTTAGTAATTGATTCTACTGATCCTGAAGTGATTGAATCTTGTGTAACTCAAATACCTGGTAGACCTATAATTAATTCTATAAATTTAGAAGGTGACGGCAGCAAATTTGAAAAATTAGCTCCAATAATGGCAAAATATGGATTGCCTGCAATAGCTTTGTGTATTGGACCTAATGGTATGGCTAAGACATCTGCCCAAAAAGTTGAAACTGCTGAATTACTTTATGAAACTGGAAAAAGTTATGGTTTAAAAATTGAACAATTTATTTTTGATGTTCTTACTTTTACTTTAGCAACTGGTGAGGATGAATTTCTTGATGCTGGTAAAAATACTTTAGAGGGAATTAGACTTGTTAAAGAAAAATTCCCAGATTGTTTTACTACTTTGGGTCTTAGCAATATTAGCTTTGGATTGATGCCTTATGCTAGGAAAGTTCTTAATTCTGTATTTTTGTACCATGCTGTAAAAATTGGACTTGATTCAGCTATTGTCAATGCTAAAGAAATTATTCCTTATGGTGAAATTGACATAAAAGAAAAAAAACTTGCTGAGGATTTAATTTTTAACACTCACCCTGATGCATTATCTGATTTAATTTCTTATTTTGAAAATGTAGGAACCAAAAGTACTACTGCTTCAAAAAAAGTTGATGTTGATCCGACATGGCCTCCTGGAAAACGTGCTCATTTTAGAATTGTAAATAGACTTAAAGATGGAATTCAAAATGATGTTGTTTCTGCAATTGCTGATAAACTTGGCAAAACTGATTTAATTAAAAATACTGATGGAATTTTGTCTTTGGATCTTCCTAAAGATGTCACTCATGCTAGTGCCATAAAGACTCTCAACGAAGATTTACTTCCAGCTATGAAAGAAGTAGGCGATAAATTTGGATCTGGGGAATTAATTTTACCTTTTGTTCTAAAATCAGCTGAATGTATGAAAGTATCTGTTGGTGAACTTGAAAAATATTTACTTAAAGAAGAAGGAACTAGTAAAGGAAAACTTGTCTTAGGAACTGTGTATGGTGACGTTCACGATATTGGTAAGAATTTAGTAAAAACTATTTTTCAAAACAATGGATATTCTGTATATGATTTAGGAAAACAAGTTACACTGCAAAAATTCTTAGAAAAAATTGATGAGGTAAAACCTGACGCTATAGGCTTATCTGCATTATTAGTTTCAACTTCTAAACAAATGCAATTTTTTGTAGAACATGCAAGAAAAAATAATATGACCGTTCCAATTCTTTGTGGAGGCGCTGCCATTAACACTAACTACATTAATCGAATTGCAAAGGAAGGTGGAATTTATGATCCTGGTGTGTTTTATTGCAATACTATGTTTGAAGGCCTTAAAACAATGGATACTTTGGTTTCTGATGATAAACCAAAACTTTTAGCTGAATGGAAAAATAAATTAGAAAATTGGAAAGAAAAATCTAACGCTGTTGTTGATCCATCTACTATTCCTCGAAGTAATATCAAACCTGTTAAAGTACATGTGCCTTCAATTGTTGGAAAACCTATTCGTCTAAAATTAGATCAAATAAACATGAAAGAAGTTTGGACCATGATTGATAAAAAATCTCTATTCAAATTATCCTGGGGTTTAAGGGGAAAAGCTGGTGCTGAATCTGAAGAAGAACATGAGCAATTACTTACTGAATGGAAAATTAGAATAATCCGTGATAAATTAATTGAACCTGAAGTTGTATATGGATATTTTAAATGTCATAATAATGGCCAAAAATTATTAGTTGAAAATCCTTCTGGTGATGATGTGGAGTTTGATTTTCCACGTTCTACTAAGCCTGAACATTTGTGTCTAACTGATTATTTTGGTGATGATGATGTGGTGGCATTCCAATCTGTAACTGTTGGAGCTAAGGTTTCTGATATTTTGGAGACTTGGAATGATGAGGACAAATATACTGATGCATATTATTTGCATGGGTTGGCCGTTGAACTTGCAGAAGCTTTAGCACAATGGATTAATCAAAAAATAAAATCTGAATTACATTTAGAAAAAAGCGGACTCAGATATAGTTGGGGCTTTCCTAGTTGTCCTGATGTTTCCCAACATCATTTACTTTGGAAACTTTTAGAACCTGAAAAATCTGGAATGACTCTAACTGAATCTGGACAAATTATTCCTGAGCAATCTACTGCTGCAATAGTAATTCATCATCCCGATGCCAAATATTTTGTAATTTAATTAAAAATTATTTTTTAAATATTCGTTTAAACCATTAAAGTCGTTTGGTGATGTGATTAACACATCTCCTGTAATTCTATGTGTTTCTTTTACAAATTTATCAAATTCTTTACTATATTCTGATAAATTTAATCCTAGGAAATCTGCTGATTTTTGATTTTTTTCAGATGGAAATAAAACAATTGGAATTATTAAAAATTCTTTTAGATTATTTGAAAGATTTTCAACTTGTTCTATGTTTTGAACTGCCTGAGTCATGAATCCCTTGGGATTTGCTTTGATTTTTTTTCCAATTTTTAAAAAATTTGGTTTATTTGATATTGAAAGATATATCTCAATCTTTGCACCGTACCCTTTTTCTTTTAACATGGAGGCTACTGCACTTGAAACTTGACCTGAATCTGGTGCTCCTGATTGTGCTGGGTCCCCCATCAATATCAAAATCCCTGTAAACCCTATTGAAACACATGTGTCTACAAATTTTATAATTTCTTTTTCAGTCTTATCTCTGACTCTTAAGCTAACTGTAATTGGAAGATTTGGAATTTCTTTTTTAATAATTTCTCCAATTTTAATTGGTGATACTCTTTCATATCCTAATACGTTTTCTGTAATGTGAATCGCATCACATTTTTTTGAAATTATTTTCATTTTTTCAATAAATTTTATTATTGATTCATCTGTATTTACATCTGGTAATATTTTAGGTGGATTTGCTTCATACCTAATCGTCATATTTTTATTTTTTCTTTACTTGGTTAAAACCTTTGAATACTAAAGTTCTTGTATAATTGTGGCAGACATGATATGTTGTTAGATGATTTAAAATCCATTCTTTCTACTTCTATAGTTCCAGACATTAAAGATAATATTGGTTATAGATTGGCATCTGTACTTGTTGTAATTTACGATTCATTTCCAAAAATCATAATGACTGAAAAACCACAAAGTATGAAATTACATGCAGGTGAAATTTCATTTCCTGGTGGAAAACTTGATCATAATGATTCTGATCTTTTAGAAACTGCATTACGTGAAACTAGTGAGGAAATTGGACTTACTATTTCTAGAGATCAGATATTGGGTCAATTGAATCCTGTAAAAACATTGAATTCTGGTTTTTTAATTTTACCTTTTGTATGTGTACTCGAAGAAATTCCTTTACTTGCGCCAAATTCTGAAGTTGAAAAAATTTTTCATATTCCTTTAAACCCTTTACTAGAAACAATGATGGATGACTCCGATCCAAACCATAAACCTGTAGATGGAATGCATACTTTTGAATATCAAAGCCAAATTGTGTGGGGTGCGTCTGCTAGAATACTGCAACAAATTAAGAATATTCTAAAATCCTGAGATTCATTTAAAAAGAGCTCTTCGTGCCTGACAATCTATGGCTGCACGAAAATCTTCTCCAAGAAAAATTCGTCTGTTAAAAAAGACAAAACAAACATCTGCAGTACCAGCTTGGATCATCCTTAGAACTAATAGAACTGTTAGAACCAATCCTAAAAGAAGGGCTTGGAGATCAACTGATGTGGAGGTAGGATAATTGTCTCAAGAATTAGAACGTGTTTATACAATTCCGTTAGGTAAAGTTAAAATTTCACAATCACAACATCGTGCTGTTCGAGCTATTAACATGATAAGAGAATTTGCTAGACATCATATGAAAGTTGAAACTATTAAAATTGATGAAGAATTAGCTCGTCATATTTGGGCTAGAGGTGTTCGTAGTCCTCCAAGAAAAATAAAAGTTAGAATGAGTAAAACTGACGAGGGATATATTCTTGTTTCACTATTCAGTGATGACGTTGAAACTGCTGTAACTTCTGAAAAAGAAACAAAAAAAGTTGAAGATAAAGTAGATTCTGTTAAAGAAGCACCAGCTAAAGAAGAAGCACCAGCTAAAGAAGAAGCACCAGCTAAAGAAGAAGCACCAGCTAAAGAAGAAGCACCAGCTAAAGAAGTATAGATAAAACTTAAATATTTTTTTGACATAATTGATTTAACAAGAAAATACTGTCATTTGCAGACTTGAATGATAGAGGGTAATGGATATTTTATTTTCCATCGTTTCCTTGTTGTTTATCACTAGGTTTACTGATTTGCTAAATGTTAAGTTGATGTTTTATCTAGTAAAACTAACTATGATTGATATTTTTGTTTATTGTAAGACCTGTGGTAAAAAAGTAAAAGCCGTAGTTTTAACTAAGCATGAAAAAGAATACGATGAATCTATCTCTGGTTACAGACGATATGGTATGGTTAAAATTTTAGAACATAATATTGGATTCAAAACCAATTGCTCAGATACTTCTCAAATTAAGGCAATAGTGGAGTCTGATTCTAAAGATGATAATTCTGTATTTAATTAAAAAATAAATTATTATTTTAAAATTATAAATTAATTATATTTGATAAATATTATCTTACTCTAATTGGTATATGTCTAATTTACAATCTATACTACAATCCGGTATACTCCAATCAAGTGTTTGTTCTTGTGGGATCATTCCTAATGGATCATACTTATCAAATTTTGTCATTCCTTGAACTGATGATAACATTATAACTTTAGATGTATCTGATGATGACATTTCTATTTTAGAATTTGATTCATTTGTAATTCCACCTGTGATATTTTTAATTGAATTAATTACTCCCACTGGTATGTTCTCTCCTCCTGATACGTATAATATTGAACTTTTTATTGCGTTTGGCGGTGCATTCTCATAAAGCATTTTTAATGAATCTCTTAGTGAGTCTTCCATACTTTGTCCATCTTTACTTGTAGTTAGAATATTTATCTCAGAAGAAATTTTTGATGATTCAAGTGATTTTACTACGTGCATTATTGCAGAGTTTGCAATACTATAGCATGTTTTAGGGGTTAAATCTGGATTACTATCAAGTAATGAATCATTATCTAATACAATTGTGCATTCTGAATTTTCTCTAACTCTTTTCAGAGATACTCCTGAATTGAAAATTCTTTCTTTTTCATATTTGAATGGCATTACTACAAATGAAATTAATCCTTTGTCTGCTTCTTTACACATTTCAGAAACTACTGGTGCTATTGCAGCACCTGCTTTTCCAGCTAAATTACCCATTAATACAATGGTTGAATATTGTGAAATTTTAGATTTTATCTCTTTTGATACTTTGTAAGTTGAACCTCTGATTAATTGAACTGATGGATTAATTATTGAATCCGTTGAAACATGGATTGATTCGTTTTCTGATGATAGGTCTTTTGAATCATTACTTATCATTAAACAATCTGAGTTTAGTG
>ENA-ORXF01002228-ORXF01002228.1-marine-metagenome-genome-assembly--contig:-NODE-2228-length-11742-cov-3.825204_pt1 | contig 11742 bp, 11 predicted proteins | sample MGYA00237864_ERZ511476 | MGnify/ENA primary metagenome ERZ511476 (study PRJEB26306, sample SAMN06343908) | marine metagenome | isolation source: coastal waters | place: Atlantic Ocean: West Antarctic... | reverse complement strand
CCAATAATACTATTAATAATTGCTGCAATATTTTCAACCTCAGGAAATCTATTTATTAAATTAAGTACTAGCGAATCTTCGTTTCTTAATACTATTTTAAGTTGGAGATTTGTATTAGGTTTATTTTTTTATGGTTTAAATTTAATTTGTTTTACGTTAGCTTTAAAAACTTTAGATGTTTCAACATCATACCCAACACTAGCTGCACTTTCTTTTCTTTTTTTGTCAGTTTCAGCATATTTATTTTTGGGTGAAAAACTAGAGATTGTCAATATCGCAGGAATATTTATAATTTTAATTGGAATTTATTTTTTAAACAAGTGAAAATTTATTTTTTTGATTTTGATGGAACATTATTCAAAAGGGACTCTATGATTGAGTTTTTACTTTTTTTGGAAAGTTATCAGTTGCTTTTTTATTTAAAAAACCTAATTTTTATACCAATTTATTTATTATTTAAAACTAAAATTATAAGCAGGACAAGTGTTAAAGAGATTTTTTTAAAAATTCATTTATTTAATAAAACAAAAAAAGAAATAGAACTTAGTTCCAAAAATTTTTCTAAATACATTATAAAATATATGTATAAAGATGCACTTGATTATTTGTCTAAAATTGAAGGTGAGAAATGCATAGTTTCTGCTTCATTAGATATTTGGATGAATGATATAGCTCGTGAATTAAATTGTAATCTTATTTCAACTGAATCCATTTTTATAAATAAACGTTTTAATAGAATAGACGGAAAAAATTGTTTTGGAAATGAAAAAGTAAAAAAAATAAAGAAATACTATAATCTTTTAGAATATGATACAATATATGTTTTTGGAGATTCAGATGGAGATAATGAAATGTTAAATTTAAGTGATAATTCGTATTATAGGTTTTTTAATAAATAGAATTAATACTTAATTATATATACTTTTTCTAAACCATACTCATAAACAAGTTCAGTTTCATTAGAATTAATCGTTTTGTTTGTTAATATATATTTTATTTTTTCTTTTTTTAAAAGAGGGATACTATTATCTAATTCTTTTATCTGTTTTTTTAATTTGAATCTTCTAGCATATTCTTTAAAATAATTTTCATTAAATGGAAAAATACTACTTATAAAAATTCGTTTTTGGTATACTACATTTATTTCTTCTGGGGATATTCTGAAATTTGAATCAACATATATAACATCTTTTTCATCAATTTTTTCTATAAAATTAGATAACCCTAAATCTTCCTTAATATTAAGATTACTTGGGTTTTTAATAAAAATAGTAAATGAAAAAAAAACAATTAGTGGAAAAATTATAATTTTTTTTGAATAATTTATTCTGTATTTAAAATTTAATTTAAATAAACCAGACAATTGAATAATTAGTAAAAGAGGTAAAAAGAAAAATATTCGGTTTAAACCTAGGATTGAAAATATTTTTATTGGATAAACTTCTATAAAAAAATACTGTGTTATTATTGATAAAATTAAAATACACGGAATTAATAAATATTTTTTTGATTTAAATTTTAAATATGGAATCAGTAATATTAAAATTGAAAATATTACTTTAAATAGATTTATAGGGTCTGATAATATTTTAGAAATATGAAAATGATGAGGATGCCTCAAATAAATATAAGTATCATTAAAATCCGTTGTAGATAGTTCTGAATTTTCAGAAAATTGTAATATTATTAGTAATGGGATTATTAATGTTATTAAAGTATAAATAAATATTTTTTTTACCTTTTTTAACTCAAAATTTGAAAGTACGTAAGCTAAAAAATAAAATAAGCCAATTATTGGGTGAACCAGTGTACCCAACATTATTAAAATAATACCAAAAAATTTTAATATTTTTTTTTTATTAATATGGAAAATTAATCCAGTTGAAATTAAAATTAATGAAAAATTTGTTGGCTGAAATCCGAAAATGTGAAATTCATAACCCATGGTTTCAAAAAAACTAATTCCATAGTAGGATAGGCAAATCAACAAAATTATTGAAATAAACACAAAATTTTTATCTGTGTTGTAGTTTATTTTTTTGGAGAAGTATAAAACATTCTTATATAATAGCACAGGAAGAATTAATCTCGAAAATAAATCAATAATAAATAATATTTTTTCCCAACTTAGGGATAATATTTTACTTAATCCAATAATGAAAAATTGAAAAATATTTCTTGGATTTTTTTTAGAAACTGAGTCAACAGTAAAATCTTCAAACAAGTAATCTTTATCATAAAATCTTCTAATGAAATTAAAATTATCAATTTCGGGCCATTGAAAAAAGTTATACTTTGTTGTGAAGAAATGTATAATGAATATAATTGATGAGAAAAAAAGGATTATTATTTCTTTGTTTTTATTTTTCATAAGTTATATTTTTTAAATATATTATAATTAATGAAAAAAATCCTAATTATCTCTGATTCATTTCCAAATCCACCAAGAAATGGAATGGAGCTTCCAATTTCAAAAGCTGTTAATTTTTTAAATAATAAATACCAGTTTGATTTATTAATTGTGAATTTTCAAGAAATACTAATTCTTGAGAAATATAGAAGTTCTAAAAATGTCTCATTTAATAAAATTCATTTTCAAAAAAGAAAAAAAGTTTCTTTTTTAAAAAAAGTAATAGACGAATTCTTATTAAAAAGACCATTTTTTAGTAATTTGAAGGTTGAAAAACAAAATTTTAATTTTGAAATATATGATTTTATATGGGTCTCTAGCACAAGAAATGTTGGCTATATTTATCTACTAAAAGATTTTCTAAACAAAACAGTTTTAACAATAAATGATTCAAATTATTATACATATTATGAAAGAATTAAAACTCTTTTTAACGGAAAAGAAAAAATTTCAATAAACAAAATTTTTAACATAATACGCCTACCTTTTTTAATACTACATGAAATGAAATATTTAAAAATGGTTTCAAAAATACATGTCCAAACTCTTCTTGAAAAAAAACGAACTGTTAGCCTCTCCATAAACCCAAAAAAAATTCAAGTAATACAAAATGGAATTGATAATAAACTAATGAGTTTAAAGTATGAAGGAAATTCTAAGAATATTTTATTAATGAGTCATATGACAGAGGGTAGAGAGTTTCAGACGTATTGGTTTTTGAACAAGATTTGGCCTAAAATATTAAATTTTAATAATTCTACTAAACTATTAATTGTTGGAACTATGCCGAAAAATATTAACTCAATTAGTAAAAATTATACGAATGTTATATTTAAAAATTACGTAAATGAATTATCAGATGCATATAAAAATGTTGCTTTGTCTGTGATTCCCCATTATCAATCTTCAGGTTTTATTAATAGACTTTCTGATACAATAAGTGCCGGGGTTCCTACAATAATATCAAGAAAAATTTCATTAACATATCCTCACTTTATTCATAACAAGCATGGTTTTGTTTTTGATGATTCAAATGAATTAATTAATTTTATTAATAGAGCATTAAATAATAAAAAATTAAGAATGCAATTCTCAAAAAACCTTTCTAATTTAGCAACAGAACAACCTAGTTGGGAATCTTACTCTAAATCAATTAACAAATTATTGCTTAAATAAAATAAAATGATCTTAAATAAATTTTCATTTAAACAACTAATTGCAAATTGGTTTTATAAATTTTTTATTTACACTAAAAAGTTAGATAAATCTAAAAATGTTTACATATATGATATTGACAATACTGTAGCTAAAACTCATGAATTTTCTAGTTTCAGTGGTGTGTTAGATAAAAATAATGTTGTAATGCTTGACTATTATAGAAATATGACTAAAAAAATTATTTTAAATTACAAAAATAATGATTTAGTATATTTTTTCTCAGTAAGGCCTATTAATCTTTGGATTGACACACTTAAATGGTTAAAAAATATTGGAATTGATGTAAAACCTAATGAATTATTTTTTTTTCAGTCTCCAAAGCATAAAGTAAATTTTATAAAATATTTGTGTGACAAAGGTTATAAAATATTTTTTTACGATGATATGTCATACAATCATGAAAATAATAAAGTGTTGTTTTATCAAAATGAAATTGATATTTTAAAAAAAATGCCAATTGAATTTTTTGATTATAATTTTTTAAAAAACTACAATAAGTAATTGTAAATTAATTCTTAACATATGTTTGCACCAAATAAATACAATGTTATTGTTCCGAATACTGAAATTCATCATCGTGGAAATAGTTTTAAAACTCTTTATAATAATTTTTTAAGGTTATTTCGAAATAAATTTGATATTCCTGAAAAATATGATTTTTTAGTTTATAATGGTTCTGGTTCACAAACTGTAGAAAAAGTTATTCAGTCCTTAAATTTCAATTTGTCTCACCCTTATAATGATGGTAAATTTGAATTAAGGTGGAATGAAATGTCAAAATACTACAGAAAAAAAAATCCTAATAATACAAATAATTGTGTTGTTCAGTTTGAAACTTCAATTTCAAAAAAAAGAGAAACTACAGGGTCTTATTTAGTTGATGCTGTTTGTGCTTTTCCATATTATGAGCTTCCTAAAAATTTTAAAATTTTAGTAACAGTTTCGTCAAAATTAATTGGTGCTGCTCCAGTATTAGGTATTGTTATTTATGACAAATCAATTTTAAATGATTTAGACTATTCAGTACCAGGCGGGTTATACGATTGGATTAAATATTCAAAAACAGGACAAACTCCGTACACTCCTTCAATTTCTCTACTTAGCTCTTTAGTTAATGAAATTAAATATTTTAATGTTGATGATGTATTTGATAAAATTAATTCTGTAAGTGATATGATTTTAGATATTGTTGGACCTAATGCCATATATGGAGATAAAAGAGCACCAGCCATTTCAATTTATAAAACACATGTAAATTTAGTTAGGTGTAAGCAATTAGAAATATATGGAATGCACACTGACAAAGATTTTATTCAAATATTCACTTACACTGAAAGCATTGAAAAATACAAAACAATTTTACCTCAAATATTAAAAAAATGATTCTAATTAAATACATCGAAAGGTTTATATTATTAATTTCAAAATTTCCTTTTAAATCTTTTATCAGTTTATATAATAAAAATGCAAATGTTGTAATCATATCTAGTTTTTTAACAACTGGAAAATTTGGAAGAGAATTGTTAATAAGAGAGTTAGGTTATATCCGTTATTGTTGTGACAATGATATAGAATTTTATTTTGGAAAACTATCAGGTAGTTTTAAAAATAAAATAATTTTCTGGGCACCAAATTTAAGTATAGATAAATATAAATTTGATAATTATTCCAAGGTTATTTTAGACTTAGCAACAAGTATAGAGGCTCAGGGCAATAAACTTTTTCCGTCTTCAAAGGAATTATTGTTTCTAGAAAATAAAAAATTTATGCATGATGTTTTATATAAATTTAATATTAATACCCCAAAAACCTGGTCATATGATAAATTAAATCAGATTGAATATGATCTTTTAGAGTTTCCCCTTCTGTGGAAGGGAGCGCATAGTTCAGGAAGTCAAGATATAGTTAAGTTTGAAAATTTAAATGAATTAAAAAAATTTATATCTGTAAGAGATACTTGGGAAAAAGTAATATTACAGAAGTTAGTAAATATGCGTAGAGATATGAGAGTGACTATTGTAGAAGGAGAATTTTTTAGTGCTTTTTGGAGAATTAATGAGAAAGAAGAATGGCAAGTAACAGCAACCAGTTTAGGAAGTCGTCTTGAGTTTACTGAAATCTCCGAAAAACTATTTAATGATTTAAAATATATAATGGATTTATGTGATTTGACAACTGCTGGAATTGATATATGTTGGGAAAATGATGATATTCAAGGAGATCCAATAATTTTGGAGCTTTCACCTCTTTTTTCAATAAACCCATATGTAGATTTAAGTAATAAAAAATATAAATATGGAGAGTTTAAGAAAAAGTATTTTGGAAAAAATAGTTATGGAAGTTTACAACAGAAAGAACTTATTGAAATTACATATTCATACTTTGACTCCAAATATTCACAAATTTTTGATAATCATAATTAATATTAATTTTATGTTAATTAAATAAGTTAATTGAATGAGAATCATTATTGATGCATGTACTCAGGGATCTGGAGGTGGAAGGAGACATTTAAAAGAAGTTTTGAATGAATTCATTAAAGCTGAATATAATATTAGTAAAATTTATATTTGGGGACCAAATACTTTATTAAGTATCATTCCTGATAACCCTTTGATTATAAAAAAGACTTCAAAATTATTAAATAATGGAATCTTAGGGAGTTTTATTTGGCAATATTTTTTTAGAGATTCAGATTTTAAAAAAATTGATTTTAATTGTATTTACAGTCCATATGGCAATTATACAGGAAATCTTAAACCTTATGTAACTATGTCAAGGAATATGTTAATGTTTGAAGAAAAAGAAAGAAAAAAGTATGGATTTTCATTTGCTAGATTCAAACTTAAATTACTTTATTATGTGCAAAAAAAATCATTTATAAATTCATCTGGAATTATTTTTCTTTCCAATTATGCTAAAAAAATCATTTCAGACAACTTAAACAATAAATTTGAGTCTAGTGTTGTTATTAATCATGGCGTTTCTGACATCTTTCGTAAGTTGCCAAAGACACAATATCCAATCTCAAAATATTCTACAACGAATCCATTTGAATTATTATATGTTTCAAATATACTTCCTTACAAGTATCATTTAAATGTTATTAATGCTGTTAATCAATTAGCTAATGAGGGAATTCCCATAAAATTAACTTTAATTGGTAAAAATGAATTTGATAAAATCGGAAAAAAGGTTAATAAGTTAGTTAATGAAATAAATATTGATGATAAAATTATTGATTGGCATCAAAATGTTTCAATTGATGAAGTGAAAAATTATTATCATCTTTCTAGTTGTTTTATATTTGCATCAACTTGCGAAAATATGCCTAATATTTTAATTGAAGCTATGAGTTCAGGGTTACCAATAATATGTTCGAATACTGGCCCTATGAAAGAGTTCCTTAAAGAATCGGGTATTTATTTCAACCCTCTATCTGTTATAGATTTAAAAAAATCTATTTTAAAGATGATTAATGATGTAGATTTAAGAAAGAAATTATCAAAAAATTCTTATGAACTATCGTTTAACTATTCATGGCAAAAATGTGCACAAAAAAGTATATCATTTATAATAAATAATTCTAATAATTTAAAAAATGTTTAAAGATAAAACACTTCTTATAACTGGAGGAACTGGTTCTTTTGGTTCGGCCATTCTACAAAAATTTCAAGATATTGATATTAAGGAGATTAGAATTTTTTCAAGAGATGAAAAAAAACAATATGATCTTCGCCTTAAATTTAATAATCCTAAAGTAAATTTTTTCATTGGAGATGTAAGGGATAAAGAAAGTGTTGATAGTGTCGTAAAAGGAGTTGACTATATTTTTCATGCAGCTGCTCTTAAACAAGTTCCAGCTTGTGAATTCTTCCCGCTTGAAGCTACTAAAACTAATGTAATTGGGACCAGTAATGTTCTAATTTCAGCTATTAAACACGAAGTGAAAAAAGTTATATGTTTGAGTACAGATAAGGCGGCATACCCTATAAATGCTATGGGGATCTCAAAAGCTTTAATGGAAAAAATTGCAATTGCTAATTCTAGAAATTCAAATAAAACTATTATTTGCGTTACTAGATACGGAAATGTTATGGCGTCAAGAGGTTCTGTAATTCCTCATTTTGTTGAACAAATAAAAAAGAATAACCCTCTCACTCTTACAGATCCAAATATGACAAGATTTTTAATGTCTCTAGATGAAGCCGTTGACTTAGTATTATTTGCTTTTGAACATGGTGAAGCTGGGGATCTTTTTATTCAAAAATCACCTGGATCTTCTATAGCAGATCTAGCACAAGCTGTTCGAGAATTATTTAATTCAAAAAAAGAAATGACCGTGATTGGAAAAAGACATGGAGAGAAAATGTATGAAACCCTAGCTACAAAAGAGGAAATAGTTAATGCGGAAGATCTAAAAAATTATTTCAGAATCCCAGCAGATAATAGAGATTTAAATTATGATAAATATTTTGTAGAAGGGAATCAAGAAAATCAAAGTGAAGAAGATTATAATTCGTCAAATACAAGTCAATTATCTATTAAACAAATTAAAGAAAAATTATTAACTCTAGATTATGTAAAAACTGAATTAGAACAACTATGAAAAAAATTAGAATAATGACAATAGTTGGTACAAGACCTGAAATTATCAAATTAAGTGAAGTAATGAAGGAGCTTGACAAACATACTGATCACATAATAGTTCATACTGGACAAAATTATGATTACGAACTAAATGAATTATTTTTTGAGCAATTAAATGTTAGAACACCTGACTATTTTTTAGAGGCTGTAAAAGGAACAGCTTCTGAAACAATTGGAGATATAATAGCTAAAGCTGATAAGATTTTTGCAAAGATTAATCCGGATGCTTTATTGGTTTATGGCGACACAAATAGTTGTTTAAGCGTTATTCCTGCCAAAAAAAGAAAAATACCAATTTTTCACATGGAAGCAGGTAATAGATGTTTTGATCAGAGAGTTCCTGAAGAAATAAACAGAAAAATAGTAGATCATTTAAGTGATATTAATTTACCTCTTTCAGAACAGGCAAGAGATTATTTGATATCTGAAGGTATAAAGCCTGAAACTGTAATAAAGATTGGTTCTCCAATGGCTGAAGTATTGAAAGCAAACATGGATAAAATTCTTGAAAGTGATATTTTGCAAAAAGAGAATTTAGAAAAGAAAGGATATATTGTGATGAGTATTCATAGAGAAGAAAATGTTGATTCTCCTAAGAATTTTAATGATCTATTGGAATCTATTGATGAACTTACAGTGAAATATAAGATGCCAATTATTATTTCTACTCACCCAAGAACTCGAAACAAACTTAAAGAAATTGGATACGAAGATAAAAATCCATTAATACGTTTCTCAAAACCATATGGTTTTCATGAATATAATAATCTTCAAATGAACGCATTTTGTGTGATTTCTGATAGTGGTACCATCGCAGAAGAAGGATCAATTTTAAATTTACCTGCAGTTACAATCAGACAAGCACATGAAAGGCCTGAAGGAATGGATGAAACAACTGTGATAATGTCTGGTTTAAATAAAAATAGAGTTTTAGAGGCGGTTGAAGTTGCAACAACTCACAATAAAGAAGAAGGTAGATCTATTAAGCCTGTTAGGGATTATGAAGCAGATAATGTTTCAAAGAAGATACTGAGAATCATTTTATCCTACACTGATTATATTAATAGAACAGTTTGGCATAAAGAAATATAAATGAAGTTAAAGGTATTAGTTTTAGGGTCAACGGGTTTAATAGGACATCAAGTATATAATTATTTAGATGATAATAATAAATATCAATTATTTAATATTTCATACAGGAAAAAGTTAAATGATCAAACCATTTTATGTGATGTAAGAAATCATGATGATTTTGTAAGTAACATTAAATCTATTTCACCTGACATTATTGTAAATTGTATTGGAATTTTGATTAAAGGAGCAAATCAAAATCCAGAGAATGCTATTTATATCAATGCATATATGCCTCATATGCTTATGAAATTATCAGATGAAATAAATTGTAAATTAATCCATATATCAACAGATTGTGTTTTTTCAGGAGAGAAAGAGATGCCATATATAGAGAAAGATTTTAAAGATGGTAAAGATATTTATGCCAAGTCTAAAGGTCTTGGGGAGATAATTAATGAAAACCATCTGACATTGAGGACATCAGTTATTGGACCAGAGCTTAAAACGGATGGTGAGGAATTATTTCATTGGTTTATGTCTCAGTCAGGAAAAATTAATGGTTTTACTAATGCTATATGGTCAGGAGTAACAACTTTAGTCTTAGCGGAAGCAGTAGAGTGGGCTATTGAAAATAAAATCACTGGATTGTATCATGTAACAAACAATAAAAGTATTGATAAGTATACTCTTTTAAGTTTGATTAAAAAATACACGAAAAAAAATATTTCGATAATTCCTTTTGAAGGTAAAAAAACAAATAAAAGTTTTATAGATACTAGAAACGAATTAGATTTTATAATTCCAGATTATGAAATAATGATAAAAGAAATGATAGAGTTTATAAATCAGAATAAGATATTGTATCAGCAGTATATTAGAAAAATAAATCTTTAATGAATATATTAATAGTGTCACAATATTTTTGGCCCGAAAATTTCAAAATAAATGATGTTGCTCTAGGATTAGTCGACAAAGGTCATAATGTTTCAGTACTTACAGGACTGCCTAATTACCCCAAAGGTAAGTTCTATAAAGGTTACTCCTTTCCTAGGGATAAAAAAGAGAATCATGAAGGGGTTACTATATACAGGTCTCCTGTTATTCCAAGAGGAAATGGTTCTTCAATTAGATTGTTTTTAAATTATTTATCGTTAGCTCTATTAGCCTCATTAAGAGTTTTATTTATTAAAGATAAATTTGATAAAATATTAGTTTATGAGGCTTCGCCTGTTACTATTGGTATTCCTGCGATTATTGCTAAATATCGATTTAATGCTCCAATTTATTTTTGGGTCCAAGATTTATGGCCTGAAAGTATTACCGCGGCAGGAGGTGTAAAAAATAAATATGTTATAAATATAGTAGATAACTTGACGAAAATTATTTATTGGCAAAGTAAAAAAATCCTTGTTCAGTCAAGAGCATTCATCCCATATATTTTAAATCAAAAAGTCAATAAGGATAAAATTATTTATTTACCAAACTCAACAGAAAAATTTTATAAGAAAGTAGATCCCAATAATAAATATAAAAAAGTTATGCCTAAAGATGGGCCTATTTTAATGTTTGCTGGAAATATTGGAGAAGCTCAAGGTTTTAATACAATAATTAAATCTGCTTCATATCTAAATGATTCTGGAGTAAAAGTTAATTGGGTCATTCTTGGTGACGGACGTCAAAGAGAATTAATTGAGGAAAAAATCACTAATTTAGGCTTGCAGAAAATTTTTTTCTTTTTAGGTTCATATCCAAGTAAAGAAATGCCTTATTTTTTTATTCATGCAGACGCTATGTTAGTAACGCTTAAGAAAAATTTAATTTTTTCGATGACAATTCCTAACAAGATTCAATCTTATATGGCCTGTTCAAAACCAATTATAGCTAATTTGGATGGTGAAGGCGGGAGAGTTGTTTTAGAGGCAGAATGCGGTTTAGTTTCTCCATCTGAGGATTTCATGTCATTTTCAAAGTCAATAATTACTTTTTTAAAATTAAGTTCTGATAAAAGGGAGGTAATGGGGAGGAATGCAAGATTATATTTTGAAACTGAATTTGAAAGAGAAAAACAATTAGATAATATTATAAATATATTTAAAGAAAAATAAAAGATTTGTTATGAAAAACAAGACTATTCTACTAGGCTTAAATGAACTTAACTTTGATTATATAAAATTTTATATAAATCAAGGATTGTTACCTAATTTTAAAAAAATATTTGATATCCAACCACCTATTGAAACTGTTTCAGAGAAAGAGTATAAACTTCTAGAGCCATGGGTGCAGTGGGTTACTATTCATACGGGAAAATCTTACGATGAACATAAGGTTTTTCGTCTAGGGGATATTATTAATAATCCAGAATTATCTCAGATATTTGAGGAGTTAGAAAA
>ENA-ORXF01002226-ORXF01002226.1-marine-metagenome-genome-assembly--contig:-NODE-2226-length-11754-cov-8.647512_pt1 | contig 11754 bp, 12 predicted proteins | sample MGYA00237864_ERZ511476 | MGnify/ENA primary metagenome ERZ511476 (study PRJEB26306, sample SAMN06343908) | marine metagenome | isolation source: coastal waters | place: Atlantic Ocean: West Antarctic... | reverse complement strand
AGATGATAGAGAGAAATTGGTAAAACAGTTTGTTTCTGAATATCCGGAGATTATCAAAAGTGCTGAGCATGAATTTGGTGCTAACTTTGATTCAAATGATTTCCCTCATGAGACTGAAATTGGAGAGTATTTTTCTTGCGAAGTTATTAAGAATGTCGTTCCATCAACTGATGATATTAGAATTAATTTATCTAAAGATGAGATTGACGAACTTAAACAAAATGCTAAGAAGCAAGAAGAGGATAGAGTTGAAAAGATAACCAAAGATGTTACTGATAAAATCAATGGCGTACTTGGACACTTTTCAGAAAAAATAAAAGCAGGTGAAACATTTAGAGATTCAACGCTTGATAAAGTTATGGAACTTTGCGAAGTTATACCGGCATTAAATATTGGTGGTGATTCAAAAATTCATAAGGCTCATCAAGGTCTGATGGATATTTTCACTGGCAAAAACATCGATGCTCAATCATTGAGAGATGATAAAGATAAGGCTAAAGAATTAGCTGATAAATCTGATGAGATTATCGAAGGTCTTGAAGGGTGGTTAGATTGATAATGCAAGAAATGACGAAAGCTAGGACTGAACTTATTATCAAACATCCCTTTTTTGGAAAGATTGCTTTAGGAATGGTGATGGTTGAAAGAGATGATATTGATACTATGGCTGTTGATGGTACTCACTTGTTCTATAACAAGGACTTTGTATTGAGTATTACCCATCAAGAAAGAGTTGGTGTTATTGCTCACGAAGCTCAAGAGGTTTTTCCAAATGCTGTTTCAGGTGAAAAAGATGCAATGACTACAAAGATATATAAAGATGAAAATGGTGATAAACAAGAGAAAGAAGTTATGGATACTCAGACAGTTGATTACTCTAAGTTTATTCCACTTCTTTTAAAATCAATACAAGAATTAACAAAAAGAATTGAAGAATTAGAAAATTAATATTTATATTAAACGGAGAAAACAATGGCTTATAGAATAGTCAAACAATTAATGCCAGCACCAACTTCAAGTTTGATAGGTGAAGTAACATTTGATGACCCAGCTTGGGCTTCAAGAAACATTTATGTTGCCAAACTAAGTGGAAGTGCTGATAAATTGTGGGAATATAGTGGAAGTAGTGCAGTATCAGCATCAACCGCAAAAATGAATGAACTAACAGGGTCAGATGATACCGGCCGTGTATATAAGGTTATTCAAATTTAAAAAAAAAACTTTATTTCATAGTATACTATGATATTTATTTAAACATAAAACTATAATAATATAGGAGAATATAGTTATGGCCGAAGAAACAAAAAAAGCAGAAGAGTCTAAAGAAGTAAAATTCACAGATGATGAACTAAAATCATTACAAGAGTTACAAACTAATTACGGAGAAAAACAATCTATGTTAGGACAACTAGCTGTTCAAAAAATATTATTGAATCAACAGATTGATGCTCTTAATAATAGAACATCAGAAGTTGAACAAGAATATCAAACAACTCAACAAGAAGAACGTGATTTAGTCAAAACACTAAATGATAAATACGGGCCAGGTCAATTAGACCCAGCAACAGGCGTATTTACACCATCAAAATAAAAAAAACCTCTAAATTTAACAGTTTGGAGAAGTTAAGTTATATTTATAGTAGAATAAATTTATTCAAAAATTTTAACTTAGGAGAACCACAATGGCTGAAAGAATAGTTTCGCCAGGTGTATTTACTCGTGAAAGAGATTTATCATTTCTTCCACAGGGGATTAGCGAAATTGGTGCGGCCATTATAGGCCCAACCAAAAAAGGCCCTGCATTTACACCTACAACAATAAATAATTTTCAAGAATTTGAGGAAATGTTTGGGGGAGTCGACCCAAGATTTTATGTTCCTTATACAGTAGAGGCATACTTAAAAAGTGCTGGAACAGTAACAATAGTAAGAGTTTTAGGTATTGGTGGTTATGCTGCAGATACAATTCAATTAATAGCCTCATTAAGTGGTTCAGATTATGTTAATACACCAACATCACACTCATTAGCTGTATTGGCACCATCACTTGGTTCATCTGGAATTGGTGATTTATCAGCATCAACAATTGAAGGAGCAATTACAGTTCGTAATGGAGAAACTTTTACATTAACAGTTACAGGTAGTAATGTTACAGCTGAAACATATGCATTATCATTTAATACAAGTAGTGATGCTTTTATAGATAAAGTTATCAGTTCAGATGCACAATCAACAAAATCTGGTGGAACAACATCTTCAGTTTATGTATATAAAAACTTTAAAGATGTAAATCATAATATGCATTATGCACCTGCAAACGCAATAGTAACTCAATCAATTGCAGTTACTGCAAATGGTTTAAACTTTACTGGTGGAACAACAACCTTTGATTCAGCTGGTGACGCTTCTGATACAACTTGGACTGGTAATAAAGATTATCAATTTGCAAGAACACCATATATTTTATCTCAATTAGCTAATAGTAAAAGAGAAAACTTATTTAGAGTTTACACTCGTGGTCAAGGTACTGAAATGAACACAAGCTTCAAATTAGGTATGTTAAATATTAAACCAGCCGCAGATGTTGCTGGTTCAGACTTTGGTACATTTTCAGTACAGGTAAGAGTACATAATCCAGGTGGTTCAGATGATGACCAGATATTAGAACAATTTGATAATCTAACATTTGACCCATTATCTTCTAATTTCTTTGCAAGAAGAATTGGTGACAGATGGGTAGAAATAGATTCAAATGGTAAATTAGAATATTATGGTGATTTCCCTAACTTTAGTAAATATATTAGAGTTGGTGATTTTAAGAATATGGTTAAGGATGGCACATTTAAACTTACAAAAACAGTAGTTCCAATGGGATTTGAAGCACCTAAAAATCCAACACCAGGTGGAAGTAATGTTCCTACAGCTTCATATCGTAATCATCAAATAGATGGAAATGGTAATTTTGACAGAAATGTATTTTTTGGATTTGATTTTTCAAATTTAACATCAAGACAATATCTGTCTCCAATACCTGCAACAGCAACAGCTGGTGCTAATAAACCCTTCAGTTTGGATGTTTTTTCTACTGGTTCAACAGATGCATCTGAATTAAATGTAACAACATTTGCAGACGGAGCAACTGCTGGTAGACTAAGCATAACTCTTACAAATTCAGCAATACAACAGAGAAAATTCCTTGTTCCTTTCCAATTTGGATTTGATGGAGCAAACCCAGCAGTGGCAGTGAAGACTGGTGGTGATATTGTAAATACAAACACTATGGGATTTGATTTATCAGATTCAGCGGCTAGTGGTTCTGTTGCATACAAAAGAGCTATAAACTCTATCAGTAATCCTGATGAATTTGATATTAATTTATTAGCACTACCTGGTGTAATTCACGGATTACACTCAACGGTAACTAATCACGCAATATCTAAGATAGAGGCTCGAGCAGACGCTTTCTATGTGATGGACGCATCTGGATTAAATGATAGTATAGATACTGTAAAGTCAGCTATTAAGACATTAGATACAAATTACGCTGGTATATATTACCCGTGGGTGAAGATTATAGATAGAGACACTAATAGTCCTGTATTTGTACCACCTTCAGTAGTATTACCTGGTGTAATTAGTTTTACAGATAGTGTAGCTCACGAATGGTTCGCACCAGCAGGTTTGAATCGTGGTGGATTAACAAATGTAACAGAAGCAAAAACAAGATTGACTCACGCAGAACGTGATGACCTCTATGAGAATAGAATCAATCCAATAGCTTCTTTTCCAGGTCAAGGTGTAGTAGTATTCGGACAGAAAACACTACAATCAAGACCATCAGCACTTGATAGAATCAATGTTCGTAGATTGTTAATTGCATTAAGAAAGTTTATTGCAAGTACTTCAAGATTCTTGGTATTTGAACAAAATACATCAGCAACAAGAAACAGATTCTTGAATATTGTAAATCCTTATCTTGAACAGGTACAACAGAATAGTGGTTTAAGTGCATTTAGAGTAGTAATGGACGATTCCAATAATACTCCAGATGTTGTGGATAGAAACCAATTAGTTGGACAAATATTCATTCAACCTACAAGAACTGCTGAGTTCATTGTGTTGGATTTTGTTGTTCAACCAACAGGTGCTACATTTCCTGAGTAAGTTTAACTTATAAATAGATGTAACGTATAATGAGAAGCCCCAATTTCGATTGGGGTTTTTCTTTTTTACTTAAAATTTGTTTAATTGATATTTATTTATGATAGAAATAAAAGACTTTTAAAGCTAGGAGATTATAAATGGCTACATTAGACCCTTCAGAAATTATGTTCACACCATTTGAACCGAAAACAAAAAATCGGTTCATTATGTATATTGAAGGTGTTCCCGCATACTTGATAAAAACTATGAACAGACCAACTATTCAATTCGAAGAGATAGTTTTAGACCACATTAATGTAAAACGATACATTAAGGGTAAAGGTGCGTGGCAACCTATTGATATTACATTATATGACCCAGTTGTTCCATCAGCTGCTCAATCAGTTATGGAATGGATACGTTTAGGACACGAATCGGTAACAGGCCGTGACGGATACTCAGATTTTTATAAAAAAGATATTACTTTTAATATGTTAGGCCCAGTTGGTGATGTAGTAGAGGAATGGGTTCTAAAAGGAACATATATTGAATCTGCAAACTTTGGTGATTTAGATTATGCATCAAGTGACCCAGCTGAGATTACTTTAACACTAAAATATGATTACGCAATCTTACAATTCTAATAGGAGAATACAATGACTGAATGGATAGCAACAAATTGGGAATATGTTTTAATCGCGATTTACGCTTTAGAAAAAATCGTAAAACTTACCCCGACAAAATATGACGATATCGTTTTCGATATGATTCTTAAACCAATCAAAGAGAAATTTGCACCGTCAAAATAATTAGTTATTTCCGAACAAAACAGTTATATTTATAATTGGTTATTAAATTTAAATCACAAAGGAGTCATTTATGGCTGAACAAAAGTTTCCTACTGAGACTGTAGAATTACCGTCTAAAGGATATTTTTACTTTGAAGGTCATCCACTTTCAAGTGGCAAAGTAGAAATAAAGTATATGACAGCAAAAGAAGAAGATATTCTTACCTCACCAAACTTAATAAAACAAGGTACTGTAATTGATAAGTTACTAAAGGCTTTAATCATAGATAAATCAATTAACGTAGAAGATATGTTAACTGGTGATAAGAATGCAATTATGATATCTGCTCGTATACTTGGTTATGGTAAAGAGTATTCAATTACATATGATGGTAAAGAACAAACAACTGATTTATCAGTACTTGAACCTAAAAAAATAGATTTTTCTAAGTTAACTAAAGGTCAAAATGAATTTAGTTTCAAATTACCAGTTTCAGAGAGAACTCTTACTTTTAAATTATTAAATGGTAAAGAAGAACGTGAAATAGACTTAGAAATAAAAGCTAAAGAAAAAATATCTAAGGAAACTTCTGCTAATCTAACAACCCGTCTCAAAAAAATGATATTATCAGTTGATGGTAATTCAGATAAAGCTTTTATTAATAATTTTGTAGACAACGAATTTTTATCAAGAGATTCATATCCGTTCAGAGAGAATTTATCAAAAATTACACCTGATATTGATATGAATGTAAAAGTTAAAGATTCAAACGGAGAGGATGCAGAGGTGATGCTTCCCATCACCCTACGATTTTTTTGGCCTTCCTCCGGAATATAAACCGCAAATACACGAACAATTATTCCAATTAATGATGCATTCTAAAGGTGGTTTTACCTTTGATGAAGCATACAACTTACCTATATATCTTCGCACTTTTTATTTAAATAGATTGGAGACTTTTTATAAAAAAGAAGCTACCGAACTTAAAAAAGAACTTAAAAAACAACGAAGTAGACCAACTAAGTAATTTTCTATATAATTGATATTTATTATTGAGTAATCATATTCAATACGGAGATTGTAATAATGCCCAAGTATAAAAAAGTTAATGAAGGTGTAATTGATAAATTTTTAGATAAAATCTTCAATTCAGCCGCTAAAAAAATGCAAAGTTCAGCTCTTAAAAAACTTAGTAAAGCTGACCCCGAATTCAAAAAAAATTATGAAGACTTACTTAAAGCTAGAGATAAGATGGAAAAGAATCTCAAAGCTAAAGGATTAACCTCAGCTGAAGTAGCTGCTAGTTATGTCGCAAAAAGAATGCGTGCACGTCGCCGTGGTGAACAAGTTGAAGAAATAAATATTACTGAACTGTCAGCGGTTATGAAGTATATTTCAAGAAACACACATTCATATAAAGATAAAGAAACAGGAAAAACCAAAGACGTTAGTTTCGCAAGTATATTAAAAAACAAAGAACACCAAGAATATATGAAAGTGAAATCAATGGTTGATAAGGTTAAAGAAAAAGAATCAAAAGGAAAAGATTCAGCTGAAACCAAAGATAAAGACAAAGTTAAAAAAGATAAAAAAGACAAAGAGAAAAAAGCAAAAGACAGGAAACAAAAAATATCTAAAAAATTTCAAGATAAAGAAGATGCTGATGCTCAAAAAGGATTGGATACATTAGCTAATTTCTTTGGTAGACCTAAGTAATAGGTATTAGGATATATAATGGCAAAAGAAAAAAACGGCGGAGCAGTTGACAATAAACTTAAAGAGTATATTGAAGATACAATAGATGTTAGCGAACAATTAAGTAGTCAATTAGATAGTATGGTTGATACCTATAGTGATTTAGGAGCTGGTGCTTCCAAATTATTAGGTATTGATAAAGATTTGGCCATATTAATTGAAAAGCAGGCTCAAGGTGTTGAAAATATGTCTGACGATGAGAAAAAATTACTCGCAACAAAATTAAAAACTGTAAAAGCTAACGAAGACGTAGCTAAATCAATCTCTGGTCAACTTGGATTTCTTAAAACTTTTAAAAATATTTCAAAAGCTATAAATACTGTATTGATGGCAAATCCATTACTTGCAATAGCAGCTGTAGTAGTAGCAATTATAGGATTAGTAGTAAAATTAAATGGGATATTAAACGAGACCATGAGAGAATTTGGCACCTCAGCAAAGGAATCCGGAAAAATTGCTATTAAGTTAAAAGTAGCTCAATTTCAGGGATTAAAGATGGGATTAACTGCTGAAGAAATCAAAGGTTCATTTGTAGCTATAAATGATACTTTAGGTGGTGTTAATAATGCATCCGCAAAATTTATCACTCAACTTACAGATGCATCTGTAAGAACTGGTACAACAGCTGAAGAGTTTTCAAAGATATTAGCTATACAAGAATCTATTAGTAGTTCAACTAGAGAACAGTTAATGGCTCAAACTGAACTTATTCGAGCAAACATAGAAATATCAGGTATTCTTCCAGCTAGTGTATTTAAAGATGTAGCTGCAAATACTCAAGCTTTTGCTGAATTTGCTAAGGATGGTGGTAAAAATGTATTTGATGCAGCTTTAGCCGCTAAAAAATTAGGATTAAATTTATCTAATGTAGTTAGTATAGCCGATAGTTTACTTGATTTTGAATCTTCAATTGAAAAACAAATGGAAGCGTCAATGTTACTCGGTAGAGATATAAACCTTGATAAAGCACGAGAGTTAGCTCTTAATAATGATTTAGAAGGTGCTATGGAAGAGATAGTTAAACAGGTTGGTAGTGAAGCTGAATTTAATGAACTGAATAGAATACAGAGAAAAGCTTTAGCTGATAGTGTTGGTGTAAATGTTGAAGAATTATCAAGAATGGTTAGGAATCAAGGGAAGGGTGAAGCCGCCAGAGTGGGTAGTGCAACAGAAGAAGTTGCTAAAAAACAAGACAAGATGTTGGATTTGACTCAAGAAATCGCCTTCGGTGTAGGTAAAACAGCTGATGGTGTAAAATCAATAGAATCGAACACAGGTGAAGGGGGTAGTTAAATGCCAATAGTATCAGAAAAATCAAATTTAAAAGCCAACTATCAAGAGACCCTTATACCACCTGCTCCAACGCCTAAAAAACCCATACCCAATCCCAATCAAGGTGTCAATTATTTTACAGATACCAATGCTAAAGGTTTTATTAAAAATAAGGGCTCAAGTAGAGACACAAATTTTATAATAGGTAGTAATACAATTACTAAAGCAAATGTAATAGATTCACGTGGTAATGTTACTTTACCATTCAATGAAAATAAAAAATTTAAAATTGATGGTAGTCATAATTCAAGACTATTAAATTTACACACAACAGATAATTATTTAAACAATTTATATGGGGAAGCTAAAGGTAGTGGTAGATTAGCCGCCCGTGGGAAAGAAAATTTATTTTTTAATCAACCATTTGTTATTAGAGATATAGGTGATAGATGGGGTAAATATGATTCGTTTGGTTTAGGTGACAGTAAATTTGGTAATAAAATAGAATCTATTATTAAATTGGGTGGTGGTTTAATAGATAGTATTGGTGGTGCAGTTTTAGGAAGAAATCCAACCGACTACGTTGGTAATGCTATTGGTAGTTTAGAAAGAACTGGTAAGTTTTTAGCTACACAAGAAGGCCTTGGATTTTTAGCTAAACAATCCATTTTAATGAGTAGGAATGCACAAAAAACTAGAACTGATGTTAGATATGGTGTATTTGATGACCCAAATTCATTAGCTAATGGAGACCCAAATGGTGCTGGTAATTTATTTAAACAGTCTCAAAATCCAAGATTTTACAATCCATTATCATTAGGAAGTCTTCCTGGTATAACAAAAATTAGTATACTTGCAATTGACCCTAAGTTAGCACTAGGCTCATTTTTAGATTCCATAGCTGGAGCAATATCTCAGGGTGCATTAAATTTAGCAGAAGCTGTATCCGCTAAAGTAGTTGATTTAGGAAAGGGTGCACTTGCATTTGCTGGTAGTGCATTAGGTGCGGTTGGTAGTAAATTACCAAAAGTAAAATTACCTAAAAGCCCGTTTAAAGGATTTAAAGACGTTAAAGCTGATGTTCCTGTAGTTAAAGAAGTGGTTGCAGCCGTAGATGAAAAAGTAAAAAAGATTGCTAATGTAATACAAGAATCAGGTGTACTTAGTAAAGGTAAAGCACAATTATTTGACGTTAATGCTTTCTCAGGGGTTGGAGCTGATAGGGTTAATCTAATTCCATATGGTCAAGATAACGAAAACGGTAAAAGTTACAAAGAGTTAGATTTTATACCGTTTAAATTTACAGACCGAAGTGGTAAACATATAGTATTCAGAGCTATACTAAGTGGTATAACAGATACATTTTCTCCTGAATATGCATCAGAACGTTACGTTGGACGACCTGATAATGTTTATGTTTATCAAGGAACACAACGTGAAATTAGTTTTACAATTGATATTATGCCTAAATCAGATAGAGAGTTAGTAACTTTATGGGAAAAAATGAATTATTTAGCTGGTTTAACATATCCAGAATGGAGTTCACAAAATGGTGGTGGCCAAGGTATGATTGCACCATTTTGTAAACTAACCATCGGTGATATGTATAAAGATACTTCTGGTTATATTTCTAGTTTGTCGTTTTCAGTTCAAGACAATGGAACTTGGGAAACTACTTTTGCTAAATTACCTAAGTATATTCAAGCAAGTGTTGGGTTTACCTATATTGGTGATAGATTACCAAGTTCAACTCAAAAACATTTTGAATTGCCTTGGGTTGGTGAGACTAACTATCAAGAAGGATTACTCTCTAGTTTTCTGGGAGATGTAGACCCTTCAAATATGACCCCAGAAAACCTAAAATCACTTGGATTATAAAAATGAATAGATACTCATCAACAAAGAAAAAATTAGATAAGTCTGGTATAAGAGTTTATAGCACAACTTATTATCCCTCAATTCCTATTAGTGATAATGATAAATTTATTTATCCAGTAGAGGGTTCAAGATTAGATTCACTAGCTTTTAAATATTATGGTGATAATACTCTATGGTGGATTATTGCAAAAGTTAATGATATCAAAGGTAAACCTGCCTTATCATCTGATAAAATTATTAGAATACCAGGTGATATAACAAATATTATAGAGAAGTTTAATAATTTAAATACAAACGAGTAAGTTATGATTAATTTAACTCCAATTGCTGAAGCAATTCAAAAACGGTTATTTCAAAAAATGAAACTACTTGGTAGAACTGGTAATACACCTAACAAACCTGTTAGTTTAGGTGGATTAACCAATAACCAACTATCAGTGCGTTCAACATTCATACGAATGAGTTCAGGGTTAGAAGAACCAGTCATACTAATGGGTGGTGAATTAAATAAAGATGGTGAAATTACAGCTGGTTATGATGACATTTACGGCCCTCGTAAAATAAATACTTACAAAAAAGATGAGTTTGGTAAAGTTCTTGATTCTGTAGAAACGTCAAATATGACAACTAATGAATTTAAAAGACCAATGCCTGGTATTAAATCAATTGATGTTCAATTTAAAGGTGGTCAGAGAGCTATAAGAGTAGGAACAGTATCTTGGACGTGTTGGAGTTTTGAAGAGATAGACCGTTTAATGCCTCATTTCTTATCAGTAGGTAAAACAATATTATTAGAATGGGGTTGGGTATATGATGAAAATAGTATAAAACAAATGCCAACTTTTATTGGTGGTGATGGAATAAAAAAAGAAGCTTACACTGCATATAAAAAAAGTGTACTTGATGCCAACGGTGATTTTGATATGTTAATTGGTGTTGTTAGTAATTTTGACTACACAACACGAGCTGATGGTGGATTTGATTGTACAACTAAAATCTCAAGTATGGGTGTAAATCTATTAGCAAACCCAACACCAGCTAAAGGAGTTGGAGGTGTGACTCCAGAACTTGATTTAACTGGTAAAGAGTCAGCAAAAGAACTTAAAGATAAACTTACTTCAAAAGAAGCTGAATCCCTCATAGCAGTTCCTAATATTACTTTAAAAGATATGGTAGAACACATTGACCATTATTGTGCTGATAAACTTTCTATTCTACGGAGTACAGGCAATAATACATATGCCAGGTCTATTTTACAAGAGAAATATAAAAAAACTGAAGTGGTAACTGATACTGATGGTTTTAATGATTATCTTAATTGTATTGATGATCAATTTGTTATAAGTTATGAAAAATCTCTAATGAAAGGTATTGGATTATCTGGAACCATTGACAAAATTTTTGATGTATGGGTTCGTTGGGGTTGGTTTGAAGACAATATATTATCTAAATTTTTAACAATAGTATCACCTGGTACATCAGATAATGTACCAATTTCAGAATTTAGGTCGGTTGAATCAATTCCTACAAAAAAAGGAAACGAAACTAAATCACTTGAATCTGTTAGAATAAGAAATCATCCAAGTTTAGAAACTACAGATATAAACAAATATATACTACCTGGTCAATTTAAAGCTTTAGTGTTAACACCTAATCCTAAAAATACTTCTAAATTAAAGTCTACATTAAATACATTATATAATATTAAAGCTAGTAAGGGTGCGGGCGACAGTAAGTTAATCAAAGAATTATCTAAAATGGTTAACGAAAAATTTAAACCATTTACATCTAGTGGAAAGACCTTTACAACAACTGACGAGATATATGCCGATAAAGAAATAATGGAAACAAAAAAAGAAAGACAAGAAGGTGTTGGAAACAATTTTCTTGGTATAGATTGGGGTCGTAATGACAAATA
>ENA-ORXF01002224-ORXF01002224.1-marine-metagenome-genome-assembly--contig:-NODE-2224-length-11765-cov-6.111653_pt1 | contig 11765 bp, 12 predicted proteins | sample MGYA00237864_ERZ511476 | MGnify/ENA primary metagenome ERZ511476 (study PRJEB26306, sample SAMN06343908) | marine metagenome | isolation source: coastal waters | place: Atlantic Ocean: West Antarctic... | reverse complement strand
TCTTTGTGAAGGTTTTTGCATACTTTTTTATATCTGTCAAGTAGAAAAACTGACAGTCTTCGAAGTTAAAAACTCCCCCGCCCATGAATACACAGACAGCGGGACTAGTTAGACTATAATCAATACCGGCAATATTTAACATAATATAAACTCCAATCGTTACATATTATTTATGCTGTTTGAAAACATCACTAAAAGTTTGCCGATCATAACCCCAACGACTAGGCTTCCCAAACCAATTCCTGCCCCAAGTGGTGTGGATAAGATGTCTATTTTATTTTGAAACCATTCTTTCATTTTCTATTGTCCTTTCAATCCAATCATAGATTACGTCTACACGACATGCTGAGTTCTGATATATTCTGCCCATATCCGCCGAAAAAGAAGAATTGATACCAATTACCACTAATTCTCCTCCCATATGCATATAAACAGGACCACCAGAGTCCCCGTAGAATATGGATGTTCCCCGTAAGGTCAACATCCTCATGTTAGTTGGATCACCCTCTAAAGTACCGTAATACCAGAATAATCCGGGTGGGCTATATTTCTTAATGTTGCTTCCATACCCTGCTATAACGACCTGTGTTCCTCTGTAAGCCATTAGAGGGTCACTATTTACGGAAACCGGTAGGATACCCTCTACGTTACAGTTTAGTACTATAATAGCAGCGTCATTCTCTACAGAAATGAAGCCTATACTGTATTCTGGGTGCCGTATCACCCTTTTTACGGAATATAAATCACCGCTAAAGTCTACCCAGAAAATATCAAGTTCGTCACAAAGACAATGACCTGCGGTAAGAACTATGTTCGGGGCTATTAGTGTTCCTGTGCAACGCAATCCACCAAATATATCTCTAATTGCACAAACTTCTGGAAATACAAGAGATAAAATAGAGGTATATAACAACTCTGCATTGTATAGTGGTGATACTAATTTTTTTAGTACTGCAACTATGATAACTAATAGAGAATACGAAGAAACTCAACAAGACCAAAAAAGAAAGATAAGACTTTTAGACCCAATACACATAGAAAGTTTTGTAGAGGAATATATTAATTTAATGAATGAATCGAGTATCTAATGTCTAATTTACAATATGCTGGTGAGTTTGAATTAAATGAACTAGAAATTATTGCATCATCTGGTGTCACAATATCTTTATTAAAAGCTTGTTTTGTACCCCAGTAGAACTGTCCAGCATCATGGTAAGTTTCATCTAAATCTTGAGAACGACTAAGAAAGTGTTCTGGTTGAAACAATTCAACCTTATCATTTTCTGTTATTTTTATCGCTCTTTGAATTGGAAATGGAAAGCTTGTAACACTAAAACAAAAATCTGCATTCATTTCTTTAAATTTTTTATAAGCATTAGAAATTGAATTAGGCTCAATAAAAGGGGCAGTTGCATACAAACAACAAACATGATTTATTAAATTTCCTTTGCTTTCCATCCAATCAACCGCATGACTAATTACTGGATTAGTGGCAGCAAGATCATTTGAAATTTCTGCAGGCCGCATAAATGGAACTTCAGCGCCAAAATCTTTTGCTACCCTAGCAATTTCATTATCATCAGTTGAGACTATTACTTTGTCAAAACAACCACTGGCAATTGCAGCATCAATTGAGTACGCGATAATAGGCCTACCATTAAAGATTTTAATATTTTTTCTTGGAATTCTCTTACTCCCTCCTCTCGCCGGAATTATGCAAATATTCATTGTAAAATTTGGCCTAATTCAGATATGACCTTATCTTGCTGTTTAATAGTCATTGAAGGGAACAAAGGAAGTGATAACGCACTCTCATAATAAACCTCAGAATTAGGAAAATCACCATATTTAAAACCAAGATCTTGGTAATATGGCTGAGTATGAATTGGAATATAATGAACATTTACTCCTACTCCATTAGCTATAAGGTTTTTGTAGACTTGAGCACGCCGTAAGTTACTGTTTTTCTTTATGTCAATTTTAATGGGATAAAGATGAAGTGCGGAATAACTATCTTTAGACTGAAAGGGGAGAATTATCGGCAAATCTTTTAAAAGAGAGTCATACCTTTCTTTTAAAATATGCCTCATAGATATAAAATCATCAATCCTATCTAGTTGACTAATGCCAAGCGCTGCTTGTAAATCAGTCATTCTGTAATTAAACCCTAAAAGAATTTGCTGATAATACCATGGACCAATTGAAGGGCCGCTCATCATATCCTCTTCACGAGTAATACCATGACTTTTTAAAAGACGCATCTTTTGAGCTAAATCTTTTGAATTAGTTGTGGCAATTCCACCTTCAGCAGTAGTAATAATTTTAACCGGATGAAAACTAAATATTGTAATATCAGAATATTGACAACCACCTACTAATGTATCCAGATATTTACTACCAATAGCATGCGAAGCATCTTCGACAATTGAAAATCCATACTTAACACTTAAAGTTTTAATTTTACGCATGTCACAAGACTGGCCAGCAAAATGGACAGGAACTACTATTTTTGGAAGCTTATCCATTTTTTTTGCTTGAATTAACTTATCTTCTAACTTCTCTGAAGATAAATTATATGTAAGTGGATCAATGTCAACAAAGTCAACTTTTGCATTGCAATATAAACCACAATTTGCTGATGCTACAAAAGAATTAGGACTAGTCCATAACCAATCATTTTGACTTAATCCAAGAGCTAAACATGCTAGATGCAATGAAGATGTGGCACTATTTGATGAAACTGCATAGTTTGAACCACAATATTCAGAGATGCATTTTTCAAATAAAGGAACTTGTGGACCCTGAGTTAAAAAATCAGAATTTAAAACATTTACAACTGCTTTTATATCAGCTTCATTTATATCCTGCTTACCGTATGGAATCATTTTTATATTTTTCCAATTTTATCGTTATTGCGCTTAATCCAATTTTTCAAATCATTAACTTCCATCCAGTTTTTATTATTTTGAGAATTATAAGTAAAGTTAGAATCTACTTGCTTACCATCTTTAATTCTTTTAGAGTCTTTTGACCAGTCATTTATAGATGGTAAAATTTTATAATGTCCAGAGTACTCATAAGTATATGGAGCATCTCCTGAGCTAATCATTTCTTCATGAATTTTTTCACCTGGGCGCAATCCTATAATTTCTTGTTTTGCCTCACTATTAACTGCTTTAGCAATATCAACTACTTTCATAGAGGGAATTTTTTTAACGTAAATTTCACCACCTATCATGTCATTAAAAACATGCCATACTAAATCAACGCCCTCTTCGAGTGAAATCATAAAACGAGTCATTTTTTCATCAGTTATCGGTAAGACGTTTTTATCAGAGATAGAAATAAAAAAAGGAATAACTGAACCTCGTGAACCCATAACGTTTCCATATCGTACAACTGAAAAACTAGTATTATGGCCTCCAGAATATGAATTTCCAGCAACAAATAATCTATCAGACGTTAGTTTAGTAGCTCCATAAAGATTTGCTGGGCTACTCGCCTTGTCAGTAGAAAGTGCGACTACTTTTTTTATACCTTTATCAATACAAGCATCTATTACGTTCATTGCACCAATAACATTGGTCTTGACGCACTCAAATGGATCATACTCAGCAGTAGGAACAATTTTAGTTGCCGCTGCATGAACAACATATTCAATTCCATCTAAGGCCCTGTAAAGTCTATCTTTATCTCTTACATCCCCAATTAAGAATCTCACTCTTGGATCATTCTTATAAAGTTTAGCCATCTCCCACTGTTTCATTTCGTCACGAGAAAATATTGTAATCCTTTTTGGATTATATTTCTTTAGAGTCATTGGGATAAACGTATTTCCAAATGATCCAGTACCACCAGTAATTAGAATATTAGAATTTTTAAGCATATTTTTTCAACTTTATTGTTATAGTATAAAACAGTAATTATTCCTTATCCAAAATAACACTCTCATATTCTCCATGTTCAACTATTTTTCCTTTATTTAGTTTATAAACATAGTCACAATAGCTAATTGTACTTAAGCGATGAGTTATTATAATGATAGTTTTTTGACCATGAAGCGCATTAATAGATTTCATTACTGAGCTTTCAGTTTTGTTATCAAGAGAGCTAGTTGCTTCATCCAACACTAGTACTGGTGGGTTGTGATAAAGAGCACGAGCAATTCCAATTCTTTGTCTTTGTCCTCCAGATAATTTGACACCATGTTCCCCTACAATAGTCTCCAATTTATTTGGAAGTCCGTTAATAAAATCTTTGAGTTCTGACTTATTGACAGCAGAGTCAATCCACTCATCATTAATTTCATCTTCATTTACACCAAGTGCAATATTATTCCGCAGAGTATCATCGGTTAAAAAAATATCTTGAGGAATATATCCAATTAAATTTTGCCATTCTCTTGTCTTAACCTTTATATTTTTTTCATCAATCAGTATTTTTCCCTTTGTAGGACTGAGTAAGCCAAGAATTATATCTATAAGTGTAGTTTTTCCAGCACCACTCGGACCTATAAATCCCACAGACCTTCCCACTGGTATTGTAATATTTAATCCTGATAATGAAGGTCTAGTTGCCCCAAAATACGTGAACTCCAAATTGCTTATTTTTATAGATTTTTTAAAAATAGCTGACTTTCTATGATTATTTTTAGGAGTATTATCAAAAAGCTTCTTCTCATCGAATAATTTTTCAAGCATCGGTAAATTAAACCTCAAAACCTGAAGACTTCCAATGATTTTATTAGCAGAAGGCATTATACGAAATGCAGCCATTGCAAAAACTCCTAGAGATGGAATAATTGACTCAACCGCTCTCCCCTCAGAAACCATTGTTACTAAAACAACAAGACCCATTCCCACGACCATTAATAATTCCAACATAGACCTGGGTATAGATTGAACAACTCCGTAAAAAACACCAACTCTTGCTCTTTGTGACATGTTGTATTCATATTTATCTATAAAAAGATTTTCACGGCCTAGTAACTTGATATCTTTCACACCACCAAGTCCCTGTTGTAAGTTCTTTAAAGATTGGACATTATGCTTCATTCTTATCGCGCCCCATTTTGACAAGAGCTTTCTAGTCAAAATATAATAAACAGATGAAAAGGTAAGAAGAGTAAGCGCCATGAATAAAAAAGCATACGGTTCAATGATGGTTAGCAAAATTCCCAGACCAATAATAACTAGCAATTCTGACATTAGAGACATTATTGAAGTTAAGGTAGATACAAATCCGAACACCTCATCCTTAATATTTTGAATCAACTCTGCAGAATTTCTTTGAATATGAAAAGGATATGGCAGATGCATATAGCCTGCAAAAAATGTTTTTGAAATACTTACTGTTAGACCAGCGGTAAATTTATCTTGCTTATAAGATAAGAATAATAAATATGCTGTCTTAAGAGTATAGATAGAAATCATTAAAAGTACACCAAAAATAACTATGCCCCTCCTACTAGGGTCGACCCCAAGACTACTAATTACTGACCCTATAATTGGGTAAGTATCAACAACACCTTCTGTTGTAATGGCAATTAAAATTGGAAAAATCATAGCAATACCAAATGTCTCAAAAATCATTCCTATTAGCATTAAAAAGAATAAAAGAAGAAAAAATTTAGCTTGAGAGCGAGAAAGGATAAAGCGTATTTTGTTATAGATTTCCATTAATTTTTACCTAGAGACTTGAGTAATAATCATGATAAGTACTCTTAAGTCCTTCTTTTAAATTAATAGATGGCTGCCATCCTAAAGAATGCATTAATGAACTATCCATCAACTTTTTAGGACTCCCATCTGATTTAGAAAGATCAAAATGAATATCACCAGAATATCCAACCACTTTAGCGATTGTAAATGCCAATTCTTTAATTGTAATATCTTTTCCAGCACCAACATTAACATGTCCCTGCATTGGCTTAGTAGTTGCTTTATACTGATCTTGTTCTATACTCATTAAATGAAGACTTGCATTTGCCAAATCATCTACATGAAGAAATTCTCTTTTTGGAGCTCCTGTCCCCCAAATCTTAACTGAATGATTATTATTATTTTTTGCCTCATGAAATCTTCTTATTAATGCAGGTATTACATGGCTATTCTCTGCATGATAATTATCGCCTGGTCCATAAAGATTTGAAGGCATGATACTTCGATAATCAATCCCATGGGTTTCACCATACTGGCGATTATAACTTTCACAAAGCTTTATTCCTGCAATTTTTGCAATTGCATAAGGTTCATTTGTTGACTCAAGTGATCCAGATAAAAGCGTATCCTCTGTCATTGGCTGATTAGCTAGTTTTGGATAAATACAACTTGAACCTAAAAACAATATTTTCTTAACACCATTAAGAAATGCAGAGTTAATTACATTTGCCTCTATCATAAGATTTTCATAAATAAAATCAACAGGATAAGAATTATTAGCATAAATCCCTCCAACTTTTGCAGCAGCTAGATAAACAATATCAGGGCATTCTTTTAAAAAAAAATTTTGAACTTGAAATTGGTTAGTTAAATCTAACTCTTCATGAGTTCGAAAAACAAAGTTGTCATAACCTTGTTTTTTAAGAAGCCGAACAATTGATGACCCAACCATCCCTCGATGACCAGCAACATAAATTTTTTTCTTTAGATTCATATTATTTTAGTTACTCATGGTAATTAAAGGTTTTATAACCATGATCTATAACTAATGCGTCACGTTTTGCGAGATTAATGTCATTTTCCATCATCTCATAAACCATTTCTTGTAAGGTAATTTTTGGCTCCCATCCTAATAGTTTTTTTGCTTTACTCGGATCTCCCAATAAAGTCTCAACTTCAGTAGGCCTGAAATAACGAGGATTTACCTCAACAATAAGTTTGTTTGTTTCTTCATCATAACCCTTTTCGTCGATATCCTCTCCTTCCCAGCGTATTTTTTTTCCCAAATGATCCCATGCAAAATTTACAAAATCACGAACTGAATGTTGAATACCTGTTGCTATACAAAAATCATCAGGTTTTTCTTGTTGCAACATTAACCATTGAACTTCTACATAATCTTTAGCATGGCCCCAGTCTCTTTTAGCATTTAGATTTCCAAGAAATAGTGTATCTTGAAGGCCTAAAGAAATTCGCGCCAAAGCTCTAGTGATTTTACGCGTTACAAAGGTTTCACCCCTAACTGGAGATTCATGATTAAAAAGGATTCCATTACAGGCATACATTCCATAAGCTTCTCTATAATTTATTGTAATCCAATAAGCATATAGTTTTGCAGCAGCATATGGGGAGCGTGGATAAAACGGCGTAGTCTCTTTTTGAGGAATCTCTTGGACATCTCCATAAAGCTCTGATGTAGAAGCTTGGTAAAAACGAACATACTTCTCTAATCCACAGATTCTAATTGCCTCTAATATTCTTAAGGCGCCCAGACCAACCGTATCTGCTGTATATTCAGGAGCTTCAAACGAAACAGCTACATGAGACTGCGCACCAAGGTTATAAATTTCATTTGGTTTAATTTTTTGTATTATATGAACTAGACTAGTTGAGTCAGAAAGATCACCATAATGAAGGACAAGTTTTCTATTTTTCTCATCAGGGTCTTGATACAAATGATCAATCCTATCAGTATTAAATGATGAAGAGCGTCGCTTAATACCATGAACTTCATAACCTTTTTTTAACAAAAATTCAGCTAAATACGAGCCATCTTGCCCAGTAATTCCTGTTATTAATGCAACTTTATTATTCATTTTTGACATGTTAGTTAATAAAAAAAATTAAATTTTACTCTTTGATTCTACCGTAAGCATCTTCAAAGCGAACAATATCGTCTTCGCCCAAATACAAACCACTTTGAACTTCAATTACTTCTAGCGATTTATTGCTTTGATTTTCTAAAGAGTGGGTCACCCCAATTGGAATAAAAGTCGACTCGCCTTCCTCAAGAGTTAAAGTTTTATCTCCATTGATTACAGTTGCAGTTCCATTAACTACAACCCAGTGCTCTGCCCTCTTATGGTGCATTTGCAAAGAAAGCTTGGCACCCTGTTTAACGTGAAGTCTTTTGACTTGAAAATGTTTTCCTGACTCAATTGAATCATACCAACCCCATGGCCGATAAACTTTTCGCTGGTGGTCATATTCTGATCGCCCATCCTCTTCTAATTTTGAAGCAATGTTTTTTACAAGATGTGTTTTTTGTTTAGTAGATATTAGTAAAGCATCTGGAGTATCAATAATGACAAGATTATCTACTCCAATTGTTGCAATTATACGACTGGTAGAAAGTATATAACTATTAGAGGTTTGATCAGTAATGACATCTCCCTTGATAACATTGCCATTTTTATCTTTACTACCAATACTATAAAGAGATTGCCAAGCACCAATATCGTTCCAATTTGCATCTAATGGAACTACTACAATATTATTACTTTTCTCCATTAAAGCATAATCAATAGATATATTAGGAGAGGCATTAAATGACTTTGCCTCTAGTCTAGTGAAATCAAGATCTTTTTTAGCGTTAATAACCGATATTGAAATTGCATCCATAATATCTTTTGAATAAAATGAAAGCTCATTAATTAAAACATGGGGCTGAAAGACAAACATCCCACTATTCCAAAAATAATTATCTTTTTCAAGAAACTTCTTCGCAGTTATTTGATTTGGTTTTTCAATAAAACTCTCTACTTTGAAGGCGCCATTTTTTTCACTTTTAGAAGTTTTAATATAACCATAACCAATGTTTGCTTCAGTTGGAACAATGCCAAATGTTACAATTTTTTCATGCTTTGCACACTCAATTGCAATGTTAATCGCCTTATGAAACGCTTTAATATCTTTAATAAGATGATCAGCTGAGAGTACAAGTAGAACAGCCTTACCTTCTCTTTTTTGTTGAATCACATTAAATGCAGCTGCAGCAATAGCTGGAGCAGTATTTCTTCCAACTGGCTCAAGAAGAATAGTAGAGTCAAAGACATCAATTTCATTTAATTGCTCTGCAACTAAAAACCGATGATTTACATTACAAACAACAATAGGCCCTTCTATATTGCTAAGACCATTCAACCTTAACAAAGTCTCTTGAAGCATGGATTTTTGCGAATCTAAAGCTAAAAATTGCTTAGGATATTGCTTTCTTGATAGTGGCCAAAGTCTTGTGCCTGAGCCACCTGATAAAATTACTGGGATGATCTTCATTAAAAAAATTACCTTTTAGGCGATCTAAATATCTCAAAAACATAATAAAAGAAAACTGAAAAAAGAAAAGCTATAGATAATACTATAACCATAGAAAGCCTTTTATTAGGGCCTACAGGAGTAGTTGGAATCATGCTCCATGAAATATCTACAGCACTGACATTACTATCAATAGTATATTTGTAAGATTCTAAGTAACTTATTAAAGCATTCATTTCAATAAGACTAGTGGTATTAATAACTGATTCACTCTTCAATTGCTGAAGCTCTCTCGTAATGAAATCTTCTCCAAGTAAGTACCATAATGGAAAAATTTTTGACACACCTGAAGTTTTTTCAATATTTAACAAATTAATATTTTCATACATAACAGATATCTTCTCAAAATCAATATCATCTATTTTTGCCGCTTTAGCTGTCAGTAATTCAATATTAAAACGTTTAATTTTTTCTTCTTTCAACCCTTTTAATATGTTTTTTTCTCTTAAAATCTCTTGAGAAAGAGATGCTATTTTCTTATTAATTTGATTGAATTCAATTTCTTTTAGATCATTCAAAGTATCATTATTTGCTTCATAAAATAAATCATTTAAAAAATTAGTAAGAATTAGTGGATCTTTACCACGCATAAATATGTATTCACGACCAGCAGCAGAAGAACTCTCGTCCTTTCTAATTTTATCTATAAAATCGTATATATCCTTATCTTTATCTTCTCCTAAACTATTCAAATTAAGTTTTTCGAAATACCCATATTTACTAAAAACCATTTCTTTAAAAGAAGTAGATTTTATCTTATGGGTAAAAATATCACTAATCTCATCAGCTTCAACAACTTTAGTGGAATTTGGAATTAATTTAGCATCATAAAATTTTGCTCTATTAACTTTTGAAACCGTTAAATCACTTGGACTTCCATATAATATGTGCGACTCGTAAGTTGGACTTATTGAATTAAGATAGAAGTATGTTATTATTGCAACAATCAATAAAAATCCACTAATGAATAGTTTTCCTTCATATAGAAAAATTAAAATTTGTTTTAATGATACTTCGTCTTGTTGGTAATAATTTTCAGATTGGTCAGTTGACATTTTTTCCTAGTAAAATATACTTCAACACAACATTTTATCTAAATTTGAGACTTATGGATATATATAAATCGATATTAGAATTATTTTTAACAATAAAGTGATCATTTTGAATAGTTTTAATTTATGCTAGTTTTCAAGAAATAAAAAAAATATTCTATGAATAGAACAGTCAATACGAATTTATATTAAAAAAACGACAAAAAAATGCCCTACACTTCAATAAATTTTAATAAAAAAACCATTTTAATAACTGGTGGAGCAGGCTTCATTGGTAGTAATTTAGCGTTTTACTTTCAAGATAATTTCCCTAATTCAAATATAGTTATTTTCGACTGTTTTCGTAGTGAAGCTAAATTTCCAAATGGTAATCTTAAAAGTCTTGGTGATTTCAAAAATTTAATTGGCTTTAAAGGCGATATTATTTGTGGAAATATTAATAGTAACGATGATATATCTTTACTTCACAAATACAATTTTGATTACATATTTCATCAAGCTGCAATTTCAGATACTCTAGTATTTGATCAAGAGTACATAATGAAAACAAATGTAAACTCGTTTTATGACATACTTGAAATTGCTAAAACACAAAACTCAGTATTAATCTATGCAAGTTCTGCAGCAACATATGGAAACTCGCCCTCACCCCAAACTATAGGTCATGAAAACCCGCTGAATCCTTACGGTTTTAGTAAATATGCAATGGATCAAATTGCCATTAAATTTATTAAAAAAAATCCTAAGATGCATATTATTGGTTTGAGATATTTCAATGTTTATGGTCCAGGAGAGTTTTATAAAGGCTCTACCTCGTCTATGGTAATTCAGTTGGGACATCAAATACTTAAAGGAAAATCACCAAGGCTATTTAACAAATCTAAAAATATTTTTAGAGACTTTATAAACATTGAAGATGTTATACAGGCCAACGTTAAAGCCTGCATATCCTCAAAAAGTAATGTCTATAACATAGGTACTGGAATCCCCAGAAGCTTCCAAGATATATCAGATATCTTACAAAAAGAGCTTGGTACAAACTATGAAACAGATTACTTCTCTAATCCTCATAATTCTTATCAAAGTTATACACAGGCAGATATTCAAACAGCAAATGAGGATTTTAATTTTAATCCTATAATCACCTTAGAAATAGGTATCAAGAACTATATACCTGAAATTAAACGACTATATAAAGAGGCTTATTGATATGAACAGCTTAAAAAATAAAGAGCCTAAAGTTCTCGTAATTGGTGACCTTATGATTGATTATTATTTATGGGGCTCTTCTAACCGAATTTCGCCAGAAGCACCTGTTCAAATAATAGATATTGAAAATGAAAGTAAAACTCTTGGTGGAGCTGGTAATGTAGTTAATAACTTAAAGGCTCTAGGAGCTAAAGTTGATGTTATAAGTGTTATTGGAGATTGTCAAATTTCAAATGAAATTAAGGAATTA
>ENA-ORXF01002223-ORXF01002223.1-marine-metagenome-genome-assembly--contig:-NODE-2223-length-11769-cov-4.214249_pt1 | contig 11769 bp, 20 predicted proteins | sample MGYA00237864_ERZ511476 | MGnify/ENA primary metagenome ERZ511476 (study PRJEB26306, sample SAMN06343908) | marine metagenome | isolation source: coastal waters | place: Atlantic Ocean: West Antarctic... | reverse complement strand
AGCCCAGGAATGGCAAAGACTGCGATCAATCCGGATGGATCGGAGAGAAAACGAAACGATCAACTGGCAAGAGCAGTGTACGCAACAGAGAACCCCATCAGTGGCCATCTGAACCCAAACTGGGTCGAGTGGTTGATGGGTGTGCCAACAGGGTGGACCGCATTAGACTCTTGGGAAACGGAGTAGTCCCTCAGACTGCAGCGAAAGCATGGGAGGTGTTGAATGCGAGGTAAAGAAACCAGAGGTGGTGTGAGGTGGAACTCATCCACCCTGCACCAATCCCATAAGCCAATGGCTCGCACCTGTAACTGGTGCGATAAACCTTTCACTAGTGCGAACAACAAAGAGAAGGGTGACAGGTACTGCTCCGTTGGCCATCGTACTGCCATGCATAAGCTAAAGACATCCATCCTTAACAAGCGCAGGGTCACCAAGAAAACTCGCAAGCGCCATTCATTCAGACCGGAGGTGTGGAGGGCATAGCGCCCTCATGCTCATTGATTGTATGCCTCACTGTACTTGATCATTACATCATCTTCCAGATGAATCAGCTTACCGTCTTCTGTGATTTGCCTGTCCATCCACTCAATATCTTTCATTAACTTAACCTTCATAGGATGCCCTGTTTTTCTTGCATAGCCTGCTGCAGACCTCACTGCCATGCTTTTACTCAGGTAATAGCCATCAATCAACTTTGTCTCAGCGTCCTCAATAATAAAAACTTCTCGATCACTCATCTTTATCTACCTCCTCATCATCATTATCATCCCAACCCTCATCCTCGACATCGATGTCCTCCTCCTCGACATCCTCATACTCACCATCATCCACCTCTTCCTCCTCGATCTCTCCCTCGACAACTACTGCATCTGTCTGGACCAACTCATGCTTATCAATTAGATTCCTGAGCCTTGCCTCTACCTCGCCTCGATCCATCTGATCAATAGTCCCTGTCTTGATCTCCTTCTTATCAATCATCAGCCCTGCAAGCTTGGCCCTCCCCATCTCTGCTTGGACTGCAGGACCATACGCACCATCCTCCAATGCTGCATCCCTAATCATCTGAAGATCCCTTGATACCTTATCAAAGGTGATGCCGTACTTCAGTTGCTTGGACTCTGTTAGCTCCGCGATCCTATCCTGCACATGAGAGAACTGCACACCATGTAGCATGGTCGAGGCAGCTACGCTTGGACTTTTATATCCAGCCCTTAGAGCACACTCCTTCTTGGTCAGGTCGTGGTAGACAAAAAACTGCACGAACTTCTCCTGCTTCTCAGACAATCGCTTCTTCCTGGATAAACCTCTCTTTGCAAATTCCTCAGGCTGCATCAGCATATTTTGATTCTTCTTATCACTCACATCGCTCACTTAAAATCTCCTAATTTAACTTTCGCTTTCTTTTTTTTCCCTTCCCACCCTAGAGGAGTGTGGTAGAGATTATGTATATATATATCTCTCCCTTTAGGGATGCCCCTACTGCCCCTATGCCCCTACCCGTTTTTACTGGGCTGTAGAAGGGGGGGCAACGATGTTAAGGCGGGGCAACGCTGCCCCTACTGCCCCTACCCCTAAACCCTTGATATCGTTGAACTTTATTTTTCAAAAGGGGGGTAGGCGCAAAATTTTTTTCGGCCCCGATTGCCCCTACCTATTGCCTCGAAATCACTTTAACTTTCCTCCGTAAGATAAATCCGCGACACTCTGATCCTCATAAAAAGCTACGCAGATTGTGTTGAATTTCTCGTACCAAACCTCCTGTCTTATGCTCTCCTCGACAGCCATGCACTGCCTCATATCATCGTATGATGAGTGCTCTAACCACGTTCCCCATCCTGTCATCAGGTACATCGTCACCACGCTTGCGATCATACCCTCACCCATCTATCACCCATCCTACTATCTCCTTCATCATTACTCTGGACATCACCCGCTATACTTGTGCTAAGATTATCTCGATCCTTGTACTCCGTTAGGCTGTACTCTCCAGCCTGGGATCTTGCTCTGAAGGGGGATGTTTAATTCCTTTTTCATCCCTCTCAGGGCATCTTTATCCCACCACCTCATGGGTTATGCGGCGGTATCGTCGGCACCTCCTTATCTATCCACTTCTTCGCTGGCCTCATGAGATCATGTAGCCTGCGCCTATCATCCCTTATGCCGCTGAACATTGTGCTCTCAGTGGGGCTACGATTACAGTTAAGACACATGGATGTTTCTTTCACTGCCTTGTCACTGAAATCATCCGGGCTTGTTGTACCGCACCCACGGCATGCGGTTCGCTCTGTTACCTTACCAATTAGTGTGCTCTTGATTCTTGTTTTGAACCTACTAAACATCCTGTTCTATTCCTTTCTCTACCATCTCAACTATCCGCTCCAGAGAGTTAGCAATACTTTCTGCTGCCTCCAGTAGCCTAATCTTTTCTTCACGCTCGACATCAAAGTCGTAGTCCACATCCATTTCACTCATAGGTTTCGTTCCTTTGACACAATCTTCTTCAACTCATCGAGATACCACTGTGCTTTTTTGAGATCCTCAAGCTGATTAGTTGTTTGCTTGTCCTCGTATCGCCACATGTACTTGATGTTGTTACCCTTGAGGTATCCTTTGAACGCCTCCGCGCTCATGCTTGCCTTGATCGCATCGATACACTCGACATCGCCCTGCTTGTAATGACTTGGGTTTACTGCATCATACCCAGACATATTTCTTTCTCCCGCCATCATATTTAATTGCCAGCCCTTCATTGATTAGTGTTGCTGAGATGTTGATGCCATCCAGGGTATACAGGTTGATCAACAATCTCCCGTACTTGTCGAGCTTACCCCCATCCAGGCTCTCGATGTACACCTCCTTACCGCAGAGCACCTTCATCCTCGCCTTACTTTCAAGGCCCATCTCCTTCTCCCTGATCCGCTCAGGCTGTCGCTTTGTATTGATCCGCGACTCAGGTGTGTCGATGCCATGTGATCGGCACCGCTGCTTAGTCTTTGTGATGCCGAACCCCATAGGGATATCGATATCAATCGTGTCACCATCGATGACCCGGACCACCTTCGCCTTGTAGATGTAATCCTGCTTGATGTTCTTCTTGTTAGTAAGTTTCATTCTATGGCCTCTCTATTCTGTTGTCGTTCTTGCCGTGATACCGCTCATCACTACCCGCATCAGAGGTGAACCTGCCATTGGCATCCCTAGATTGCTTGACCTTTTGAACCTTTTGAGCAGACTTTTTCTGGTCTTCCTCTTCTTCCATAAACTCATTGAGTTCATGCAACATCTTCTCTGTCACCACATTCCGATCAAGACCCTTGATCTTTCTGACAACATCAAACCCCTGGCGGTTACGCCGAAATGTTTCATACATTCCTGCCGCCCAATTTTTAAACTGTGTAAATATATTCATCGTGCTTTTCTCCTTTGTTAAATGATTAAACGTGAAGCTCTATGCCTTCAAGATTGTTTTGGACATCACGCATAACATCTTGAAGGACTATCACCTCATCTTTTATTTGATATAGACCTATGGCATGTTTAGCACCAACAACTGCCTTCAAAGCTATATCCAAATCAACCTGCTCCTCTTCGGCCAATTCTTTTGCCTCTCTCACCAACTGCCCACCGTATCCAAAACTTTCAATCATCATTCTATCTCCCATGGTTTTTGCGCGGTTGATTCCGCTAAGTAGTGCCACATCGCTTGGCCTGGGATGCTGAATGTCAGCACCTTATGACCTAGGTTTCCTTGCACATAGCTGACAGCACTTCGACATGCCTTCTGTCCATTAGCCTTGTTGTGTCTACGCAACTGAGCCTTAGCGACAAGCTCTAGATCAGCACGTTTATAGTAGGTATCTATTTTCATTCCTTTCAGCACGATGCCTGCTATCTCCACCTCATCCTCAGGAGATACAACTTTCGTTTGCCTCTTGCCGAGGTCACTGATCGTCCAGACACCTAGATCAAAGTCAAAGAAGGCGAGGTGCTCATCAGGATCTTTTGCGTTACGCGCCTCATAGTAGAAGGATACATTGGGTTTCTCCCCGGCCAGCTTGATGCCGCTGTCGAACCATCCTGCGAATACGGACCCACCACGGGCTGACATGAAAGTCTTATCATCTGCCCTCTCCTTACCTGTGTGGTGTGCCAGCATTACCGCGCAGTTGTTCATCTCTGCAAGCTTATCCACCCGATCAAGCAGCTTACGGATCTCTGTGTTACTGTTCTCTTCGCCATCAAAGAAGTTAATGATGGGATCAATCATGATGAGGTCAGGCTTGTGAAACTGTATCTCTTCGTGGAACGCTTGGATGTCTTGGTCGGTCATCAGGTTCTTTCTTAACCGGCCCGACACGATGAGGTTGTCGTACCCCATGCGTACCATGTCTTCATCATCCCCGAACCTCCTGAAGTATGTCTCGATCCGATCCTTCAGGAATTCTTTGATGATCTCTGCCTGGAACCAGATCACCTTGAGAGGTTTAACGAATGGCACACCCATAAAATCTGTGCCTGTCGTTGCTCCCGCCGCGAACGCCCCTAGGAAATTAGACTTACCGATCTTTGGTTTACCCAACAAGAGAATCCTGCTGTTCTTAAATACAAAAGCGTCACCCCAGTACTGTTCGACGCTATCTGTTTGAGTTTCTTCCTGCCATTCCTTATGACTGAAGGGTACTAGACCAAGAGGTCCACGTTCGCTGGGCTCTTCGGCAACCAGCACTGGGTCTTCCTGATCCTGTATCTCCCTGAGATCCTCACTTATCTGGGTCTGCCACTCGCTGGTCTTCCATTCGTTGACACCAGCATGAAGGTCGTCAGGGTTTCGTTTGATGTGTCCTTGGCTAATCGACATCACCGTGGTAGCTGTCTCGACGATGTTCATTGGGGGTTCACAGGTCTGAGCCCAATCCTGAGCCTTGATCTGTATCTCCCGCATGCCCCAGCCTTCCTTGATCCACTTGCCTACGAGCCGGGCAAGCTTATCGTTGCGGCCACCTTCCTTTACAGCATCATCGTTGAGCTTGTCACGCAGGGTTGGCTCGATCTCGCCATCGCTGTTGAACAGAGAGATAGATGTGATATCTTCTTCAGTCAGCCAAGGCAGTTCATCCATCGATGTCAGGCCAACCGATTGATTACAGTGCATGCTGTACCCGGCAGATGGTGCGATCATCACATAGCCGCCCACGCCACGGGTATCGATCTTGTTGGCCCCGGCTCCGGTCCTCACTGTGTGCTGCCCTACACCATAAAAGTAGTGAGCGCCACCCCTAGGAGTACGTTGCACTAAAGGGCTTTGTGTGATACCGCCCTCTGATATCCACTCGACTGCCTCATCTGAGTCAGCATCGATGACCACAAAGGTGATGCCAGTGATTGCTGCCCAGTTCGCGTTAGGATATTCCTGATGCCATCGCTGGATCTCCTCATCGCTTGGCTGTATCTTCTGATACGCTGCCCAGCTAACCCTTGGGGTCTTAGCCCACTTAGATTTAAGCGCAAGCTCATCATCAAACGGATGGCGCTTACGAAAGTAGGCTGGAACAATCTCAGATGGAGCACCACAGGGGATGATATGTAAGCCATTCTCCCAGCAATCGTGCAACCAATCAGACTTCTGCTCACCCGTTAAATCTTTCCCGTCAAACTCCGCCTGGAAAAGACGCATATCATGCGGTCCGGTAGACCCTTCTACTGTCTTCACTTTCTTTTATCCCTTTTACCTTGAACCCTAGGCTGTTAGCTGCTGCTCTGATAGCGTTCATCTGCTTCATTCCGTTATCGTCTGTCTCATCGATGAGAAAGCTATCTTCAATCTCCATGGCTTGAAGTATTTTCTGCCACCTACCTGGCCGCGACCTAAAGCTTTTAACCCTTGGTACATTCTTCTCTATAACAAAATCATCTACGGTCTTCACGTTGTTACTCATCTTCTTCTCCATCGCAATCGACGCACACACCATCAATGTAATGGCACTCATCGCATGCATCTACCTCATCGTTCATCATGTCCCACTCAACCTCTATTGCTTCTCGTAATCCTTTCATCCATACCATCCTTCAAAAAGTACATCAAGACTATATAAAAGATAGATGCTTTATGCAAACGAAAGAACAAAAAATAAACATACAATATTAGTTGCAATGTTTTTTCTATGAGAGTAGATTGATTTTTGTGGAGAGGAGAAACGAAATGAACTATGCAAAACGTGTAGAAGCTTTGGACCTTGCGAAGAAGCAGAAAAAATTAATTGAAAGTAAGATCAAGAAATTATCTAGCCAAGTATTAGAGTGTCAAGAAGCGCAGGCATCAGTCCTGCCACTGTCCAACCAGGGTGGTGAGCGCACCGTCAAGGGTGTGACATTTGAAGTCAAGCGAACCTACGAATGGAATCAAATACAAATTGATGCGGCACTATCGCTGCTGAAGGTTGAAGGTTTTCCATTCCTTTCGCAACTCTTTAAGGTTGACATGAAACAGTACAAGGATTGGGCATTACTTAACCCTAAGGATGCTCAAATCTTTTCATCCGCCTTAGCTACCAAGCTGGGCGATCCAACCGTCAAGAAAATCGATCTTGATAAATTCAATCTTAAAGAGGAATAGTAATGTCTATAGAAGATGTTGTGAGAAATACCTCTGCCCATGCCGAACCTGATGGAGCATACCCGCCTGTTCGGATCAATATCCAAGGGGTAGATGGCATAGGCAAGAGTACGTTTGGTGCTAACGCAGACGATGCAATCTTTATTCAAGCAGAAGATGGCTTGAAATTTATTGATACTCAAGCGTTTCCATTGTGTGTTCAGTGGGATGATATCGTCGCCTGTCTAAAAATGCTTGCTAACGATAATCACGCTTTTCGTACAGTTGTAATCGACACCACAGATGCGGCAAGCATTCTAGCCGAAGCGCATGTGTGTGAGAAGATGAAGTGGGAAAGCATTGAGACTCCGGGGTACGGCAAAGGTTTCACCGCCGTGGCAGAAGAGTTCGTTAGGTTGCTTGGCTACCTTGATCACTTGGTAAACATGAAGAAGATGAACGTCATCTTGCTGAGTCACGTTGCCGTCAAGCCGTTCAATGATCCAACGAACGAGGGCTATGATCGCTGGGAGATGCGTTGCCACAAGAAGGTTAACCATCTCATCAAAGATTGGGTGGACTTTAATCTGTTCGCCAACTATGACGTTAACGTAGATAAGGATGGTTCAAAGAACCGTGCGACTTCTTACGGTAACCGATCATTGCACACTAAATTTTCAGCGGGGTTTGACGCGAAGTCTCGATTAGACATTCCGCCCAAGCTTGCGTTTGAATGGGATGCATTCATCAATGCATATAAGACGGCGCTGAATCCAGCGCAACCAACTGTAGCAAAGGGAGTTAAGTAACATGGGTATATTAGATAGTGGTATTAGTTTAGACGGCGTTGATGAGTCTGCGACAGGTGATTACTCACCCGTACCGGACGGTCAGTACGCCATCGAGGCTGTTAAGTTTGAGTCAAGAACATACGGCAGCGGAAACGAAGGGGTTGATGTTCAGTTCTCGATCATCGGTCCAACTCATCAGAACAGAAGGGTCTTTGAAACCTTTGTGCTGACAGGCAAGAACCCTACGGTTGCTTTGGGTAGGATTAAAGCCTTCATGAGAAGCGCGGGTATTGATGTGGACACTGTGCCTCTCAACAACCAGACGTTGAGTCAGGCTATGAACCGAACGATTCAAGCGAACATTTTTACCAAGCCTGGGACAAATGGCTATCCTGATAAGAACGCAGTTAAGTCTTTCTTGTCGGGTAATGCTCAGGCTCAAGCACCACAAGCTCAGGCTCCCGCGCCTCAGGCTCAGGCTCCACAAGCCCAAGCTCCACAGGCTCAGGCACCACAAGGTAATCAGCCAGTTAACTGGTAAGACTACTGCTGTTGGGTAACCCTACAGGGTGAGGTGGCATCCTGAACCAACGCCAAAGAGAATCTCAACAGCACTTAGTACTTCTCTTTGGTGATCCACCGCTTATTAAAAAAGGAAATGATTATGAGTATTGTTTATGACGATAGCAGTCACTGCTACTACGCAACATGTCGGATCAATGGGCGTGTCTTCATGGGATTCTCTCCCAGCAGAAAAGAATCTATAGAGTTCTGCTTGGAGTTAGTTAGCGATAAGGGTGAGAGAGGCTAACCATGGAACTTAGAAACTATCAGAAAAAAGCTTTAGCAAAAGCTCACTGTTGGTTTAAAGAAGAAACAACTTACCCCCTGATCGTACTACCTACTGGGGCAGGTAAGACAGTTGTCTTTACAACATTGATCAAAGAGCTATACCTTGCTGACCCAAGCAAACGATTCCTTATCTTGGCTCACCGCCAGGAACTTATCAGTCAAGCGGTTGATAAGCTGATCACTGTGTGGCCTGATGCCCCGGTTGGGATTCTTGCGGCCAGCTTGAAACAGTTTAATCATACAGCGCCCATCGTTGTTGCTAGTAGAGATACGCTGGCTTCAAAGAAACGCTTAGAGAAATCATACCCATTCGACTACATCATCATTGATGAGGCCCACCATGTTGGTCCCCAGATGAGCAGCCGATACCGAAAGATCATCGATCACTTTGAAGAGATAGGTTGCCCCAAGATCATGGGTGTAACTGCTACGCCCTATCGTATGGGGCAGGGATACATCTATGGTATGGATGATCACTTCTTTGGGGGCGTAGCTTACAAGGCTACCATCCCACAGTTAATCAAGCAGGGTTATCTATCTAGGCTGTCATCGTTCAAGGTAAACAACGATGCCGTCATCGATGCCTCAAAGGCTAGGGTCAAGTTCAAGGGAGGTGACTATCGTGAGTCGGACCTTGAGGCGCTGGCCATGGTAGATGAAACCATCTATGCAATCATTAACGATTGGTTAGAGAAGGCTTACCTCAAGGGCAGGAAGAGCACGGTGTTCTTCTGTGTCAGCGTACTTCACGCGAATAAGATGGCGCTGTTCCTGAAGAACCAAGGGATTAGCGCAGCCTGTGTGACGGCTGAGACTCCTATGGATGAGCGCAAATACATTCTAGATGGGTTTGAGGAAGGCAGGGTCAGTGCGCTATGTAACGTAGCTGTGTTGACTGAGGGATGGGACGCGCCTCGTACCGACTGCATCGCATTGCTTAGACCTACCAAGTCGCTTGGCTTGTACGTTCAGATATGTGGCAGGGGTATGCGACCTTGGCCAGACAAGGATGATTGTCTTCTCTTGGACTACGGTGGAAACATGGGCCGTCATGGCTGCATCGATGTCGCTAGACCTGAGCGTAACAAGAAAGATGATGAGGCTACTGATGAAGAAAAGATCTGGATATGTGATGAGTGTCTGTCGGTCAATGACATAGATGATAAGAAATGCAGGGAGTGCGAAGCACTCAAGCCACTGCCCCCGGTATCGGAAGAGCTTGAGACTATTAAGGATGAGGTCGGAGCATCTGAAACAACCATCGCTGCAGAAGGTAATGTGCTGTCGGATGAGTTGGGTGAAGCTGACATCATTGAAGTGCAAGAGGCAGTGGAGTTTGTTCGCGCTGAAAGGGCTGTATCAAAGAACGGTAATGACTACCTGAAGATCATGTTTAAGACTGAGGAAAACTACTGGCCTAGATCTACCGCACTCATGATGACCATGAAGGGTAAGCCTAGGGAGGTAGCTGAAAAGAAATGGAGGATTATGTCGAGAGGTTTTGATCTTCCGTACAGCATTGAGTCAGCAGTCCAGATGGTAGACAACGGAGCACTGCTTGAAATAAAGAAAGTTAACCTAAGAAAAGAGGGGAGGTACTGGAATGTCATCGGAGTTACTTTTTGAAGAGATGGATAAGCGAATAGCTGAAGACAACGATAGGTTCAGGGGTCACATGGGGATGAGTGTGATCGGTGGTGATGATGAGCGAAAGATATGGATGGACTTCCGCTGGTGTTTACCATCTTCATTTGAGGGCAGGATGCTCAGGTTGTTTGACCTGGGCAATCACATCGAGGATCAACTGGTTCACTTCATCAAGAAGACTGATGTGTTCGATGTCTCTGCAGTCGATGGTAACGGTGATCAGTACCGCGCATCCTACCTAGGAGGCCACTTCGGCGGGAGTTGTGATGGCTTTGTTAAGCGAGTGATTGATGAAGACCCAGAACAGGTGCTTGTCTTTGAGGCTAAGTCAGCCAACAACACTAGGTTTAATGCGCTTGTTAAGCTGGGAGATTATCAGGCATGGTCTAAGACATATCAGTGGCAGATACATTGCTACATGGGGTGCTTTGATCTGAAGAAGACCATGGTTGTTGTCATGAATAAGAACAACAGCCAGATCTATTCAGAGATCATCGACTTCAATCCAGAGATATGGGAGCAGGCTCAAGAGAAAGCTAAGAAGATCATCTCTTCTGACAAGCCCGGCGCTGGGTTGAACGAGACTGATTGGCGGTTAAAGAATGAGACTGAACAGTACAGGGGTACTTACCTGGGCCATCGCTTACCGCCGTCAGTTAACTGCAGGAACTGTCACTCCTGTAAGCCTGATATGGAAAGCGATAAGTCAGCATGGCACTGCAGTAGATTCAGCAAAGACCTGACCCTCGATGAGCAGAAGCAGGGATGTCGGGATCATCGATGGAATCCCAACCTTGTTAGGGCAGATCTCATCGAGGAGGAATGTACTGATGATGTTATGGCGTACCGTGCTGGTATCTTTACGTTCTACAATGTCACGGCAGATAAGCTGGGTGATAAGCATTTCAGCAGCCCTGAGATGCGTGAGCTATCCAAGATAGACTATATGTTTACCGGGATATCTGACATGGAGAAACTAAGAAACTTCTTTGACGGGGAGTTCGATAACCTAGAGAAGGTACAAGTTATGGACGAGGATAATACTCCGTTCTAGGTAACTCTCTTGGATCAACAATGATCTGGATAACGAGCCCTGGATACAGGGCTTCGACTAACTTCTTCTTCAACGAGAACACTGCCGTTATAATCCCCTTGGTGTCCTCTACAATGACATCTTCCCCGCACTTATACCTGAAGTCAGATATATATTTGCAGATCCTCTTGCCCTCTACAACGCACTCGTATGGTATCTGTACCTCAAGGTCATAGATGTAGCCTTGATCTTCCATACCTTTCAGGATTTTGTACCTAGCACCCTCAAGCTTAGAGTCGAAGACGATGCCATCGTACTCAACCTTCTTTGCAAAGTACTTACTCTTACGCTTACGTTGAGGGATCAATTAGATTCCTAATAGTTTATTTAATTCTGCCTGACGTAATGCGTTTGCACCAGCACTTGTATTTGTTATTGGCCCTGGAGATGGTGGTATTTCTAGCTGTGGTTCAGTCTGTTGTGCTTGTTGAGCCTGAACAGCCATTGCTTTCTCCCTAAGATTTTCTAACTCACGGGCTTTAGCTTCTTTGTTTTCTTTTTCCTGTTGCGGCATAAAGGATTTTCCGTATCCTTCTCCGTATAATCTTCTCATTTCTCCAAAGTCAAAAGGGTTAGACATCTTATTGTCTTGGGCCTGTATAGCAAGCTTTATTGTTTCTGAAGAAGGATAGAATGGTTTGAACTTTCCAGCCATAAGAAGAGGTATGTTAGAAGTCTTTGCTTTCTTTAAAGACTTTATTATCTCGCTATCTTTAAGCCCTAAAGTTCTAGCATATTGAGTATCAAATATACCATATAAAACTAATAAGGGGGATTTAGTTGCATTCATTCCA
>ENA-ORXF01002217-ORXF01002217.1-marine-metagenome-genome-assembly--contig:-NODE-2217-length-11789-cov-7.266137_pt1 | contig 11789 bp, 17 predicted proteins | sample MGYA00237864_ERZ511476 | MGnify/ENA primary metagenome ERZ511476 (study PRJEB26306, sample SAMN06343908) | marine metagenome | isolation source: coastal waters | place: Atlantic Ocean: West Antarctic... | reverse complement strand
ATTCCAAAGTTTTTTCATTATTTTTTATCTACAATTTTAGATACTGCTTTATTAGTATCAGAAAGTTTAACTTTAGTTCTAACATCTAGTTTACCTTTTGTATCTAAAGATTTCATAATTTTATCTTTTGTTTTAACTACGCTATCTTGAACATCTCTTTTCTTTTTTAAATTTTTTCCAGGTTTAACAGAATTAATAACAGGTGAAGATTTTGATTTTCTACCAAGTAAACCAAATCCTCTTTTAGCTATTCCAAATATTGCTCTAGCAACCATTATTTTTTAAATCCTTTTAGTGTTTTAGCAAATCTAGCACGTTGACCCATTTTGCCTGGTGCCTTAGCTGCTTTGTTTAACATTTTAGCAGGAATCTTTTTACCTTTTTTAATACCTAAAGATTTTCTTAAAGATCCTGGTTTTTTAATTGCTTTTTTAATATCTAAAGCCATTAACAAATATAAGTTTTTTTATTTCTTCCAGGCATAACTTTACCTTGGCCTCTGCCAGAAACTGTAACCATTCCGCCTTTAGCAAATTTTTTTATTTTAATATTTTGACCGTCTGTATCTTTTGGATAAATTTTAAAAGTTTTAATAGTTGTATTTTGTTTAGCTGGTCCTTCTGCTACTCCGGTTCTTACAACCATAGATGGTTTTTCTTTTTTTTTAGAACTTCGAGCTCCTCTACCCATTTTTCTTTGTGGACTTGGTTTTCCAGCGTCTGGTCCAGCTTTTTTTCTTTTTTTAACTTTACCACCATCAGCTTTAAGTTCTCTAACAATTCTAGATTTTTCGTCTGAAAGATTTCTTTTACCCTTTGAAGTATCAGCTTTTTCAGCATCAACTCTACCAAGCTCTTCTAGTTTATTCATTCTAGATGAGTTCATTACTTACTAGCTCCTCTAGATTCATCTCTTCTAGATTTGTAACTTTGTGATTTAGTAGATTCTTTTCCTTTTCTTGATCCTAAAGATTCATCTAGTCTATCGTTAGCACCTTGTTTCTTAACAGATCCACCTTTAGCTTTTTTAGCTGCGTATGGAAATCTGACATTTGATCTTACTCCGTTTTGTCTCATAATAGTTTCTCCTTAATTATTTTCCTTTTATCAGATGTGTTGCCTTAAGTCCATAGACGCTTGCAATTACCCCAACAAAAATTGTTTGGTACCATAGTGGTAAATTTCCAAAGTGTTCAAAGAATAACTCCATTTTTTCCATATGTACAGGATTATCCGACCAAACAGACCATCCCAGCATTACGATCGGGACTGACAGTAAAAGCAAAATAAATTCGTCTTTCCAGTCTGATTGTCTAGATTCTAAGAGTTTGCCTTGGTAAGCTTCTTTACCTTCAGCCATACGAGATGCATGCATTAATTGTGCATCAGACATAGCCATTTTAGTTCTCTGTTTATTAGCGTAAATTTTACTTCCAGCAGAAACGGCTAATTTAATTGCCGACAACCACATGTTAGTACCACTTAGCTTTTACAGGTTTTTTGTCAGCTCTCATCGCTTTAGTTCCTCTAACTGTAACAGTTTGAGTTTCTTGCGGGTTAGTAGCTTCAATAGTAACGCCACCTGTTTGGTAACCGTCTTTGCCAACACCTAATTCTTTTGTAATTTTAGGTTCTTTGACATACATTGCGCCTTTTTGCCAATCTTTATCCATAATATTCTCCTTGAGTGTTATTATACTTAATTTTTATTAAAGTTTCTACCAAAATCGTTTCTTTTGCTTTGATCAGCCATTTGTTGTCTCTCTAAAGCAGCATCTGCTGACATAACTTGTTTGGTAAGCGAAGTATCTGCTCTTAATTCAGCTAATTCTTCGTTTTGGTCTTGTTTATCTTCGAACTGTGCTTGGTTTTGCGTAGCTCTCATAGTATCTAAGCTAATTCTACCTTCATCGTAAGCTTTTTTAGCTTCGTTTTGTCTAGCTTTAATATCTAGTTCTCTAGATTTTAATTTAAGTAGTGGATCACCACCTAACTCACTAATAATTTTTTCTTCTTCCTTCATATAATCTCTAACCATTTCAGAAATCAACACGGCTTTTCTAGAATTAACTTTATTAGTTAACTGAGTTACTTGTTGAACTAATTGTTGGTTCTGTGGTTGTTGTTGTAACATCTGTTGCATCTGTTGTGCTTGTTGTAATTCTTCTTGGAACTCTAATTGTATTTGTTCTTGAGCCATTAAACTAATTCTTTCCAATATATTTTTTTGTAACGCACCCATAATAGTTGGTGAGTTCTGTACCATATTAGATTGCATAAAATTTAAATGTGAATCGATGTGAGCTTTGTGATCTTGACCAGGGAAAGCTTGAAAAGGTTTCATACCCATTGCTGCAATTTCTTCAAGTGCAGGGTCAATAGGTTGAGGTTGTTGCGGTGGAGGTAATATCGCGTTGATATTTTTTACCCCAACCGCTTCATACATAGATCTGTACGCTTGGTACAAATCATGTATCTGAGGATTCGATTGTGCTAATTGTAGCTCCATTTGAGCCATAGAAATTCTTTGTGTTTGAGAAAAAATGTTAGGATCAGCAACCGGAAGTATATCTACCTTCTCATCAAAGTCTGCAACCTTAACATTTCTAGTAGCACCAGGAACATCGTAAGGATATTCTTGTGGTAAGTAAGTTTTAAATACTTCTGCTAATAATCTAAATTCATGTTTAAGACCAACGTATAGTCTTTTGTGGATTGCGGACATAACTCTAGAACCACGTTCTAAAAGTGCAACTGTAGTACCGACCGCGGCTTGTTGATTCATATCTCCAACTTGTGAGTCTGCAATACTTGCAAATCTTTGACCTGCATTAACTACAACTCCCATTAATTGTAAAAGAGTTTGATCAGGACCTTTAAAAGGTAATTGCATAAACTGATCTTTAATATTTCCGCCAGGTGCATCTACATCTCTAAATTCACCAGGTTGTAATGGCTGTGCATCATCTCTAATTCTTATACCTCTAGTTTTAAAACCAGCTGGTAAGTTAGCTAAAGTTCCTGCATCTAATAATTGTCTTAGTGCACTTGTTGCAGTTCTAGTTAAACCACCAATCATGTGAATTAAACCAAAACCATAAAAACCTGTACCAGGTAAAAATTTATATTGTACAAAGTATTTTATTTTTTTTCTTAAAGGATCATCTTCTGTAAAATTTCTTCTAATAGATAAAATTTCATTAGTAGATTCTAGTATTGTTATAATGTATGGAAGTTTAATTCCTGTTGGTTCACCATCTTGACCCATATCTTCAAAACCTTCTAGATCTAAATCTGTATGCATTTCTAAAAGTGTGTATTGATCTTCGGAATTTCCATCTTTAGAAATTCCTTCTAATCTTAACTCTGCATCTTTAACTTGGTTTTCAACAACAGGAGGTTGACCTATTTCTATGTCTTTGTAAAAACCAGAAACTTGTTGTTTTCTAATTTCATTTTCTGACATTCTTAAAACATGAACTATTGCTTCTGCATCTTCTAGTGAGTTAGCAGAATAAGGTACAACTAAGTCATCTGCTTGTACAAATTTAGAAACAGCTCTACCTAAAAGATCATCATAATAAATTTTCTTAAAGGTAGAACCAGACAGGGGTAAATAAAAAAGCATTTGATCAAATTCAGGTTCATACTCTGGCATTTGATCCATGATTTGATAATTCATAAAATCTTTTACTCTGTGTGCTTGGTCTTGTTTTTCGTTAGTCACATCTCCTAAAATTTGTGCACGTACTGGACCATCAGCTGGTAATAATTCTTTGTAAGCTTGCGCTTGAAATTGTGTAACCGCTTCAGCAAGAACAGGATGGTTTACACCACTGGCTCCTCTAAAAGGTTGTGTACGTCTTTCGTATTTAAAACCTAAAAGTTCTAAACCTTCTCTGTAAGTGTCTTCCCAGTCACCTCTAGATTGTTTGTAGTCTGTATATTTGTCAAAAAGATTAGAACCTAGTTCGTCTAGGTATTGCTCATCCATAACTTCTGCTAAGTTTGAAAAATGATCTTCTGTTTCTAATCCTTCCATGGCATTAGGATCAAAATTTATTTCTGCTCCACCTTCTTCGTCCATAGTTACATTTGCTTCACCTTCTTGTGTAGGAACTGTATCTTCTTGAACGTCAACTTCTTGTTCTACAAAAGCTTCGTCAGTAATAGTTTCGTTGGGTAATGCGTCTTCTATTTTAGCCATATCTCTTTCCTGTTAGTTATAACACACCTTCATATGTTGGATTGGAGAGTATACGCAATAATCCTTGATTTGGCAATGTCTTATTTCTTTGAGCGGCTTTGGCTTTTCTTCTTTCCTCTATTTCTCTGTTAGCTCTTTCATTTACCATTTCTGTATTTACAGATTGTAATCCTTGTCTATAAGGTTGAGAAAAATCTGTATCTAACAAAGTTTCATCTTGTGCAATTTTTTCCTCCGTAACAGCTTGTCTTTCAACAGGATCCATTGTCATAAGTCTTTGGCCTTCTCCTACAACACCTTCTAACATAAGAAGACTTGATAAAATTTCTGGTGCTGTTTTACCTTCATCATACATTTGTTTCATAAAATATGCTTCTAGTGGTAATGCTGCAACACCCAAAATTTTTGCTGCAGATTTAGCTGCTGCTTTAGCTGCACCTTTAGCCATACCTGGTGCTTCCGCTATATTAGCTGGAAAAGAATAAAGTGAGTTTCCTGATTTTGCTAAATCTTTTATCTTAGCTAAGTCTGCTTTAGATGCATTTTTAAAAACAACATTTGCTCCTGTTTTGCCTCCTGATAAAGTAATTTTAGGATCTCTAATTACATCTTTATATTTAAATCCTGTTTTAGACATAGGGCTTTCTGTAAAAGAAAGTCTACTTTTAATATTTCTATACTCTGGATATTTAAGTCTTAGTGCTCTGTCTTCTGCAGCAAGTTTAGCTAATGCTTTTCTTTTTGCTTCAACAGACATACTTCTATTTAATTCAATAGCTCTTTGTCTGTATTGAATATTATCTATTTTTTTTTCAAAAGGATGATAGCTTAATTTATTCACATCTTTTAAAAGCATAGCTTTGTTGCCTGTAGTAACTTTACTTTTTCTATTTCCTAAATGAGAAGATTCTTTTCCAGAACCTAAAGATGCTCCTGATTTCTTTTCTGCTGCTTCACTACTATATCTTTTTATTTTAACTTTTTTTCTATTTTTAGTAGCATTTTTATTTTCAGGTTTACTTACTCTTTCTGTTCTTTGAGCTGTTATTTTTTCTGCTGCTCTTTTTGAAAGTACTTTTGCATCAACTAAATCTTTTTTAGTAAAAGTTTTATATTTTTTATAGTCTGCTATTTTTTGAAATTTTTCTATAGTCTTTGGATCTTTTAAATTTATACCTTGTTCGTTTCTTAATTTAAATTCTGGTTCACTCCAATTATAAGTTTGTTTTGCTTTTTGCAAATATCTTTGCATTCTACTTTTTCCTGTACTACCTTCAAATAAAACTTTGTTAGCACCTGTAGATAATCTTTTGGCAATTTCACCTGCACCATATCCTAAATCATATAATCTTTTTATTTGAGATCTTAATCCTCTTTTGTTAACTTCATTAAAAACTGAATCTAGTTTTTGTAGTTCTGGTTTAGCTAAACCACCTTTAGCGTAACCTTGTCTCATAGCCTCTTTGACTGCTTCACCAAAATCATAGCCATCATCCATAAGCTCTTTTACTTTTGCACTTAATGCTGCATCGCCGGAACCGTTAGTCGATCCGCCGTCCGCGAATCTTTTTTTAAATAATATGTTACCGCCGTCTTTGTTAACATCGACCTCGAACATCGTATCGTCGCCATAGTAGCCGCCGCCGATGTTTAGCTTACCATCTTTATAACGATAGCCGCCAGATATTTTACCTTCTTTTTTTGCTTTACCTAAATTGTTTATAATGTCTGTGAATAGCTTTTCTGCCATTACCGTCTCCGTAGACTAACAATGCCGCCGTTGAAATATTGTTGATATCTTGGGGTTCCACTTCTTCCACCGTAACCCATAAGACCACCATCTCTAGATGAACCTGAAAAACCTGTTGGGTTTGAATTATACTCCTGTTTAGAACTAGCTCCATCAAATTGTCCACCGGTTGATCGGTCTATTTGATCTCTTTTTGCTTGAGACTGCGCTGCGTATGCATTGTTAAGTGCTTGCTGTTCTCTGTCTCTTGCTTTATTTTCTGCATCTATTTTTCTTTTTTCTGCAGCTGCATAATATTCCATTCTTTCTTTAAGCTCTTTAACTCTAGCATCTTTTAGTTTTTGGCTCATATAATTGTATTTTGTATCTTTATATTTTTCTACAGCTGCTGCATATGCTTCTGCAGTTTTGTCTGCAGTTTTATCTACATAGTCTGCATAGTTTCCACGCAGAGAAACTTTATTAATTCCATATTTATCTTTGTTACCTATCCCACCCGCAGAAGTATATGTATCTCCAGACTTGTTAAAAGCTACGTCTAGTTCTGATAAATCTTTTCGACCCATCATTCCGGCAACATTTGCCAGTGCTGAAACAGGATTTGTAAAAGACATTGCTGTACCTATGGCAGATCCCATAGGACTTTCTTTAAAGTCTCTATATGCTGATGTAATTCCAGATGTAAAATTTCCAATTTTATCTCTTGCTCTTGTAAGCATTCCTGGTTCTTCATAATATTTATCTCCACCTATGGGTGCTGCCATTCCTGACATATCTTCTTTACCAGTAACTGTCCTATTAGAAAAAGGATTAATATTAAAATTAGCCGTACGGGGACTTGCTACACGGTTTAAAGTAAGATCACCTATTCCACCTCCGCCGCCGCCGCCTTGATATTGATTTATGTTTTGATTTATAATTCCTTGACTAGATTGAATAGGAGTTGTGGTAGTATTTCCTGTAGTAGGTGGTGTATATGTACTTTCACCGAACAAATCTAAATATTGTTGTAAGCTGTATTGACCCTGTAAAGTTGGGTTCTGGTTATATACATTTGTTAAATTTTGTGGGCTCATTAATAATACTCTCTTATTGGGCTAGGAATGCTATCTTCTTTTTCATCATCCGGAAGAGTTATAAATCCTCCTTGTCTAAATCGCATTACCGCCTGTGTTGTACTGTCCACCAAATCATCATGATCTCCATAAGGAAATGACGCACACTCTTCAACTACCTCTTCTGCGAATTTCATATCCGGCGCCCAAATTTGGCCACTCTCGAAGATTGGCGCACAGGCGTTTACTCTAGCATGTTTATCGTTACCTCTGCTAGGAGTGAAATTTATAACAGGTATCCCCATTTTTCGCAACTCATAAGTTAGTGGTAATCCAGATGCTTTAGACTCGATAATGACTGTTTCAGGATTCCAATATTTATATTGTTCCATTGCTTTCTTACGTAACTCTGGAAACTCTAATCTTTCTTTAACAGCATCTAGTAATATTAAATTAGGTGGGCTGTCTTGATCTGGTCTAAATACACCCCAAGTAGTAATAGCGGAATAATCGGCTGATTCCTTTTTAAGGAATGCAGTATCATAAGATTGTATAACATGTTCTAACGGTGGCATTGTATCTTTCTCCCAAACCTTCCACCATTCTCTTTTAATTAATGATCCTTCTTCAGCTGTAGGATTTTGCATCCACTGCGCATTCCACTTACCAATACTAATACTAGCTTTGACACCTTCTAGTTCATCTTTATTCCAATACTCTGGCCATACAGGTTTACCGCTTGGTAATATTGCTGGAAATTCTATAAGCTCCCACTTATCTGATTTTAATTCATTTTGATTTTTTAATAACATACCTGTCAAATCTTTCATATTCCATCTAGTCATAACAACAACAATAGTTCCACCAGGTTGAAGACGTTGACGAGGACCAGATGTATACCATTCATAAGCACGTTCCATCGAAGACATATTTAATGCGTCTTGCTCAGAATGTGGGTCATCAATTATAAGTAGATCCGCGCCCCGTCCAGTAATGGCTGAACCTACACCGGCCGCGTAATACTCACCGCCTTGCGAGGTTTCCCATTTACCAGCAGCTTGTGAATCTTCGCGAAGCGTGGTCTTGAACATTTGTTGATACTCTGGAGAATCAATTAGTGTTTTAGCTTTTCTACCAAATCTAATTGCAAGCTCCGTTGTGTGAGTAGATTGAATAATTTTTAAATCAGGTCGACGACCCACCATCCAGGCAGGAAGTAAGAAAGATGCAAACTCAGACTTAGTATGTCTAGGTGGCATATTTATAATTAATCTTTTAATTTTTTTATTTGCTATGTCGTTAAATTTTTCTGCAATTTTTTTGTGATGTGCACCTTCAATAAACTCAGGCCAAACGTGTTTTACAAAAGTTAAAAAATCATCTTGTACTTTTATTTGTTTTTCTTTTTCAGATAGCTTGATGGCCATCTTCATATATTCTTTTTGTACGTCTGGTGGTAATTTATCTATAATTTCTTGCTTCACTTTTTTTCTTCTATTTCATAGAAGAAGTTATCGGTGTCTTGTGTTTTCCATTTACCACTGTCTTCTACATTCCATTCGTTAGTTTGTACTTTCCAATCAGGAATATTATTTTTGACAGTAAAAGAAGGTAAGTCCCAAATACATCTATTGTTTGGTTGTGCTGCAAAGTTACCATCATCAAGTCCTATAATGTGTGCACATTTATGTTCTTGTGGTATTTCTGAATGATCTGTATCTAACATGTTAACATCAGGATGTCCCCAGTCTACAGTAAATAGATAACGACCATGATGTTTCTTTTTATCTTTACCAAAGTAATATCCTGAAGCTGCGCTTAGAATAGACCAGTGAGTGATAGTAGGATAATAGCTAAAACAATTCCAAAGCTCCAATTCATCAAGTCTTCTTGTGGGAACACTCTTGGGTTCAAATCCCGTTTGAATAAACGCGCTAATTGGTAAGCGATAAAATATTGCACCGTTACCCATAATAGCGTGAAATAATATAGCACGGCCCCCCAAACTAGTAATACCAAAGATAATACAGTCTTCAACTTCTCCATGATGTTTTTTACAATCATATAAATATTCCCTTCTTATTTGTGCATAAATTGTAGGTATGTTTGCATTTAGATAAGCCATAATTTTTTTGCAAAATTTTTTTAGATTTTGTTTCTCTCCTTAAAACGTTTTTATAGCGTATCTATCTCTAAATCAAGCAATACATACAAATCTATTGGGACCCCTACGTTAAAAAAGGGGTGCGGGGGTTAATTGTTTTTTTGCATGTGTGTAATTGCCTGGGACCCCTCGCGATCCCTGGCGCACAACCTGTAGTTGCGCAGTTTAGAATCGTTCTAAGCTGCGCATTATTAACAGAAAGTTAATCTAGTAATGTGTAGTACTCATTAACAAAGTTCTTTTGAAACCATGTAATTCCTTTTTGCATTGTCTTATAATCCTCGGTTGCCTCAGCACCTATGATTGTATCATAGATAGCAACAGCGAATGCAGGTAGCTTAGCTGACTGCACGAACCCTGGCTCGTTGAATCTATTCATGATTGTTAGTTCATGAATAGGGTTAGCACCAAAGTTACATTGGTCAAATGGTTTTGGTATTGCGTAAGTCTTATTGTTATATGTTATGTTCATGTTATCCTTTCTGTTATATATTCCTATACTACTCTAGTTCGGTCCTGTTGTCAACCCTTTCAATTTGAGTATATGTGTTACCCCAAGTATTTTCATTGGTTACTTTCTGATAACCTTGGCTCTCTCGTCTGTGTCTGATAAACTCAATCGGTCTGCCCTGTTCTATATTAGTCATGTTAACTGATAACCAAGTAAGTTTGCAACCTTGACTACAGAAGTATTTATCTGAGTTCCAATAAGAATAATCCCTATCATCATCTAAGTTAGCATATGCATACTTACCTCGGACCACACCTCTAGATTTTAAAAACCTGTCCTGTGTAGTTCTAGTATGGCAGTCTGGTCCTTGGCAAAAATGTTTGTTAGGCATTATCTGGCAACCCCATCATCATCGACACAACACCAGCGAAACTTATCATTAAACCTAACATGTGATGTTCTGAACCCATTGCAGTTATTACACCTAGCATTGCAATTATAAACCCTACTAGTATCATCATTAATCTTGCTATTGTTTCTATTGTCATTTTGTTATCCTTTCTGTTATGTATGGGATTATACACTAATCCCATACTGTTGTCAAGTATTAATTTATACTTTCTTCATATTGTTTTCTAGCCAATATCTTAGCCTCTCTTGTGTTGGCAGTTTGTTTATTCTTCATACCCTTAATCATACTTGCTAGATTACTTGGATTGTAGATAGTCAAACCTGTTGAGTTAGTTCTTATTAACTCAGCCTCATCAAGTTCAATACCTAACTCGGTTGCAAGTTCAATACCCTCGCTTAGATATCTATATGCTTTCAATCCAATCTTTAATTGATTGCATTGTTTAACAATACTATCAATCCATGTTTGGTGTTTAGATACTAGATTACCTTTTGCAGTTCTCCACATTTCAAAATGCTCATACTCTTGTTTAGTACAAGCGATTGCTCTTGACCTACAATAAGAAGTTCCAATGACATCAAGATAGTATGGTGCATTAAAAGTTTTAGTCATTCCAATACCAACATCATCATTTGGACTAAATTGATTTGAATGTCCTAATGCTTTCATACACTCATCAACATATTTAGTTTTATGTGGATTATCTTTATTGTCATTCTGTTGTGCATAGATATCTGGGTTGCAATCCATAGCTTTTAAATCTTCTCTAAAATATGCAACTGCAAACTTTTTACCATCTTCACTACTGTACTCACTACCATTTAGATTACCAAACAAACCAAAATCAAAATGTGATTTAGTTTCTGTTATCTCTCCCTCATCATCTTTGTCCTCACTATGAGCAAAGTAAAAACATTTATCTTTTGCAACAACATCACAAGGACTTCCATATTTCTTTTTGAAAGTTCTAAGAGTTGCAACATCATCTGTTGGATATGCTCTCTCAACAACTTCTTTTGCAAATTGTTGTGCGATTACATACTCATCATTAACTGTTTCTCTTGCTTTAAGATATGCCTCTCTCTCTTGCGTGTCCTCATTCTCAAAGACATTTTTTATCTTATTAAAGAGTTTGTTTCTTAACTCTGTATTCATTCTTATCTTTGTCATTATGCTACCTCTCTGTCATATTTTATCATAGTATAAGAAACATCTTTGTCAGTTTCTATTAATTTATAACCTTGCAACATATCTGTTGCTTTGTCCATGTCGTTTGATTGATTACAAACATCATAGCTATTGCTTATGTTAGTGTAGTCTGTTTCTTTTATTATTAAGTATTGCATTATATTCCTTTCTGTTTGTTATGTATGGGATTATATACTATATATAAACCCTTGTCAACTAAAATCTTATCTTATAATTGCCACTACAAGTCCTATAATTGTTTGCGTCAATATCAAAATAAGTTATTAATTCGTTGCCTTGCTTACTTGTCCAATATTTACAAAGACTATCCCATTTAGCTTGTCTAGTAATATGCTTACTATGTTTCTTAGCATAATAAGTAATTGTAAAATGTTTGTTATCTTGCATGTGTTATCCTTTCTGTTGATATGGGATATTCTATCATATATAAATATATATGTCAATAGCAAAAAAAATTAATTTAACGCTTGACATAGTTCCCATATTATCTTATAACTATGTTTCAGCCTCATTTGAGGATTTATCGCTGAACCAAAACTATA
>ENA-ORXF01002215-ORXF01002215.1-marine-metagenome-genome-assembly--contig:-NODE-2215-length-11801-cov-6.671187_pt1 | contig 11801 bp, 13 predicted proteins | sample MGYA00237864_ERZ511476 | MGnify/ENA primary metagenome ERZ511476 (study PRJEB26306, sample SAMN06343908) | marine metagenome | isolation source: coastal waters | place: Atlantic Ocean: West Antarctic... | reverse complement strand
TAAAAGACGGACTATTAATAATACGTAAACGCATATCATGCACTCTTCGCATCATACCATCATCGCCCATCCATTCATCGATTCCGTATTTTTCTAATGTGGCAGGAGTACTTCCTCCACTTTGATCTAGTGCTGCAATAAATTTCATTGTATTCCCTTATGTTTTTGTTTCCACGTCGTATACCTCGCATACAAACTTAAGAATTTTTTCTAAACCCAGTTCTGGATATTTTTTTATTAAAACTTCCGTAGCGTCTTCTGGACTTTTTCCTTTTCTCATACTTGTTAGTATTTCTTCAAACACATCTTTGTTACTTACTGTAGTCATAGTCTCATTCCTTTAGGTATTGCTGAATCATCAAATGTAAAAGATTTTATAAACCATTCATTATTTACTTTGATTAAAACACCGTATATTTTATCAGTCAAATGTAGTTCTTCATTTGAGGGTATCTCAAAAGGATATGATATACTACGAAACCAAATTAAATTACCTCTAACTCTAACTATTATTCTTTTTGTAGCTTCACAATTTATAATTTTAGATAGGTCAAATATATTGGCTGTAGCGTCCATACCCCACTTGGGATTTTGAAAAACTAATTGTTGAAGATTTTTACAAGTACAGTCAAAATGAAGTCTATTATTCATTTGAAGTAGTCTTGCAAAGTAGTCTCCTCCTAAAGACTTATCATCTGCTGTTTCCTTATGGCTATTTTCTGATCTGGTAACATAGATCTTATTAATATCATAATTTAACTTATATGGCTTTTTGTGTAACCCAAAGAAAGGATACACTATATTATCAAACTTGGTAATCATTAATTACAGACAACTCATAATACTCCATAACCTCATTTGTTTGAGATTTGGCTATGGCATTGGCTTTTTCCCAGTCTGATTCTTCCAAGTTAAACTCAATTAGTTTGTCTATGCGAACATTCTCTACTTCTGGCCATCCCAAACTTTTAAGTGCATAAGTTACTGTTTGACCAGCATTATCGAGAATACCTCGTCTAATACATATTTGCAATCTATACCTAGTCATCCACTTATGTACACTTTATTTTTAGGGCGCCACCATTCTTTTTGATTATGAATTTTACCCAATAGTTCTTGTATGTGTTTAACTTCCACATCAATTTTTTCTTTACTACTATCTTTCTTAACTGTAAGCCTACGAGTAGTAAGTCGTTTAAGACGATAAATCATACTATGCTCTATCGTCTCTAGTTCTTGTAAATTAAGATCAAACTCAGTATTGTAACTCAATTAAGTCTCCCAAATATATAGATCTTTTTTTGCAGGTGCAAAGTCTAGATAAGTTTTAATCTTATCTATATCTATTTGTTTTCTTAAAACAGTATGTTCATTTGCAAAATGAAGCTCAACACTATTATCAATAGCAATTTGTAATAATTCATTTCTACGAACTATATCATCTGTTAATGAGTATATACTATTTAACACAATTAAATCAGGTTTCTCTTTAATATAGTATTCTAAAGAAGGCTGCCAGTCACAATGGTCATTTTCAAATTCATAAGAGGTATATTGTATGTTATTTTTTTCACAATACTGATCAATAGTAGCACGTTGCATGGGTAAAGGAATATTACGACTAAAATTACTATTCCAACCTGCATAAGTTATTGCCCGTTTTCCTGTATAATCTTCATTTTGTGCAACTTCATAGTCTCCAGGTAAACGCATAAATCCACCTGGATTCCTACGTCCATACTCTTCACCTTCTATAAGAATACGCATATCCATGCTTACTCTAGTGTAACCTTCTTCATTATTTACATTACCGTGTAACATCTCTTGAAAAAATAAATGACTTTGACCTGGTTTTAATGTTATTGGAAATGCTACTTTTAAACATTCGTCTTCAAGTTTTTCTACACTCCATTTTTCTTTTAAAAATTGTTTAGTTATATATCTGCTATTTTCTACATTAACCATCCACATAGTATTAGTACCACGTGCTTCCGTAAATGGTGTCCAAATAGTTCTACAGCCTCTTCCATTACCTACAAATATGCCTTGATGAAAAGCAAGTCTACGTCCTACACTTGCTTGATCTGGTATAACTACACGTAAAGTTCCTTGGCGTTGTATCATATACTGTTTATTGTCTATACGTTGTGGCACATATTCTGCAACAAAAGCATCAAAACGTTGCATAAAATCTTTACGGCTGCATGCATTTTGTACGTGTTTTGATACTTTAACAATCTCACTAGCATTTAATTTAGTATGCATTGTTTCTAGCTCAGTTATTTGAGGAGCTATTTCTTGTATGACACTTAAAGCCCATTTAGGCCAGTTAAATTTTTCTAAGTCATACTCTAGCGTACAATTATTCCACTCTGTTTGTAATGAGTTTAATTTCATTTATTTGGTTCCTTTATTCATAATCTTTTAGTTCTCCCCAACTAGGGCCAACTTCAAAATCTACTTTAATAGGACAGTTAGGAATAGTAAGTCCCCTATCCCGTTGAATACATTCTTTAGCATTTTTTACATATTCCTCTACAAGATCTTCTCTAACTTCTGACACAATAGAGTCGTGAACAACAGTAAATGGTTTAATATCTTCATCATAGCCATTATCTTCAATCCATTTGACTAAATCAATAACACCCATAACATTAATATCTGACGCAACTGATTGAACTAAAAAATTAACACCTGATCGAATAGCATGTTGTGCTACACCACGATTAGGAGATTTAGCTTCTGGTAGTCTACGCTTACGACCAAAGAAAGAATAGATATACTGTTTAGACTCAATCTGTTGATTAGAGCTATCAATAAATCTTTTTAACTTCTTAGCTTCTCCAAAATACTTACCAATAAATTGCTTAGCTTGTGCACTGGTAATACCCTCACCTTCTCTAGCATCTTTATTAACTGTTTCTGCAATTTTGGCAGGACCAGCTTGATACATAATACCAAAGGTAATAGCTTTAGCATACTGACGTTCGTTAGGGTACATACTCTTAACTTTATTAACTTCTACAGGAAGATTAAACATTTGTTTAGCTACATACGAGTGAAAGTCTAATTTGTCAATAAACGCCTGCATTAGAAATTGATCACCACTAAGCATAGCAGCATAGTATACTTCTGCAGTTCCAAGGTCGCATTGAATTATTCTATATCCTGGTCGTGCTTTGAACAGTTTTTTGATGTCTTTGTTATCTCGTGGAATATTTTGGTAGTTAAGGTTGCCACTACTCGAAAGACGACCACTTGTAGTGCCATGAATATTAAAACCAGAACGAAGCCTACCATCTTTATCTACTCCATTCTTTACATTATTAATATATGTACCCAGCATTTTAGATTTGCCACGCAACTCTAGAATAGCTTCAGACAAAGGATGCCCAAGACTCTCTAATACTTCTTTGTCAACTGACCATGCACCTGTAGCAGTTTTCTTAGTAGGTTTTAAACCTAGTATACTAAAGAAAATATCACGAAGCTGCATAGTTGAGTTAGGATTAAATGACTTTTCATACACACGTTCGAATCGTTTAACCGACTCACTCATAGAGATTTCCATAAGACACTCTTCAATATCAATTTGATACTGTTCAGCTAAGAAATTAACCTGATCAATATTAAGAGGTCCGCCATTCTTCTCAAGCTTTTTCATAGCATGAGTAGCAGGCATTAAGATATGACGATACAGGTTACTAAACTCTTCACTCTTATCTACAAGAGGTTTAAATTTATCATATAACTGAAAAGTACCATCGGCATCTTTACAACCATATGGAGCAAGAATATCACTAGGAAGCATACCATAGTTAAAGTCTGCCAGTTTAACTTTATTCTTACGTGCCCATGACTTTTTGTAATCATCAAGTTCACGTTCATAGTCACCTAAGTCAGTAAACCGCATAGCTAATGGCTTTAGACCGTGTGTACCAACAGATTCTTCTAAACAATAATGCAAAAGCATAGTATCTTCATAATCAGGAAACTCAAACTTTAGTTCTGTTTCCATATAGTTAACATCAAACTTAGAGTTATGAAAGATACATTTTGTAGTTTTGAATAGATTGAAGAACCAGTCATAATGTTTTTGTACTATATCAATAGATACATAAATACCTTCATGTGATTTAGTAGACATAGCAATACCAAGAATGACTCCTGTATGCGGTGATACAGAAGTTGTCTCAATGTCTGCAACAATTACTTTAGCATCCTCAAAGCGTTGACGATAGATTTGGAACTGTTCTTCGGTTTCTACAAAACAATAATCTTTTTCTGCTTGTTTACCAACATCTTCACCTGCTAATAGTTTAGGAATCTGATTAAATGCGCGAGCAATATCATCTTCCAACTGTGGCTTGAATATAGCCATAGCAGGATTCATAATAGGAAGATACTTTTGTTCAATAAATACACCATTATACTTTTGTACACCAGTCATACCGGCTACATACTTTAGTGGTTCTGCGCCTACAAGACTAAGAATCTTATATCCTTCTAATTCAGACATATCTAAATCAAGATCTTTCTTAAGAATCTTTTCTTTAGTACCTGAATGCAAAAACTTTACATCATACTCTACATTTTTTAAATATTTATCAATTATTTTATGAGGCTCTTTCTCAGTAGCACTCGCAAATACAAAACATACATCACTCATTTATTAATCCATCTCTCTGCTTGTTTTTGTGTTAAGTCGCCGGGGTCAATACCTTCTGGTAATACAATATTACGAGACAAAATGTTTTTAGAGTCTAATAGATCAGCAATTTTACTTGCTGCTCTCTGACCTGCAACATCTGGGTCCATTAGTATATCTACTCTTGTTACACCAATCCTATCTAATATATCTAGTTTTTTACGACTAAAATTAGTACAACCAAATATACACAAAGTATTATGATACCCAAGTTGCCACATATTTAACATATCAAATATACCTTCTACCAAGATAACATAATTAGTATTCTTAATTTTATCTAAAGGAAATAGTGATTCAGCAACAGGAGCCTTACGAGGAGTACGATAATACTTTGGCTTATCTGTCACAGGTTTGCCTAATCTTCCTTCTATGAACTTTAATTTACCAAATTGATATACCGGTATGCAAACATAATCTGTTAGATTCATCTCGTCTGTTGTAAATGTTCTGAACTCTTTTAGAGTTTTACTATTTATATCTCTAAAGTCCTCGTCAAAAAGAATCCTACTTTCTGGTAACTTTAAGCTATCTACTTCAATAATACCTTGTAGTTTTTCTTTTAACTTTTTAATCTTATAAGGTTGTTTACTATCAACATCAATATGTACAGTTTCACCAATAGATTTCATAAATTTAGTGATTCCACCACTAAAATTACAACTCCAACAATGAAACATATTCTTTTCTAAATTATAGGATAAACTAGGAGATTTGTCAATATGTTCCCCACTAGTACAAGCAATAAGAATCTCTGATGGATTATTTGTTTTACGGTACTCAATACCTCTGTGATCTAAAAGTTCTTGTAAGTCCATGTTCTATATCCTTTAGGTAATTCTTCTTTTAAATATTTAATAGTTTTATTAATTTTATTTTTACTATTATCAGATTTTAAAAATACTTTCTGCCATGTTAAATAACCAATCCATGCCCAGTTATAAAATTCAATGTCTGGTTCCATTTTTAAAAGTTTGCATAATTCATTATAGTTTTCAGAAGGATTAAAGTAATCTATTATAATATCATAATATTCAGTACAAGTACTAAGATCATCTGTCATTGATCTGTGCCAAATATCTTTTTTATTTTTACTAAAGTTACGTATACCCTCAAATCCTGGTGTTTTTATAGCTGCTGTTTTCCATTTACGTAATTCTTCTATATATTCTTTATCTTCACAACTCAGATATATTAACATATACATATCAGAATCTTTTTTAGCTCTTTCTATATCATGAACACTGTTAAGTGGTATCATATGCCATACCGAGTCCATGTAAGATTGATACTCTGGAGTAAAACAACATAAAGGTTTTTGTACCCATAATTCTGAGTTATGTGCTAGTAGCAATAGTTGAAAAAATTCACCACCCGCTATAGGGGTAAATACTACCTCTGCTATTAGATCTATTTGTCTAGAATATGCTTTATTAAACTTTATTAAATGAGGTTTATATATCTTTAGATCTTTCTTGTTTATCTGTTCCAAATTTAGCTGCTGCATGAGGTCTTTCATTAATAACATCTGAAGTATTAGGATTAATCTTTACACAAGACCAATCCATAAGTACATCAAAACTCATATGCTTACCGTTACGCATCTTAGTAGTATGAATAGAGATTTTATTCTCTAGCGCTCTGTCATCACCTTCGGGTGGTGGAAAGAAATTAAAACTACGATCAGCGGCATCAAGAATACCTTTTGCAAACCTAGCTTCGCCACTAGCATCAATCTGATAAGGAGAGATCATAGTTAAATCATATTTACGTGATAATGATTTTAGATTATCTGCAATGGTAATCTGTGTCTGCCAGTTCTTCTGATCCTCATGTTTAATGATGTTAACATAGTCTACTACTGCTAGATTGAAATTAGGATACTTAGAACTAAACATATTACAATAATGGTCAATACGATTAAGAGTTAAAGACTCATCATCAATCATAAATAATCTATGATCTGTCATTTCTGGTTTTACAATTTTAATACGCTTTTCAAATGTTGCAAAGTCTTTTGAAGCCTCTAATTCGTTTAGAAGTGCATCTACTTTTTCTGACTTTTTATAAAACTTATCAAATTTAGCTTTAGCTATTGTAATTTTTTGTGAATCTGTAAGTTTATTTCTAAATATATCTAAGAAAGGTACTTCTGATATAATAGACAACACACGATCATACACTTCCTTATAACGCATCTCAATTGTAAAAAATGCTACAGTGTTACCGTCTAAAAATCTATTAATAGCCATATTTAAAGATATAATAGATTTACCAGAACCACGTCTACCACCTAGTAGTACAAGTTCCTGTGTAGCAAAACCACCATTTACACTATCAAATTCTGCAGAAAGACCAGAAGGATGAATCTTAAAGTCATCAGCATTAGGAAAGAAGTCTAATTCTGCAATATCGTATAGCTCATCATCGTGTGGTATAGCTTGATTTAGCTCAAGCAAATGATTTTGAAATTTATCTACAATTTCTACTTTTTCTAAATTATCTAAATCATCAAGAAACTTATCCATAAATGCAATAGTTTCGTCACGGATATAGTAATCTTGTAGTTGTGCAACTAAAAATTCAGTTTGTACTTCGTCATTTGTATTTTCATCACTACAAATCTGATTTTCAATATATTCTTGTAGTCCTGAGTCCTTACGAATAGCTAAAATCTCGTCTGCCGAAGGCAAACGAGTATTAGCTTTATAAAAAGATTTAATCTTATCAAATAATACAGAATTAATTCCTGTAAAATATTGATTTAATACTTTAGAGTATAGTTCGTTGCTCTGCGTATCTAAAAGTCTACGCAGAGTTAGTTTCTGTAAGTCAATTGCCATTAAGCTGCCTTTACTGGAAATAGTTCATGACGGAAAGCATTTACATACCCACCATAGTCGCCTTCTTTATATATTCTATAGCTTTCTCTGCCAGTTTCTTCTATAATCTTACTAACTTGATTACGTTTATGCAAGAACGCATTAAGTTTCCATTGAGGAAGAACTTCGCCTTCTAATAACCAATACAGTTCATAATGTATTCCTCTGGTTGGCTCTGCATATAATCCTGCCATACCATTTCTTCCAGGTTTGAACTTGTAAGTTTCTACATACTTCTGCCTACCGTTATCATGATGATCTAGCCATTCTTCATCAAACACATCTTCTACTATAGCAAAACAATTTTGTTCTGCTAAGAACACTTTATCACCTTTATTAAATCTAACTTCTAAATCTTGCACAACATGATCTACAGTTGCAGCAGATTTTTTACCCCTACCACGAATAGGAGTATTCATATCAATTAAAATTTTCTTGATTCTTGCAGGTGACACAAAATAAGTTTTAGCTATACCAGATTGTGTCTCTCCATTAAGATATTCATCAGCTATAGCACGTTTTTCCTTGTCAGTAAATACTTTTGTACGTGCTTTTTTCTTAAGATCTGCTTCTCTAGCAAGTCTATCATGAAATTCTTGAATAATGGAATCTAGGCGTTTGGTATTGTATGCAATACCTAAATGTTCACAAATAGACTTTTTAGTCTTTTTTGCTTTAATCATCCAGATAGCTTGCCTAATTTTAGCTTCTGAAATCTCAGTTGATTTTACTGCTGCTCTTGCCATAGTTTAACTCCTGTTATTTTATTTACTATAGCAAATATTAAGGAACTATGCAATTACAATGTTAATGAGTGATGAGATCTGTGTCTATGAAAAACAAGTCAGACCATATGTTTCTTATCAATCCTGTATCAGTATATACTGGTGTAAATTTTTCGTTAAAAAACCTATTTGAACGATACATTTTTTCTATATAAAAAGAACTAATATATGATTCTACTACATCTTCAAAATATTCAGAGGTCTCTTTTAAGTCAGGATAGAACTCTTTAGTTATTCCTGCAAAATACTTACCTTTAGCTATGGGAGACAAGCTTAGAATTTGATCTAAGTTTTCATCTGGTAGGTCTTGTAATAAAAACCCTCTTCTAGATGTCATTGCTATGTGTTACCACTTCTTTATAGTACTCAGCTGACCAATTATCATAATAATTTGTAGTATGTAAGTATTTTCTTGCAGCCATTAGTTTTTTCTTATTCTGTAATAAGAATACTATAAGTTCAGAATCATTACAGGTACTATTATTTTCTATAAATCCACGAACTTTATAATGATCTAATAGTACTAATACATTTTTATCAAGTTTATTAGTAACAACTTCATATTCTTCAGCTATTTCTACAGAAATATCTTCTTTGAATACAAATATAATAACTTCAAAAGAATCATCCCAATTTTGGATATATTCTACTAAGTTATTATAATCACCTTCAACTATACATCTTCTACTTTTTGCCGCATATGGGCATATATTATATTTATCTAATCTATCAATCCAAGCCTCAATTTTATCGTTCATACTAGCTCCAAAAAAGGGAAAGATGTTGCCATCTTTCCCCTAAAATTAGCTGTGATTACTCGCCAGCTGCTTTTGGTGCGTAATCTGCACAAGACAGACCACGACGTGTGAGAACAGTTTTGACACCCCGAACTGTTTTATCAAACGCAGTAGCGATTTCTTCAACAGTCTGTTCCAGCATATCCTCAATGCCTGCATATGGATCGGCTTTAGAATCTTTCTTATCACGCTGAGGTGCTTTAAGACCCATAGAAAGCAGCTTACCACGGATAGAATTAACTGAGCGACTCATTGCGTCAGCGATTTCTTCCAAGAAGTTTCCAGCTTCAACCATTGAAGTGATTGTGGCTTCTTCTGCCTCAGAGTAAGTACGTGGAGTTACTTTCTTTTCTGCTGGCTTGACATGACCTGTCATTTCCAGAGAAAGAGCTTTACCATTGATTTGACGAGCAGTAAATTTTCCATCAGCAAATGCTTCTGAAATTTCTTCTGCAGTCAGATTTCCTGAATTATCAGTCAGGAATGAAGCCAGTGCTTCTGTTTCGTCAGCTGAGAAAACAGGAGCCGCGCCAGGCTTCTTCGGTACGTCATATCCCAACTTGCGAAGTTTCGCAGTTACGGAACGCCGTGGAAAATCGAAGTCTGTCATAAGACTCTCGATTGTTGCTTCGGTAACACCCGCGCCTGCTACATCATGCATAGCTGCTACCATATCGTCAGTGTATTCAAATTTAGACATATTGTTGATCCCCTCGATCATAAGTTGTTTTAGTTTAGTAATTTTTCAAGAGTTATTCTGTTTCTCTTGACTATCCTTAGATATTATAGAAATTATCAATTAGAAGCAAGTATAAAATGACAGTATCTTTACTTGTGGTTCATTTTAAATATATTAGAAATCACCAGATAACACATTCTTTTTACTTGACCAATAGTCGATTACAGATATTCCCATTGTATTAGCTTTTTTATATTTAGAAGATGTAGTATCTCCGCCGGTTATCAAAGCATAACAATCTTTAGTTATAGTGTTAGTTACTTTGAATCCAAGTTTCTCTAGTATATCGCCTAACTGATTACGGGTCATATCCATCTTACCCGTGATACAGATCTTACGAGCAGGAGTTCCGACTACTTCTTCAACCGTTACATTCTGTTCAAGTTGTAGAGGTAAGGTTAACACCCACTCTTCGTTTTCATCAAGCCATGATAATACCGATTCTATTGTCGAAGGACCAATACCTTTAATATCTGTAGTTTCTATATCTCTTAGATTTCTAAAAGCAGGTATCTTACTAAGAATTAACTTAGAAGCACGTTTACCTACTCCTGACATTCCAAAAGAAGCTAGAACAAGATCATAAGGCTTAGTTTTTGTTCTTTCTATCTCGGCTTGAACCTTAGTGCCATTAACACCAAGTAGATTCCAGTTCTGATCTTCGAAAAGATCTACTGGATGCGTTAGTCCCATCTTCTTAACAGAGGCTGGACCTAATCCTTTAATATCAAGAGTTTTAATAAAATGTTCTAAAACCTTTGATGAATTTATATTACCCTTATCAGCAACCATTAACCTAGGACCATCTAACTTTGTATCCATACCAATGGTGGTTTCTGCATGATTTTTAGTTATCTTGATACCATGCTTGGAATGTTCGATTACACGAAGAAACTTAGGAATAACCCCACCAGCACGTTCAATCTGAATCATATCACCTAAACCAAGATTATGTTCTTCAATAATACCTAGATTATGTAGAGTAACTCTAGAAATTGTAGCATCTTCCAATACTACAGGATCAATAATTGCTACTGGATTTACTGTGCCTGTTCTACCTACTACCCATAATACATCTTGTAATGTAGTAATGGCGGTCTCTGTCTCACGTTCTTTGAGAGCTACTGCAAATTTAGGAAACTTAGATGTATATCCTAATCTTAAACATTTAGCATAAGAATCAGCACGATATACTACACCATCCATAGGATAGGTCCATGCATCATCTTCCATTACTGTAAAGAATCCCATATTCTTAACAATTTCCATACGGGCTTTATACCCAAAATGAGCACCTAACCAATCATGGGCAATAAATATAATGTTGCGTTCTTCAAATTCTACAGCAGACTTAAGACCTAATGCACCACTTACATAGTTTCTAAAGTTATCTACTTCATTATTAGTTACACACTCACCATTAATTACTACTTCATCTAACTGAGTATCTATACGTAAAGGTATATTAGCAATACCTTCTGCAAGATGTGTAACATCTTCTCCACGCTCACCATTACCGCGAGTTAGAGCAGCAGTTAATTTACCATTAGTGTAAATTAAACTAAGATTAGTACCATCAATTTTAGGAAGCCTAACGTCCATAAAATCATCAACTTCGTCTATATCATATACTTTACGCAATGAATATAAAGGATAAGGATGAGTTACCTTGCCCGCCTTCCCACCAACGCGGAAAGTAGGAGAATCATGATCACGCCAACCTTGGGCGGATTCCATAGTCACTAAGTTATCGTACAGCTGATCAAATTCTGCATCCGTAATTTCAGGAGCATAATCATCATAGTACAATGTGCTATGTGTTTGAATAAGTATTTTAAGTTCTTTATAAATCATATTATGAATATAGAACAAAAATAAGCATTGGGAAAG